>Ga0172372_10007854_pt1 | contig 14245 bp, 10 predicted proteins | sample LakKiv5m_2_FD_114544 | JGI IMG/M metagenome (GOLD analysis project Ga0172372, IMG submission 114544) | Freshwater microbial communities from Kabuno Bay, South-Kivu, Congo - kab_092012_9.5m | ecosystem: Environmental > Aquatic > Freshwater > Lake | place: Democratic Republic of the Congo...
CTCCAAAATTATTCGAAAGCATCATGACAAAACTCACCGATTTAACGATAGCTTACATTGACTTGCAGCGCAAAGCTGGTGTCGATGCCTTGCAAGTTTTTGAAAGCTGGGCTTCTTTATTGCCCGAGGCAATGTACTTGGAGCACGTGTTTCCACATTTAAAACGCATTATAGAGACTTGTCAAAACCCCGATCAGCCCTTGATCCTTTTTGCACTCGCAACGCCGAGTTTGTGGAGCCATTTAGGCGCCTTGCCAGCCCAAGTGTTGAGCATGGGTCCAGAGCACGATTTGTGTGACTTTAGAGCCCAATTTCCCAGCAAAGCATTGCAGGGCAATCTCGATACTCGTTGGTTGCTATGTTCAAAGGAAAGTTTAGTTAGAGAGGCAAATGTGGTGCTAGATAAAATGAAAGATCAGTCGGGTTATATTTTTAATTTAGGCCACGGCATCACTCCCAATGTGCCCGCATCACAAGTTCACACGCTGGTTGATTTGGTGAAGTCCCGTTAAGGCTGATGGATTATTCCTTTCCTCAAACTCAGCACTTAAAAAACGGGTCAGAATTTGCGTTGGTGATCAAGCAGGGGAAAATTTTCAAGCTTGAAAATGCAAAGTTATATGGAGTTAGCAGTACAGATGCTCACTCAAAATTGGGATTCATTGTGGGAAAAAAAAGTGGCAATGCGCCGCAGCGCAACCATATTAAGCGTCTTTGGAAAGAAGCTTTTAGAATAGAACGCGCTCATTTTAGCGAACCTCTGGATGTGGTGATTAAAGTTTTTCCCGGCTTTAAAAGTCCCGATTTAGAGCAGCTCAAACTTCACATTCGACAATTGTATCAATGTTGCGTTGGCCTTTCATCGCTTTAGTAAAGTTTTACGGTTTCGCACTTTCGCGTTTCTTGCCGCCTTCTTGCAGGTTTTACCCTACCTGCAGTCAATATTGTCTGGAAGCCCTTCACAAATATCCCTTGCCCCGAGCCCTGTATTTAACTGCCAAAAGACTCCTGCGTTGCCATCCATGGGGTGGGAGTGGCTGTGATCCTCTCCCCTAAAGAATTTTAAATAAGATGTTTGATTCCTTAACGGATAAACTCCAAGACGCCTTTAGCAAATTGCGCAAAAAGGGTCGTCTCACTGAACAAGACGTCAAGGATAGCATGCGCACAATTCGCGTTGCTTTGCTTGAGGCGGACGTATCTTTAGATGTAGTCAAGGAGTTCATTAAGGCCATTCGCGAGAAAGCCGTAGGGCAGGACTTGCTAGACAACGTCAAGGCTGGCGATCAGATTGTGAAGATCGTTCAAGATGAACTCGAAGCCATGATGGGTGTTTCCGACACGTCAATCCCCTATCGTGAACAGGGACCTACGGTGATTTTAATGTCGGGCCTTCAAGGTAGCGGCAAAACGACGACGACGGGAAAATTAGCGCTTTTGCTGTCGCGACGTGATTCAAAAAAGCCGCTTCTCGTAGCCGCTGACTTGCAACGTCCAGCCGCCGTGGAGCAATTAAAAACCATTGGCAAGCAATTGAATTTCCCTGTTTACAGTGAAGTGAGCAGTAATCCTGTTTCCGTGTGCCGAAATGCTTTGGGTTATGCCAAAGAGCATCAGTGTGATGTAATCATCTTGGATACAGCTGGTCGCTTGCATGTGGATGAGGACTTGATGCGCGAGTTGCGTCAAATTCACGAGTTGACCAAACCCGATCAAACTTTTTTTGTTTGTGATGCCATGACCGGACAAGACGCTGTTCACTCAGCCAAGGCCTTTCATGAAACATTGAAGCTTGATGGTGTAATCTTGACCAAACTCGACGGTGACACCCGTGGTGGTGCTGCCTTGAGTTTGCGCCATGTCACGGGATGCCCGATAAAGTTTGCGGGTTTGGGTGAACAGATGGACAAGTTGGAAGAGTTTCATCCGAATCGCATGGCTAGCCGTATACTCGGAATGGGCGACATCATTTCGCTGGTCGAAAAAGCTCAGGCGCATATCAGTGAGCAAGATGCTCTGGAGATGCAGCAAAAAATGCTGGCCAATAAGTTTACCATGAACGACTTTTTGAAGCAACTTCAAATGGTCAAAAAAATGGGAAATATCAAAGATTTAATTGGCATGATTCCAGGCATCGGCAGTGCGATGAAAGATATGGATGTCGATGATAAACAATTTGGAAAATTGGAAGCCATCATGCTTTCAATGACACAGGCAGAGCGCAATGATGCAAATATTTTAGACGGTTCACGGCGTAAAAGAATTGCAAAAGGGTGTGGCCAAACGGTTCAGGAGCTCAACCAATTTTTGAATCAGTATCGCATGATGCAAAAAATGTTTTCCGGCCTAAGTAAGGGTGGCGGTATGTTTGCCAATATGAAGAAAATGATGGGCATGGGCCGAGGCAAAGGAATGGAAATGCCGGCAGGTTTGGATTTGCCAGAAATGGGAGGTGATATTTCCATGAACTTAGGTCCGATGAGTAACGAGGACAAGCGCAGAGCGCGATTGGCTAAAAAAGAAAAAAAGGCGCGACGCAAGCGTTCGCGCGGCAAGTAAAATAAGTTTTAAAATTATAAATTTTAATAAATAGCCCGTTTGTGGTGTACTAAGAATACACTACAAATGGGCTATTTATTGACTTGACTTTGCGTGATTCTGGAATATTTTAATAACATATTTTATATTTAAGGAAAAATTATGAAGTTACTGTTTGCTTTTTTATTTTTGTTCGGACAAGTTTTTCAACTGCTTGCGGCAGTGGAATTACCGTCGGTCATTTCTTCTGGAATGGTGTTGCAACGCGATCTCAACTTGCCGATATGGGGTTGGGGTAAGCCTGGTGATAAAGTGAAAGTGAGTTTTGCGGGTCAGATCCAACGTACTGAAGTTGATGCCAAGGGCAATTGGCAAGTTAGGTTTAGTCCACTTAAAGCTTCATCTGAAAATCGCATGATGAAAATAGAGGTAGGTTCAGAATCAGTTGAATTAAAAGATGTTGTGGTTGGTGAAGTTTGGGTTTGTTCTGGTCAGTCCAATATGCAATTTTCACTTGCTGGTGGCGCTGGAAAAACGGTAGACCCCAAACATCAACCTATCGCAGATTGGATGGATCAAGAGAGAAAAACGGCCAATGACCCTCTTATCCGACAAATTGCGACTCCTAATGTAACCTCATACGACAAGGAAAAAAAGAATTTCGAAGGCAAATGGATTTCGGCAGATTCTGAAGCCAATAATAATAACTTCACTGCGGTGGGTTACTTTTTCGCCAAAGAGTTGAGACGTGAACTCAATGTTCCTGTTGGTTTGTTGAAATGCCCATGGGGTGGAAAACAAATTCAACCCTTTATTCCTTCAACTCAATATAAAAGCGATGCCGTGTTAAGCGCCTATTATCAAAAGGCACAAGAGGATTTAGAAAAAGCCATGAAATCGTTTGACCCAGATAAGGCAGAGGCCAAATATCAAAAAGATTTGGAGAAGTGGAAACAAGAGGTTCAGAAAGCCAAAGATGCGGGGAGCCAAGTGCCTAAAAAACCAAACAAGGCGACTGCGCCACAATTGAATCCTAATTTTCCAAGTACGTTATACAATTCGATGGTCAACCCACTGGTGCCTTTTGGTATACGTGGCGCACTTTGGTATCAAGGTGAATCAAATGCAAATACCGAGGCGGGGATGTATGGAAAATTCATTGAGGCTCTGGCAACAGGCTGGCGCAATCGTTGGGGACAGGGGGACTTTCCTTTGTATTACTGTCAATTGGCTTCTTTTCGAGACGCTCCAACAAAGCCAGTTGTCGATGACAATTGGGTGACGGTGTGTGATCAAATGCGTCGTACCTTGACGTTTAAACATACAGGCATGGCAGTATTGAACGATATAGGTGAAGCAAAGGACATTCATCCTCGTAATAAACTGGATGCGGGTAAACGTTTGGCACTATGGGCTTTGGCAAAAGACTATGGTCGAACAGACCTAGTTTATAGTGGACCACTTTACAAATCACACACGATCAATGGCAACAAAGTGATGATTCAATTCGATAGCGTTGGGGAAGGCTTAATGATAGCAAGAAAAAATTTGTTGGATCCAGCTGAACCTGTGAGTGAGCCCTTAAAAGGATTTCAAATTTGCAACCAAGAAGGCCAGTGGCAATGGGCTGAGGCTAAAATTGTGGGCAAAAATGAGGTAGAGGTTTTTCACCCAGAGATCAAAATTCCAAAAGAAGTGCGCTATGCTTGGGCTGCTAATCCGGTTGAAGCTAATCTTTACAATAAATCGGGTTTGCCGACAAGTTTGTTTACCACAGCAAAGTAAGCCGTCGATAGTTAGTGAAATGGAAAGTGGACTTCAGTGCCACTTTCCATTTGGCGACAAAGATAGATCGCTTTAGGGTATAGTTTCATTTAGTGTATCAAAAACCGATTGTAGGGTCTTTCTAGCATTAGCTTCCTTTTCAGGTTCAATGCTCTGATTTGGTTTGGCGCTATTTTCCCATAGTTCTACGACGGGTCGGAGTTCGCCATTGTTGTTGAGAATGTAGTCGTTATTTCTTAAATGTCTTGCTTCTTTGTCTTGAACGTGAACCCACGTTCTTGGTTGGCATGATTTTCCCAATAATTGTGGCAAGAAGCTTTGCCCATGGAGAGATTCTTTTGGCAGTGGCGAGTGTGATAACTCACATAAGGTTGGGAAGAGATCGGAAAAATCAATCAGGTCATCACATGTGGAGCCGGCTTTAATATGCTTTGGCCATCGAACGATCAGTGGGACGTGGGTTCCTCTGTCGGTCATAGTGCCCTTTCCACCATGGATTGTTTTTGCATCTTCACCCCATTGATTTTTTAAATCCTTGTCGGTGCCATTATCTGCTAAAAAAAATAAAACGGTGTCATCTGCTATGGATAAGGTGTCTAATAATTGCATGATACGGCCGACATTCTTATCTAAGTAAGTGACCATGTCGGGGAAATATTTCGGATCCCCTTTGCCGCTAAATGAGGTTAAAGGGGACGGTTGATCTTTGCTATCCGGTGTCGGAACCCAAGGGTAATGGGGAAGAAGAGAGGTGTAGTAGGCCATGAAAGGCTGTTTTTTGGCAGTATTAGATCGAATAAAATCTAAGAGAAAGTCAACATTGACATCGGGGCCGAATTTTCCCTTCAGCTCTTCAGAAATATTTTCGCCATTCCTATTAAAATTTGAGTTGTAGTGTCGATTGGTTTTTGATTTTTGCTCATCGAACATTTGCCAACACTGATATTGATTGAATCCGAAAGCGGGGATGGTGTTATGCTGGTGCAAGAAAGACAGCTGCCATTTTCCGGCGATGGCGGTTTCGTAACCGGCGAGTTGCAATTGTCTGGCAAAGCTTGGTTGATCTGTATGTAAATAAGTGTTCGCGTGTTTATTTTCATCGAAAATGACTTCTTTTAACCCATTTTTAAACGGGTATCTTCCTGTGAGTAAATTTGCTCTTGATGGCGAACAATAGGGGTTTGAAAAGCAACGAGTGAATTTCATGCCTTGGGCAGCTAATCGATCGAGATGGGGTGTTTTATGTGAGGTTCCACCATAACTTGATAGACATTCAATCCCAAGGTCATCAGCTAAGATAATGATCACGTTTGGGTGGGAGGAATCGGGAACAAGTGCTTGCGCAAAAGCGTTGATGTTGAATAGAACAAGCCAGTTTAAAAAGTGTTTTCTCATTTACTCAGGCCATGAAGGCTAATTTAGTTTAGTCGTAAAGAGATGTTAAAGTGAATTTTGGACAGTTTTTTTAGACCATTGTTTTAGGTATAAATGTGGCATGATCAATTGGTTTCACGTCTGTGGCAATAGCGATGGTTGAGATTGTTCTTGAACAGAACTGCAAGGAGAAGATCACTTCTAAATATTTATGAACAAGACTTTTGAGCGTTAAAATTCAAATAGGCCAACATCATCACCCAAAAGGCCAAAGTGAGGTTTTGTAGCGGCAGTTGTAGGGGTTGGGGCAATGAATAAATAAAGCTGACCGCTGGAATCCAAACACCCCAGTTTGGAATGAGCACTTTGGCAATGCGGTGTTTAAACCAATTAGGACCAAGTTCATGATAAAAGCGAGAGGGGCTCAAATCGCAATCTAAAAAGAAATAAAATAATACGACGGAGGTGAGTCCCCAGAGCGGGACGTAGATGAATTCATCAATAAAGGTTTTTAAGAGGAGATTGTCGCCAAAGGCCCAATTTTGAAAAAGGTAAAAATATTCAATTTCGAGTCCTTTTAAACCCCAAAAGATAAAAAGAATCAAAGTTCGTTTAAAGGGGAAAACGCCATGTCTTAATACAAGATGGCTAAAAAGAGCCGGGATGAAGGCTCCAAATAGGCCCGTTGAAAAAAATAGAAATGGCAAACCCAAATCGGATTTAAGAGATTCTATTGCGTTGAAGGTCGCTCGAGATTGTGGCCAGAAATAGTAAGCCCATAAAACAAAGGCTCCAATCAACCACAAGATACAGGCCGGTATAAAATTGGCCTTAAAGGCTTTGAAGCCATCTTGAATTGAAGCGAGCAGAAATTGAGGCATAGATACCATCGAGGTGACGGTATCTGTCGCTTTAGTCACTCAAGCCGAAGCTCTTCGAAATGCGTCAATCCTGTCTTACGTGAATTTTTGGAGTTCACGAAGCATGAGCACTTGCTTTTAACGAATAAAATGTCGATGAAATGAGCGGTTCTTAATCTAGATTTTCAATGTTTTCAGGAAAATGAGTTGCGTCATGTTCATCGTTTAAAAAATAAAATAGGAGTAAGGGTATTTTAGATGTGGCAAGCGATGCAGAACAGTTTTAGGCGGATGATGTTGACTTGCTTAGGAGTCATGGTAAGGGTGCTTTTTATAGCATCACTTGTGCAGCCTATTGTAGCTGAGAAGTTGTTAGAAAATTCTGCCGGCAATCTTTTAGATCAGATACCGGCAGTTTATCGAGAGCTTTTTAAGCAGATATTGTCAAAAGATGCAGAACAGTTCTCAGTGAGTGGAAATGAAATTTATGAATCAAGTAGCGATGTAGAAAAAGCATTGAAGGTGAAAAGAGAACAGGAGCGAGAAAATTCATTTACAGGAAGTCCTCTTCCTAAAGATGAAACTGAAAACATAAATGAAACGATCACTCAAAAAGAAGACGAGATGTCTTATGAGATGTTAAGCACTTGGCTAGAAAACAGCACTATTCAGAAAGACGAAAAGGATCTTTTAAAACAATTTATAGCTGAAAAGGATCCGCTAAAACTAGCAATATTAAAGAGTGAACTTAAAAAATTAGACTGTAAACACGCTTACTTTCAATATTGTTTAGGTAAGAGTTACTACAGTAATAAGAATTACCCTAAGGCGTTGGAGCATTTTAAGTTTGCTCTAAATTGGATGGATAAGAATTCAGCTCCAAGTTACTATCAATATATGGTGATTGAGGGTATCTATAGTTGTGGCGAAAGGATTTATGCCAGAAAGCTCAATAAACAACCTCATCAAGATCAATCAAAAGCGGTCATGGAAGACGTCTTTCAAAGCGCGATCAATCTTTTGAATAGTCCAGAAGCGATAGAGTGGCCTAGAAAAATGCTAGCTAGCATCGCTCCTTTTTTTAAAAAATTAGAGTTAAAAGAGAAAGTTAGATTTATGGAGAGGTTAAAACAAGAGACAAAACACAACTATGTGAGTTGCTGTCTTCAAGTTAGACTTTTGATTGATGAAGCATGGGAAGCCCGAGGCAACAGTTGGGGCTACACGGTAAAAAATGAAGATTGGAAAATTTTCGGCAAGAAGTTAGATGAAGCTGACCAATTGCTGCATGAGTTTATAGAAGAATTCAACCAATTTCCAGAAATTTTTTCATACGGAATCACTCTGGCTATGGCTGGGCATAGTAAAAAAAATGAGCGTGAGTGGTTTGATTTAAGCGTAAAAGCTCAATTTGATTATGAGTATTCCTATGAGAAGCTTTGCTATGCAATGTTGCCTAGATGGGGAGGGTCACATAAAATCATGATCGATTTTGCGAAAGAGTGTTATGAGACGCATCGTTTTGACACCATAGTGGTTGACCAAGTGCTGAATATCTTGAAGAAGATACGTAGAGATAAAACGTATTGGAAAGATGCCTATCGTGAATTTGATACTTACCCTATGCTTATTGCATTGTTAGATGAAAAAATTAAAAGGTATCCTGATCTTAAACTTGATCACCTACATAAAAAATTAGTGCATGCGTATGCTGCTTCAAACTATGGGGATGTGATGAAATATAGAGCAGAAATTGGCGCGGCATTGGATGTGGAAAAACTCTACATTTATGAAAATAAACGTAGGACTTGGACAGAAATAAAAATAATTTGTGGAGATTATGGCGAAGCATTAAAAGATGATTATTTTATTTATGATGAATCTGGAGAGATTGAAAATTGTAAGACTTGGGTAGATGCGTATTTTAAATCCTTTGATCCGGATTTAAAATATTATGTCTTTGATCAATTAAATAAAGTTGAGTTCAACGGCAATGAACATCACAATCGAGCGCTGCTTGAGTTCTATCAGGCCATAGACTCAAGGGAGAGCATCTTATTGGCATGGGTGAAATACAGGGAAGGTGTGCCGATGCCTGACTTGAAGTTAAAAGAGTTGATTTCAAATGCTGTTCCAAAGTTTGCATTGCAATCGGTTGAAAAGTATTCAAACCCTGGGAGTTACGAGAAACATAGTCACCTGATGAATGAATTGATTGATGACTATGCTCAATTAAAAGATTCAGAAAAGAAAAATTTAAAAACTGAATTCGAGTTGGCGAAGGCGAGACTATTTTTCCAGTTTAACTATGAAACCAAAAGTGAAAAAGCTTTTTTTAAAGACAATTGTCTGAAGTACATTAGAAACCTCGATGTAAATTGGGCGATTTTGGACATGCTGGCTACAAATTCCAGCAGAAAGAAGCTTTCAAATAGATATGAGGTCATATCAAAATTTTATAATGAAAAAATCAGGTACCAGAGCAATCAGATTGAGAAATATGACGATATGGTTTTGAATATATCGGGTTATAGTGGAGATTTGGCTCTTGAGGCTGTGAGAAAAATAAGATATGAAGATAGCACTCCAGTTTTACTGCTGAAACTACACAAGTATTGTCTAGATCGAGATTTGAAGAGCGAAGCTGAAACCATTATGATGAGAGTGGAACATTGGTTAGATAGATTCAATGTCGATTTAGGCGATACCTATTGGAGCAACTATCATGCGATGCTGGCCCTTGGCGCCACAACGGGATTTGAAGCTAAGGCGCTAGAGTATAGTTTAGAGAGTTGTCGCGAGGGTAGTTGCGACTCGGGTTTTTATTTTTCGGCTTATTTTTTAGCTCACGAAGGTCGTTATCAAGAGGCTGTGAATTACATGATTGACGGTTTGGAGAGAGCCAGAGATAGTGGCACCTTCATTTATGCGGATAAAAAACTAAAAGGAGTTCCTGCATTAAGGGCTGAGATACTGAAATATATCAAGGAAAAGTTAAAAGAAGGGAAGCATGACGATTTATTGAATCTTCTGAATGTTTCGTTTGGAGATAATTGAGATAGTTTATCTTTCGTATGGGCTGTTTCGAGATCCAATCGCTCTAAAGTAGAAAGAAAACGGGCTTTTTCCATAACAGTGTGTTGAGATGAGAAAATCACAACGATTTATTTTGTTTTTGATAGTATTGTTGTTGAGTTTTCCATTTTGGGGTGCTTTGGTGCTCAACCAATTATGGAATATTAAAATATTTAAAATACAAAAAGAATTGACATTTGAGGTTGTTTCAATGAATTTCAATACGATTCATTTAAGAAATATTTTTTTCAAGAGCAGTCAAATGGAGTGTGAAATGGAGGAGGTTTCATTAGCGTTCTCATTAGGATCATTGATTAAAAATCACAAACTAGAAGAGTTGAGTGCGCATGGTTTTGCCATTAAAATGGGGTCTTCGGCAAAGGCTCCATTCGATTCAGTTGCGAAGAACAAATCCGCAGTGGTGGCAGATGAAGTTGTGGGTGCATTTTTAAAACTGAATGTTCCCATCGAGGTCGACTCTATCAGAGTGAGTGATGGACTATTGAGCACTATGACGGGGTGGAGTATTGCGATGATTAAGTTGCAAGGTTCTTTGTATCGAGAAGCGATAAGTTTAGATTTAAAAACAAGCGTGAACGACATATATTTTGAATCAAAAATAAACTTAAAAGAGGGGGATCTAACGATAACTTCATGCGCTCCCGCAATCGGCACAGCGTTAAAAGTTAATGTGCAAAGCAAGGGTGACCATTTTATGGGCGACGGTGATTTAAGAGCAACTTCATTTGGCGAAAATGTCATGGCATTTAAGGCGGAAGGAACCTTGATGGATGGGCAGTTGACGGTCCGCTATAACAAGGCTGACACGTCGAGTGAGAATTGGAGTTTGGTTTGGAAAAATGGGGAGCCGTATCAGATTTTAAGCAATGACCATGAGGTCATGAAAATAAATGAAGTGAATCAGGCCATAAGTGGTGTGATTGAAAGTAAAAGTCATGATGTTTCAAAGGGTTTGAAGGTACAAAAGTCAAGTCTTTTATGGGAGTTGAGGCCGATTCAAAATAGTTGGATAGGTGCGGTTGAGTATCATGCACAATTGAAGCTGCTTGACTCCAATCAGGTCTCTGATTTGAAAATGACCCTTAAAAAATCAAGCTTGAATTCGAGTTGGAATTTTAAAGCAGCGATGGATTGTTTGGAATGGTCTAGGATAAAGTTTCGCGACATAGGGTTGTCTTTTCCTCTGCAACGATCATTTGAGACAGGCACTTTATCATCAAATGTATTTTTAGATCGAATAGGTGAGGTGCAGATCAAATCCGAGATCGCTTTTCGCGAAGAGGGTTTAATGCTTGCCGGTAATGTCAGGGTGAAGCAAATAGAAGGGGGATTGTTTCCTATAAAGGGGTTGCTCAGGACAAATTTTAAAGCGAATGAAATCCCATTTTCATTCCATTGCTTTGTGGAAAAGCACGAACTCGGTATGTTTACAGATGACTTCGGCTTATTTGAAGGGCACCTCAGTTTGACCTGTGATGCAAATGTTCAGTTTGCATTTGATCTACAGCATGGCTGGTCTGAATCTTTAAAGTTGAGTTGGAGTGAGGGATTTTTTTCCAATGAAAGTATGAGCCATCGTATTAATGGTCTTAAGGGTAGCATTGAAACCGATCAAGTGTTGCGTATGAATACTGGTCCAGCTCAGGAGTTTGGTTGGGAAGAGTGTTTTGTGCAGGGGTTGACGTTTAGCAAAGGCAAGGTTTTTTGGCAGTGGGAAAAAGAGCAGCAATTGTTTATTGAATCTTTGACCATGCATTGGTGCCAAGGAGAGTTGAGTTTATTGCCACTCCGGTTGAAACCTGATCTAAAAGAACTTGAGGTGACTTTTTTTTGCGAGGGTCTACAGCTAGCTGATATGCTGGAAACCTTTCAGCTTGGTGAAGTGGAGGGCAGGGGTGAATTGGGAGGTAAAATCAGTTTTAGTGTTAAAGATGACCATTGGAGCTTTAATAAAACCTATCTGTTTTCAGATCCAGAGGTCAAAGGCACCTTATTGCTCAAAGAGGCAAGGGGCCTTGATGCTACGATGGGGGCGTCGAAATTGGCGTTAGCCCGTGAGTGTTTAAAAGACTATAGCTACCAATGGGCTAAACTTAACTTTGTCTCTGAAGGAGATAGTCTCGTTTTAAAATTGAACATGGATGGCAAACCAAACCGCTTATTGCCATTTCGATTTGAACCTAAGACAGCAGAATTTATCTACGATGAATCTTCACCAGGGGTGGATCTGAAAGGTCTCAAGTTGAATGTCAACTTTAGGAGCAAACAGATCTTGCCTTGGTTGGAATCATCTTTTAAATGGTTAGAGAAAATGGAATTTTAGAGAAAAGCATGGTCTTTTCAGCGAAGTTGGTTAGACTATTCACCTATGACCAAGAAATCATTTATTGCAGTGTGCTCTTTTGGCTTGTTTGCTTGTGTAGGCTGTCAAACTAAGCACGAAATTGAAATGAAGCCGATAGAAGTCAAACCTATGGAGATGACTTTGAACATCAATCTCAATATTAAAATGGTCAATAGCGAATTGAATGAACTCTTTGGTGAAACAGAGGATCGAAAATGATGCAAAGACAAACCTGCCTTTTCGTGGTATTGACCTCTTTTTTACTAGGGTCAACTATAGCTTTTGCTGATGACATCACGGAGAGAATGACCTCTCGTCGCCCTACAATAGAGGCGCTTAAAAAGGAAGGCTTGCTGGGTGAAAATAACAAAGGCTACCTAGAGTTCGTTACAACAAATCAAAAGCAAAAAGAGGTTGTCGATGCACAGAATGAGGACAGAAAAAAAGGTTATGAGATCGTGTCCAAAAAGCAGGGCGTGAGCCTTGAGCAAGTGGCAAAAATTCGCTCTGCTTATTATGCAAAAAATGCAAAAAGTGGCGAGTATATTCAAGATGCTTCAGGAAAATGGATGCGTAAATGACAAGTGGGTTATGGCTTAAAAAAGCCCTATAAATTTAAATCATTTTTTTTTCAAGTTGTCTATGTTGGTGTTTTAAGCAAGGCAATGTTCCTGCTGATATAGCTAAAGCTATCCATACAAGCCATAAGGCAAATCTCATGCGATAAAGGGCCCCTCCGTTGGTGATGACTAAGCCCAGTGCAGTGTAGTGAACTAAGATGACAGCTATGCACATCCATTGAGCCATGGAGGCCTTTTTGAAAATAAAGAAAACGAGAGTTTGAAGGACCAACATCCACATCAGCATCATTTCAAGACCAGATAAAAGTCTTCCCGTAAGTCCGGTTTTCCCGTTTGCCTCAAACCACATATTCGGAAGCGGCATTAAAAACGAGATGCTTAGAGCACGTGGAAGGTAAGCGATCACGTCAACGTCGCTTTCAAATTGGACCTCGGTGTCTAAACTTGATGCTTGCTGGTAACTTTCAATAAAGTCTCTTCGCAAGGCGGCGATTTTGTAGAAAAACACAAATGGTTTTTGGGCCAAGGGGTCTTCTAAGACAGATTGAGGCGACAATCCCATCAGTCTAAGAGTGGCATTATAAATAGACCCACTATTGAGCAGAATAATGAGGAATAAAACGGCACGAAACCAAGACCAAGTTTTGATATTAAAATATTTTTGATGCAAAGCGAATAGGAACCAAATCAAGGTGACTACTTGTGAGATCACCCAAAACCTTTCCCTGACAAGATATAAGAAGGGGCTGATGAACACGATCTTCCACCAAATTTTTTTAAGCCATGCTGGATTGTCCTCTTTAAATAAACTGATCCAAGCCTCCAGCCAAAAAAGGAGCGCAGCGATATAAAAAGGATCTCGTAACAATTGAGTGAAATGAAGATTCAATAAGGGCAGGGCCAACCATAAAAGAGATTTTTTTGGTGTGGGTCCACCAAGTTGACGAACTAAACTGCACCATGCCGACCACGATAAATACAGTGCGGCGGCATTGAACGGCCACATGCTTAAATTGCTATAAAAGCTAATCTCTCCCCATAGTGCATAAGCGATGGAAGCAAGGCGTGTGTGGAATCTAGATTCAATGTTCCACCATAGTGACCATTCAAAGTCTTTTAAGTGTTGCTTTAATTCAATAGCCTGTTGGTGACATCCGAAACTATCACTAGCAAAAGAAGCGTAGCCATGAGTGTTGATCAAATGAGGGGCTAGTTCAAAGTAGCCACAAAGAAAAAGAATTAGACTTAGGACAAAGTTGCAACACAAAAGCGGGGCAAATGAGCGAAAAGATGCCCACGGATATTTTGGTGAAATGAGGTTAAAGTCAGTGGACAACAAGAATCATGCGATGTGAACCAACAAAAAGATAGGCGAAATTCGATCGTGGCAAGTCTCGACTTGAAAAGATGAGGTCTATGATTCAACAATTGAAACGCAAAGGCAATTCGTCGCCGAAATTGAAGCAGGAAAGGTTGATTTTAAGAGAACGTTGCCATTTTAACGAACAACACCTCACGCGATCGCTTCCGATTAATTTGCGTGAGGAAGACCGGCCGCTATTTGAACCAGATTTAAAGATAGATTTGGAAAAGTCTTATTTGCTCAAAGACTCCAAGCTTTGGTTGAGTCAAGAAGGGGTGCTATTGAAGGGGTATAAGTTTTCTGA
>Ga0172372_10007857_pt1 | contig 14242 bp, 9 predicted proteins | sample LakKiv5m_2_FD_114544 | JGI IMG/M metagenome (GOLD analysis project Ga0172372, IMG submission 114544) | Freshwater microbial communities from Kabuno Bay, South-Kivu, Congo - kab_092012_9.5m | ecosystem: Environmental > Aquatic > Freshwater > Lake | place: Democratic Republic of the Congo...
ATTACGTACTTTTGCAATCCAATCTGGCTTCGTAGCTCAACTGAATAGAGCACCTGATTACGGCTCAGGAGGTTTCAAGTTTGAATCTTGACGAGGTCACATAATCCAACCCTAACTATCTTATTTTGAAGTAGTTAGGGTTTTTTATTTTTCAAAAGTTCCAGATAAGGTTCCAACAGCTTTGATCAAAAACGTGATTGACGAGTGAGTAATGAAAAATGAGGATACAATTGATCAGAATTTCTTTTTCACTTTTAGGTGGCAGTTTATCCGTCTAATTTAATTGGCGGTATCTGCTATTTCTCATCTATCCAAACTCCACTTCTTCTGGTTCCAGTATGACCATAGGGCTTTGACGTACTCGAACTAGCAGGTTTTTCAACCGGTGCTTTTTTTACTTCCACCTTTGGCTTTTCCGCTGCTTTAGGGGTAGGCACAATTACCTCCTTTACCTCCTCTTCAGCTAGTGCGTTAGGTACAATTTCTTCAATCGTCTTGTTTTCTTCTATTGGTGAAGGGGTATTTTCTTCTTTTAATTCAGGATTTGACAACTTGACGATCTTATCCAAATTGAGGATAACAAGTAGGAGAATAACTCCGAAAAGGATTAGCGAAAAAAACATGAAATTCATGGAGGGTAAACTCCCGTCACCCAAAAAATAATTCCATGCCGCAAACCCCATTACTGCCAAAATCAAGAGGATTGCAAAGGTTAGTATACCGAAACTATTCGTCTTTTTCATATCCAATTCATTTTCTTGTATTCAAATTAGTTCAGAAAATTAACGAATTTAAACTTGTTAGGAAATCGAAACTTCAAAGTTTCTTTGATCAACTGGCCCACTATTGACGGTCGACGGACCACAGTCGGTTGCTGCATGCTACAAAAAACGTGTTAAAATTACATCCTAAATTCGTCCCAACAACGACTCGGCTGTCGACAGTGGACTGTTAGCCGTTGACAGAAAAATGTTCCTAATGGAAAGAACTCTTTAACTTAATGGATACAGTTTGTCTAGGGTAATACCCCTTGGTTGCTTTAACGTCTTCGAATAGGATGAGTCAAGCTTTAAACAGTTAGGAATTTTTAGACAAAAAAAAAGGCTAGCCGAGAAATCGACTAGCCTTCTAATTTTAAGAGACTTTTGAGACAGCCTCTTTTAATTTTTAGTGTCCTGCTGAAGCGGCGGGTTTGACACCGCGCTGCCAGATAAAGAAGATCACAAAGAGTACAATCAAGATGCCTGGGAAAAGCATCATTTTTTCTAGAGTTGCTTGACCTGCTGCGAGTTCAAGGGATTCTCCTACTAAGCCAGCTGCACTTTGTGCTGCTCTTGAATCATCAATCCAGCTACCAATTATTGGCTGGAAGATAGCAGTAGAAAACATACCTACTCCTCCGATAATGGACATTCCCAAGGCTCCGGATAGTGGCACACGCTGCGCTACAGCACCAACCATCACTGGCCAGAAGTAACATACTCCTAGTGCAAAGATCAGAGCAGCCACATAAGACATGTTGCCTGTTACCGTGCTAAACAAGAAGATACCCACCGTCGTGAAGATAGCGCCTCCCAAGAGTACGCCAGTCTGTCCCAAGGCTTTCACCACAGGACCAGCAAAGAATCGTCCGATGGCCATTACGCCAGTGGTCAAAGCAAGGATCAACATGCCTGAAGCTCCGCTTTGGCTCAACACGATATTGGCCCACTGCTGCGGTCCAAATTCAGAGATCGCTGTCAAGGCCATCGCGAAGAATAGGAAGATAAACACGGGGCTAAACATGGCTTTTAAGTTGGAACCAACCGATGTAACACCTTCTACGGAAGGTTTAGGGAAGGTTTTACCAAAGAAAAGTACAGCATAAGCAATGGTTGGGATCATCATCACCCAAACTTGAGTTTGCCAACCAAAACCTCCATCGGTCATGAATTTGGATACCAAGCTTCCCAAAACGATACCACCTGGGAACCACATGTGGAAGCGGTTGAGCATCTTGTTTAGGGTAGTACCAGAATACATGTCTGCAATCATCGGATTACATGCAGCCTCAGTACATCCGTTGCCGAAACCGATAAATAGGGTGGAGATCAATAAGGTGGTGTAGCCATCCGCAAATATGGTCATCAGAATCCCAAGGGTATGGGTCACAAATGCGATGCGCATAATGTTGGCCGGGCCAACGATGTGGTAAAAAAGGCCTCCAAGAATCATGGAGATAGGAAATCCTAAAAACCACATGGAGTTAATAAAGCCTAATTGCTCGGCATTTAAGCCGAATTGTTCACCCAACTGGGGGAGGATACCTGCTCGAATAGAGAAGGAAAATGCGGTGGTGATGAGCGCCAAACAGCTTGCGTTGAATAGTACGCCACGGTTAATGGTTTGTGTCATAAGGTAGTGCTTTAGGTTTATGGGTTGCGTTAAGTGACTTTTGACACAATCAAAGTAGGTAAAAAAATGAAAAGAGCTATCCTGAATTCAAAAAAAAATAGACAAAATCTCCCAAGACCCTATTTGAGCCGTGAACTAAGTTGTAAAAAAACTTGGATTTACCGCACAAAAACCCAGTCCTGGGAACTGCTTAAGCGTTCGGCAAATTCATAGCCATCTTCTTGAAAAACCTTGAGCTGCTCTGGATCGGTGATTCTATTTTGGATTGCATAGCGAGTCATCAATCCTCTTGCCTGCTTGGCAAAGAACCCAACTACCTGATAGCTTCCTTCCTTGTGTTCCTTGAAATGGATGGTAATTACGGGCATCTTCAAGGTCTTTTTATCCACTGCCTTGAAGTATTCTTGAGAGGCTAAGTTGACTAAGGTCTTACCCTCGCCTGCGGTATTCAAAGCCTTACTGATCTTGGTTCCCCAATAGTCATAAAGTGAGTTTCCCTTTTTGGTTTTGAGCTTGGTCCCCATCTCCAATCGGTAGGGTTGGATCAAATCCAGAGGCTTCAAAAGTCCATATAGGCCCGACAAGACGCGTACATGCTGCTGGGCAAATTCAAGTTCTGCTTCGCTGAATTGATCTGCTTCCATCTTTGCATAGACTTCTCCTTTGAATGCCAAAATCGCCTGCTTGGAGTTGTCCAAACTAAAAGTCTCCGTAAAGGTCTTGTAGCGTTCCTCATTCAAGGTGGCGAGCGAATCGCTGAGGTGCATCAACTTCGAAATTTGAGAAGCTGACTTCTTGCGCAGGACCCCCACCAAGTCTTTGACTTCCGCAGGAAAGTCAGGTTGGGTATGTCCGCTGTACTCAGGATGGCTATAGTCTAGGGTTTTGGCAGGAGAAATGACAATCAACATGGGTTACTGTATAATCGTAATGGCTTTGGTTTCAGTTTGGGTGATATTCTGTTCTCTTGAGGTAAACCGCACAACGGCCACGTATGTTCCCGAAGGAACTAATTTTCCATTCACAAGCCCATCCCAAGGGCAGAATGGCTGTTTGGGTTCCAAATTTTCATGGTCGCAGTAAAAAATAAGTTCCCCCCAGCGGTTGTAGATAAACACATCTACTTCGTCAATGTACTCGTTGGCATACAGGATAAAATTGCGGCTTGGGTCTCCTAGCACCATCCCGCTTGGGAAGACCACCTTGAGGGTACAGTCTTCGACCACCGTAAAGGTTCCTTCCCATTCGCAGCCCAATGCGTCTCCCACACGAAGGGTGTAGGTACCTCCCTTTTCAGGGCTGAAGCTAGCATCCTTGGATACTTCCTTCCCATCCAAAACCCAGGAATAGCTTGCATAGCTGCCAGGGTTGAGCGTAGCCGATTTTCCCTCCAGGGCACAAATCACAAGCGGTTCTGCAGGTAGAATAGGAGGGATCAATTTGGACTTCACAACCACCACATTGGCTCTGCCGATCTCACATCCAAATTGGCTGCGCAAAAGTACCTCGTAGGTGCCACCTTGGCTAACTTCAATGAGGCTTGTCGTGAATTGTGGGAGCCTAGTACGCGTTCCTCCAGTTACCAAAAACCATTCAAAGCCGTTTACGGTGGTTAAATTGGCTTTCACTTCAATCGTGGTCTTGGATTGATCCACACAAAAAGGACTGGCATCCAAACTTACCGTCAGTCGATTGGGAAGTAAGGTAGCGGTAAACGGAATTTTCTTAGTAGGGCAAAGAACTCCCGAAATAGGCTGCACCTCTAAGGTATAGTTTCCGGACTTGCTCGGTACAAATTCTTGTCTTCGCCCTACAATGATTCCTAAATCATCTCGCCAGAGGAAGATCACATCGGCTGGGATGGCATTTTTGAGGATGGCCTCAAATCGTATCCCGGTAAGGCAATCCACGATGGGAGGAGAAACTTCAAAGTCAAGCGCTGGGCTCAAATTCACAGTCATTTGGAGTATTTTGGGGCAGCTGACTCCGGTAGGATCGGCTCCAAGGATGACATATTTTCCCACTTGCGTTAGTAGAAAAGATCCCCCTGCCTGAGGAGTAATTGAGTTGCCAGTTGGTCCTGTGATCAGGTAGTTTAGTGGCTTAGGTCCACTTGGGGTGAAGGAGTAGGAAACACAGCCTTCGACCACTGGAGGCACGGAAAATTCAACTTCAAACTTTTGAGCTACTATATAGACCGTTTTATTTGGAATGGAGCAGCCACTGGGATCTAGGATTTCCACCAAATAGCTTCCGTAGGATACAGGAATCTGAAAACTCGCTTGATTAGGAAGCGGAGCACTCAGCTCGAGTCCATCGCCCTGTCGGACGATTTTGTAAGTACCTACTCGGGGCAATCCAGAAGTTAAATTGATTTGAATTGATCCTTGTGCCACTCCAGTAGGCGAGCAGCTTTCGTCCTTAGCCACTACTGTAAATGCATAGGCTGCAGGAGGATTTAGATTTTCTACCGTAACTGACGCAGAATAGGTACAGCCGGCTGCATTTTCCGCTTCAAGGGTATAGACTCCAGGTGCAAGGCCCGAGATAGGGATCAGGGTTCCTGCAGGAGCCGCAGGGAAGGATAGTCCCAGTTCTACCAGTCGAATCCTACTTACTGCAGCCAAAAGTCGCAGCTCAATGGCTCCATCCTTGGTAGCACAGCTTGTGGCGCCTGCCATGGCTTTGGCTTCGATGATGGGCAGTTCGTTGACTTGTAGGTTAAGGGATTTGGATACTTTGCAGCCTGGAAGGATGGGGTCTTGGGTTACAAAGGTAAGGGTGTATTGTCCAGGCCCAGGTAGGCTTTGGATTTCTAATTCCAACTCAAAGAATGGACCTAAGGGGACCTGAACTCCATTGCTATTGCGCTCGTAAAACCAGTCTCCAGTGACGGGCGTATTGGGGGCGAAGGTGACGGAAGTTTCTTCGTAGCAGACTACGGTTGCCGTTTGGGTTAGGTCAAATTCAAAGGCTGGGCCCACAAAAATGGAAGAGGTAGTAGTACAGGTTTCAAAGAGTGCTTCCTCGTCATCCCCTCCAGCTGCCGTTGGGCGGTATTGAACGACCACGGTATAGATACTTTCATCCGTTACGGTAATGGTATTGGAGTTGCTGTTTCCAAAAATAGTTCCTGCTGCATTGGTCCATAGAAAATCATATAAACCTTGACTCGGGTCGTAGCCATTAATAGCAGTAAGGGTGATGGGAGTGCCTTCACAAAGGGTGGCATCAGATGCCAGGGTTAGGACAGGCGGAGCGATAACTTTAAGCGTTCCTTTATCCGTGAAATAGCCAATTTCTGCGCATCGGTCTACGCGTAATTCGATGGTATAGGTGCCGGCTTTAGTGAATATTTGCTCTAAGTTTTGAAATTGATCCCCAGGACCTCCAAAATTGGAGCGAATGACCGTTCCATCTTCATGGGTGATTGTCCAGAAATAGGAGTCAATGTCGGGTTCTCCTCCTCCTTCTAGTGTGGCGGTCGCTCCAGATACGGGGTCCAAGCAGAGCGTAGAAGGGATGCCTAAGGCAGGTTCGGGAATAGAGCTACCCGAGTTTTGAACGAAGGAAGGCAATCCTAAATTGGAGGTGCCGGGCATGGCTGCTACCGCATTTTGGTTGAAGGTACTCGCGGCGGTGCAACCGGAGCCTACTTGGACCTGACCAATGCGGTTATCTCCTACGATGGCTACATAGATCTGACCATCCGACGCGATTTGTAAGGCACCTAAGTTGAGACCTGAGGTTCCTGAAATTTGTTTTTTGGTAGATAGGATGCAGGTGGCTCGTGCAGCTGTAGTTGTGGCTGTAGCAAAACAAGAAGGGCAGCCCGAAGTCACCTCCTTGATGATAAACTCTTCGATACCTGGACCCCCATTTAGATAGGAAACGAGAATGCGGTCGGAGTCTGAAGAAAATTCGAGCCCATAAATTTCACCTGAGCATCCAAGATCTAGGAGGGCATATTCGGTAAGTTTCCCGGTCTGTTGGTCGAATTCAAAAATTTCGGTTCGGTTGCATCCATCTTCGAAAATGGTAATGGCAAGTTTGCTGCCATCTGGGCTAAATTTCATCGTTCCCACACCGGAATTGTAGCCATGGGCACTTCCAACAGAGCTGTTGACGGGTTGCCCGATGCCTTGGGAGGATACGGGGTAGGCACGGAAGGTATTGTTGCCTAGTTCGTGAAAAATCGCCCAAGTAGTATCTCCTGCACTAAGTGCTGCACTGTGCTCGGTGGAGGGACTGAATAGGAAGTTGTTTTTGGTGATCACATTTCCCACTCCCGTGGGATTTTCAGCTTTTATATCTACTAGGGAAAAGCTAACGACATTGCTGCCGCTTGTGGAGGCTTGCGTTGTGAAAAGATAGAAAAGGCTGGGTAGGGTAGGTACTCCTACCGCCAATACGCCTTGGCTAGCAGTATTGCTGCCTCCAATGTCGCTTCCATTTTCCATCAAGTCCCCGTTGAGGTCCCAGACGGATTGGCCATCGCTGTAGAAGAGCACTTGTCCTGTTTGATCCGAGACCGTGGTCGTGCCGGCGGGAATGTTTTGTGAATGTGGTGTTGCAATGGGACGTGGTACCGGAGCGTTTTCATCGTCAGGGTCTGGATTGAAGTCTAATCCAGCTCCATTTCCAAAATACCAGATGTTATTGGTTTGGTCTGGAATGTCCCACATCTTGATTCGTATTTCTGCATAGGCATAGCAGGATTTTCCAGGTTCCCTTACCAGCACCCAGTATAATCCGGGTTTGCATACTTCATTTGCTCCCTTAGCGATCCAACCTTCCTCGCGCTTATTGGACCAAAAATATTCGTAGTTGTTACCGCCACCTGTACCTCCTCCAGTGCCGCCAGTTCCTCCACCTGCCCCACCACCAGACTGCGCTTGCAGGAGGGGATCTAGGTCGATGCAGGACTCGCAGAGGGTAGTATCTGAAGGGCTAAAGTTGGCCTGCAACTCATTTTCGGTAAGCGTGATGCTTTTGGTTACCACTTTGGTGGTACTATCTGGAAAAGTGACCGTGAGCGTAACCTCTAGGCTGGTTCCTGTGGCTGCTTCTGCAGGTACCAAAAAGTGTTCTTGATTAAAGTCTGCCGGTAATGGGTTGCCATCGGCACCGCTCAGTGGAGGCGAGAATTCCCAGGAAAAGGAGAGTGGCAGGTAGTTGGCAGGTGTAATTTCGCTGATCAGTTGTACGGGATTGTTGGCACAGGGCTCCTCAGGATCCCAAGAAAAATCCACAGCAGGTTCTACATCGGCATTGGGAGCAAACACAGGGAAGACGCGGCCACAAAAATCACTTCCAGCAAAGGGATCTTCTTCCAATCCCAGCGTAGCAAGGGTGGTAGCATTCGGATTTTTCATCCTGCCAATCAATTGTGGTCCACTTGGACGCTCCTCGTAGAGGTAGTACAGGAAGCCGTCTGGCCCTGTTTTGACATCGTAGATTTGATGGATACTTGGGTCTGTAGGAACTTGTTCCGGAATCGCCGAAGGAGAATTTCTAGGAATTCGGAAAAGTTTATTTCCTCTCGAAAAAAAGATAAAATCCCCTTCCGGAGAAAAAGCTGCTCCAAAAATTGCATCCGTTCCACCTGAGTTGGTAAGGGTCAAGGGGCTGCCAAAGCTACCCGTGTTCGAATTAAAGGCAAGCAGTACTAAGTCATCTCCTGGGTTGGGAGGGAGAAGCAGTAGACTGCTGCTGGCCTCGTCAAAGACAATTGCTTTGGGAGCGAAGGGAATGGCTGCTGTACCTGTTTGGGTAAATGACCCTGCAGTCGATTCTAATCTGCGGGATTGTAGATTTCCCCCTGCAAAGCTAATCAGATAGGAAGGTGAGCTAGGGGTTTTGACCACCAATACTGCTCCTTGGGCGGGTCCGATAACTTGGTTTTTAGCTGTGATTTTCCCGAATGGGGGCTGTGCACCTGTCGCTTGCCCCAGCGCATTCATATCCACGAGCGCATACTGAAGCTGTCCAGCAAGCGATAGGTAAAAAATGTAAAAAAGTTTGTTGCCAGTAGGGTTGTAGTCCAAAATACCGGTAGCCACGGTTTGCCTACCTTGAAAGTTGCCATTCAATCCAGGTGCTGAACCTTCAATTGGACTACCCGAATAATCGTAAACTAACTCCCCGTTGGTGTAGAATAAGGGTTGGCCCGTGATGGGGTCAATGGCAATGGCATTGTTGAAGGCTCCTCCGATGACGGTAGCTGGGAGGCTTTGAACAGTAGCGGTTTCTCCTTTTCCAAAGGAGAGGTAGGGATGGCCTCCAGTGCTGCAATTTCCAAAAATCCATTCGTTGTTATTGTATCCTTGCGCCAAAACTGACTCAGTCCAGGAGATTCCTAGTAGCAGGGTAATACCTGCAAATAGAAGGATGAAACGTATGGAATTAGCCTTGCTTTTCATATTTTTAGCCCTACTTCTAAAACATCCAATCGGAGCTTACGTTTAGAAGTCAAGTACTTATTCAAATAAACGAACTATTTCGTGTTACGGTCTCTGCTGTCTTTAGTTTTTTTTATTGCCTTGAGCTTGGCCCCAATTTCTCGGGTCTTCGCCCAAGATCCCCAATACAGCCAGTATTATGCAGCACCGCTTTACCTAAATCCAGCCTTTGCTGGTGCGGAGTTAATGGGACGAGTAGGATTTAATTACCGTAACCAGTGGCCCTCTATTGAGGCCCAATTTACCACTTTTTCTGCCTACTACGACACCTATTTGCCTGAATACAACTCGGGGATAGGAGTTCATGTGATGCAAGATTCGGAAGGAGCATCCAAGTTGAGATCTACCTCGGTTTCTGCCATGTACTCCTACGAATTGCGGCTGGCGGACAAGCTGTATTTTAGACCTGGATTTCAAGCCAGCTACATTCGTAGGGAAATAGGGTTTTATGAAAATCTTGTTTTTGCCAACCAAATTGATCCCGTAGATCCCACAGGTCCCTTACTTCCGGGCGCAGCTATTCCAGGTCTGGGAGATCCTGTAGGCTTGTTTTCATTGTCTGCAGGAGGTTTATTGTTTACCAATAATGCCTGGTTAGGATTTACTGCCCACCATCTTAATCAGCCTAACCAATCTTTTGTGGACGGGTTGAGTCCCTTACCAAGGAAGTTGTCCCTTCATGCGGGTTACCGAATTTCGTTGGGTCAGGGCAGCATGCGGCGGGATTTTACCCACATGAGCAAGCAGCGTTACTTGACACCGACCATCAACTACAAAATGCAAGGACCCTTTGAGCAGCTGGATCTAGGGGCATACTTCTATGTAGAACCCATCTTACTTGGGTTCTGGTACAGAGGCTTGCCTTACAAGCCTGTAGAAACGCAGAGTAACCGCGATGCCATCGTGGTGATGGTGGGAGTCAACTTGTTGAGTGGCTTGAGTATTGGTTATAGTTTTGACTATACCGTCTCGCAACTAGGAATCCAAAGTGGAGGTGCGCATGAGCTGAGCCTATCGTGGACTATTCCTAGCCTAAATCAAGGAAAGCCTCTCGGTCGAGATACGATTCTTCCTTGCCCAAAATTCTAAACAGAAGTAATGACATCAGAAAGTTTGACTTACCTTCTTTTAGGGATATTGATTTTTGGCTTTTTAATGCCCAAAATTTTGGAATACCTGCAGGTTTCCATGCCTAAGCAGCCCGTGCCCCCTGTCCTTGCCGAATACTTAACTGAGGCGAAGCTCGTGGAAGCCAAATCCTACCAAAAGGATAATTTCAAGTTTAAACTAATCACGAGTAGCTTTACATTTTTATTGACTTTCCTTTTTATTACCCAAGGTTGGTTTGGGCAAATTGATTCCTGGATTGGTGGTTTAGGTTTTTCTCCCTTCCTCAATTCCTTACTTTTCTTCGGGCTTGTTTTTATCGCTTCTGATATCCTGAGTCTTCCCTTTGATTACTACAGTACGTTTGTGATTGAAGAGAAATATGGTTTCAACAAAACTACCCTTGCTACTTTTTTCTCAGATAAGTTGATCGCCTACCTGTTGTCTTTGCTTGTCGGTGGAGGATTGCTTTTGGTCTTTCTTTGGTTGATACATACGATGGGGCCGAATTTCTGGTGGCAATTTTGGATCATTGCCAGTGTATTTATGGTGCTGGTGAATGTTGGATACACCGCTTGGATTATTCCCTTGTTCAATACTTTGACCCCCCTAGCAGAAGGGGAGGTGCGGGATAAGTTGTTGCAATATGCAGCGAAGGTCAACTTTTCGGTGAAGCACATTTTCGTGATGGATGGCAGTCGTCGTTCGGCCAAAGCAAATGCTTTTTTCTCGGGCTTAGGCAAGCAAAAAAAGGTAGTGCTGTACGACACCCTTTTGGAGCAGCACCCTCCGGAAGAGCTGGTGGCGGTCCTGGCGCATGAAATTGGGCATTACAAGAAAAAGCACCTGAAGTGGGGCATGCTTGTTTCGGTAGTGGAAGTGGGTCTGCTACTCTTTCTGTTGGGGCAGGTCGTATTTTCTGAAACCATGAGTTTGGCCTTAGGGGGCACCACCTTGTCGGTTCCCTTAAATATTATTGGGTTCACGATGCTATTTGCGCCGCTATCGATGGTGATGGGAATTGGGATGAATTGGTTGAGCCGGAAGCATGAGTTTGAGGCAGATGCCTATGCCAAGGAAACATTTGGAGGTAAGCCACTCGCTGAGGCCCTGAAGACCCTTTCGGTGAAAAGCCTCAGCACCATCCATCCACACCCCTGGTATGTGTTTGTCAACTATTCCCATCCTCCATTGCTGGACCGCTTGGAGCGTTTGGAACACTAGGATTTTTTATTTTTTCTACCTTCCATTAATCTTGAGCACTGAAAAAATCTGTAATTTCCTCCTGAATTAACCTAAGACCCATGAAAGACCTTGCTGATTACGCCTATCCATTAACCGATCTTTTTGCGCAGCCTTCCTCCTCCGATCAGTGGGATAGGTACCGATTGAGCCAAGAACAAATTGATTTTTTTCATGAAAACGGCTACTTGGCGGGAGTTCAGCTCCTTGATGAAAATCAGATTGGTGTTTTATCCAAAGCCTTGGATGAGGTGATGGATCCCAAGCATCCACTGCACAGCTTGTTTCACGAGTTTCATAGCAACGAATCAGCAGATCCAAATACGGTGCTTTTTCACTCTTTGGGCCACTGGCGCATTGCAACGGCATTTCACGATGCAATTTGGAATCCAGCATTTCGAATGGTTGCCAGCCAGCTTCTTGGGGATCGAGGGGTTCGGTTTTGGCACGACCAACTCTTTTGCAAGCCTGCACATCACGGTGGTGTAGTAGCTTGGCATCAGGATTATTCCTACTGGACGCGGACGGTAGAGATGCAGCATTTGACCTGTTGGTGTGGCTTAGATGATGCTACGGAAGAAAATGGCTGCTTGCAGTATGTACCTGGTTCCCATCGCTGGGGACTTTTGGAGAAGCCTTCCCTTGCGGGTGCTATGGATGGGCTGATGGGGATGCTTTCAGAAGAACAGAAGGCCCAATTTGCACCTGTAGCCATCCCCTTAAAAGCCGGATATGCGGCATTTCACCACCCTCTGCTCGTTCATGGGAGCTACGCCAATTATTCTCCACGTTCGAGAAAGGCTTTTGTGCTTAATGTTTTTGCAGATGGCACTATTTCTGACTCGGATGAACCCCTGCTTAATGGAGTGCCGTTGATTCCAAAAGGAGAAAAAATGGGAGGTAAATTCTTTCCTTTGATTTTTGATCCCAAAAACAACTAAATTTGGGATTCAATTGCTGCTTTTGTAAGAAACAAGCAGATTAGATGATGCAGGAGACCTCAGTTTGGGGTCCAGCATTTGGTTGATTTTATTTCCCCCTATACATGGCTTCTGGATTATTTGCCTTATTGGATGACATTGCTACGCTCATGGATGATGTGGCGGTAATGAGTAAGGTGGCTGCAAAAAAAACAGCTGGGATTTTAGGCGATGACTTGGCAGTGAATGCAGAGAAAGCCTCTGGCTTTGTGTCCGACCGAGAGCTTCCAGTGATTTGGGCAATTACCAAGGGCTCTGCTTTGAATAAATTAATTATTCTTCCAGTAGCCTTTTTGCTGAGTGCTTTTGCGCCGGCGGCCATCACGGTGATTCTTGTAGCGGGCGGCTTGTATCTGGCTTACGAGGGGGCGGAAAAAATCCATTCCTCCATTTTTCCTCATCCTGTTGAAAAGAAGGAAGAAATAGATTTGGGGATCACCAAAGAAGAGGTTGTTGCGCTGGAAAAAAAGAAAATTAAATCTGCTATCACCACGGACTTTATACTTTCTGTGGAGATCGTGATTATTGCAATGAGCACGGTAGTCGACAAACCATTGCTTAATCAACTAGCTGTAGTATCCATCATTGCCCTGATTGCGACTATCGGTGTGTATGGAATTGTGGCTTTGGTGGTGCGAATGGATGAGTTTGGATTCCGATTGATTGCACTCAATAAGCGGGAAGATAGTATTTCCGACAAGATTGGTTGGATTCTGGTCAATGCACTTCCTCACTTTGTTCGTGGGATTGGTTTTATAGGTACCCTTGCCTTATTGCTGGTTTCAGGAGGTATTTTTGCGCACAACATTCCTTTTTTCCATCACCTTCTGCCTACCTGGCCAGATATGGCGAAAGAATTTCTTTTTGGGTTGGCTGTGGGTATCGTCGTACTGCTCCCCATCTTGGTGATTCAAAAATTAAGAAAAAAATCGCACTAATCTTTTTTAGTAAGTCAATGGATTTGCCTATTTTCCCAAGTACTAATCCATTTCTTATGACTTCTTGTTTTTTCCGGCTTTTGGCATTTACTCCCTTTTTTTTAGTGAGTTTATGGGTTGGGGCGCAACCTGGACAATCCTATCTTCAATTTTCAGGCGGGCCTGGTCCAGGGCAGGGCAAGCACATTGTCTTGGTAGCTGGTGACGATGAATACCGATCGGAGGAGTCTATGCCCATGCTGGCCAAGATTTTATCTTCCCGTCATGGTTTTAAAACCACTGTTCTTTTTCCCATTGATCCAAGCACGGGGGACGTAGTGCCCAACTTTCAAACTAACATTCCTGGACTGGAGCAACTAGCTTCAGCGGATTTGGTACTTGTATTGATTCGCTTCCGGGAGTTGCCTGATGCGCAGGCACAATACTTGGAGGACTATCTTTTGGCAGGTAAACCCATTATCGGCTTGCGAACATCCACACATGGCTTTGCCTATCAGAAAAATAAGGATTCCAAATTTGCAAAGTGGGACTGGATGAGTAAAGTGTCCGGATGGGAGCAAGGCTTTGGAAAACGCATCTTTGGAGAAACTTGGATCAACCACCATGGGATACATGCCAAGGAAGGAACAAGAGCGCTAGTAGACGGCGTAAAGCAAAGTGCCAATCATCCGATTCTTCGTGGTGTCAAAGACATCTGGGGACCATCAGATGTGTATGGAATTAAGAGTTTGCCTGCTGAGGCAGAGGTCTTGGTTTATGGACAGTCTACTGCGGGTATGAATGACCAAGCTCCACTTATCTGGGTGAAGTCGGTGATGCCTATCGCTTGGACCAAGCCCTATCAACTTGAAGGAGGAAAACCCGGAATGGCCTTTGCCTCCACCCTAGGTGCTTCCTTGGACTTTCAAAGTGCCGACTTGAGACGTTTGGTGCTGAATGCTTCTTTCTGGCTACTCGGAATGGGAGATGCAGTGACTGCGGATTTGAATGTGGACTTTGTGGGTACCTATCAGCCTACTCCTTTTGGGTTTGATACCTTCCGAAAGGGCATGCGCGTGTCGGATTTTAAGTAATTGTATCAAGTATCAAGTATCAAGTATCAAGTATCAAGTATCAAGTA
>Ga0172372_10007858_pt1 | contig 14242 bp, 13 predicted proteins | sample LakKiv5m_2_FD_114544 | JGI IMG/M metagenome (GOLD analysis project Ga0172372, IMG submission 114544) | Freshwater microbial communities from Kabuno Bay, South-Kivu, Congo - kab_092012_9.5m | ecosystem: Environmental > Aquatic > Freshwater > Lake | place: Democratic Republic of the Congo...
AAGAATTAATTCTTGGGAGTTTTTTATTTAGATTTTTGCCTTTTTTATTTTTAATCCTAATACTATTTAAATTAAATATAAAAAAAAATATAATATATTTGTCAATTTTTTTTGGTTTCTATTACTTCGGAATTTTTATTTCCGGTGAAAGAACTTCTTTTGCGCTATTGATTATGGCAATTGTGTTATTATTTTTTATATTAAAAGATTTTAGAAAAGTTATTGCACTTAGTTTAATTCTATTCTCATTTCTAATCTTAGTAACTTATTTTTTTAAGAAAGAAGGAGTAGAGAGAATGTTTATTACAACTGTGCAGCAATTCAAAGTAGATGTTGCGCCTAATTTATTAGAATCTAATATCAATTTAAGTAATTCAAACATCAGTAAAAATAATTCAAACATCAGTAAAAATAATTCAAAAATCAGTAAAAATAAGTATTATATTTTTTCAAGGGAACACCATGGACACTATGTGGTTGCTATTCGTATGTTTTTAGATAACCCAATAATAGGTCAGGGCCCAAGGTCATTTAGATATTTATGTTCAGAAGAGAAATTTATAAAATCTGACGGTATCTGCACGACACATCCGCATAATACTTATTTACAATTATTAGCAGAAACTGGCTTAATAGGTTTTTTATTATTTTGTAGTTTAATTATTTTTTTTACAAAAGAAATAGTGACTATATTTATAACTCAATTCAAAAATGATGAAAATAAAATGAATCAAATGGAAAAAGTTAAATATGTTTCAATTATTGCTATTTTAGTAAACTTTTTTCCATTCGTACCCAGTGGGAATTTTTTTAATAATTGGCTATCTTTTATATGCTATTATCCTTTATCTTTTTATCTTTATTCAATTAATAAACTTTATATCAAATGATTGATTGGCTAGTAATATCAATTTTTTTTATCATCAATTTTATTATTTTTATAAAAATAGTTTTGATAAATAAAATATTAAATATTTATGATAAGCCTAACAAAGTAAAAATACATAAAAAAAAAATTTCATTAGCTGGAGGGTCAATAATTTTTTTTAATGTTATTATTTTTTTAATCTTTAATAAAATAAATTTTTTAAACTATTTTAGTTCTAACGTTCAATTAATTTCATTTATTATTTTAATAGTTGGATTTTATTTAACAGGAGTATACGACGATAAATATGACCTTTCTCCTTTGATAAGAATATTAATAATGACTTTGACATTATATATACTTTTGACATTAAACGATTTTTTACAAATTAAAAAATTGGATTTTTCTTATTATAATAAAGTATTTTTTCTTGGTAATTTATCAATTTTATTTACAATTTTTTCTGTCCTTATATTTACATATTCTCTAAATATGTTCGATGGAATTAACTTGCAATCAATAACATATTCAATTTTTATTTTTTTAATATTTTTATTTGTAAGCAAATTTTCTCTATTGTCGTTAGTTATAATTATTTGTTTATTTTTTTTATTAATTCTTAATTATAGAAATAAGATTTTTTTAGGTGATAGCGGTATTTATGTTTTAGCGGGAATTATAAGTTATATAATAATTTATGAATATAATTCTTATAATAAATTTTTTTCTATCGATAATATTTTTATTATTATGATGGTACCAGGTTTCGATTTTATAAGATTATTTATTCAAAGAATTAGCAAAGGAAAACATCCATTTTTAGGGGATAAAAATCATCTTCATCACTTGTTAGCAAATAAATTCAAATTATTTAATGTATATCTTATAATTTTTTTTTTATACATCACTCCTTTTTTTTTAAGAATTATAGGGCTAAATAGTTATTTTATTATAATGTCTTCTTTGTTACTTTATCTTTTCATAAATTTTCATCTTCTTAAAAAATTTCAATGAAGATATTAATTACTGGTGGTGCAGGTTATATCGGTAGCTCTTTATCTTATTACTTAATAGACAGAAATCATCATGTTACTATAATTGATAATTTATCTACCGGTAATTTAGATTTAGTCCCAAAAAAAGCGCGATTTTACAAATGTGATATTAATGACGAATTTAAAATTAGTAAGATTTTAAAAAATAATTATAATTTAGTTATACACTTAGCTGCTTATATAGATGTTCAAGAATCTATTAGTAAACCTAAAAAATATATAAAGAATAATTACTTAAAATCAAAAATATTTATTAATCTATGCGTTAAGAACAACATTAAAAAGTTCTTATTTTCATCTACAGCCGCTGTTTACGGAAATAAAAATAAAATTGTTTCCGAAAACCAAAAAATTAATAATCTTAGTCCTTATGCATTATCAAAATATAAAGTGGAGCAATTTTTTAAAAATTATACTAAAAAAAAAATTGATTATATAATTTTAAGGTACTTCAACGTTGTTGGCACTGAGAATAGATTTCGCACTGGAGATTTAAAAAAAAATCTTAATTTAATTAGAATTGTATGTTTAATAGCGTTAAATAAAATTAAAAAAATTATTATTTACGGCAATAATTATAATACACTAGACGGAACTCCTGTGAGAGATTTTATATATATCGAAGATTTATGTAGCATGCATTATGCAGCATCTAAATATTTGCTGAAACATAGGATAAAAAAAATTTTTAATTGTGGTTATGGCAGAGGTTATTCAGTTTATGAGATTATTGAATTAGCTTCTAAATTGTTTGGTAAAAAAATAGATCATATTTTTGGAAAAAGAAAAAAAGGAGATATAGGTTATTCAGTGTCAAATCCAAAGAAATTTATGTCCTTTTTTAAATGGACTCCCAAGCAAAATAGTATGACAAAAATAATAAGATCATCTTATTTATGGGAAAAAAAATTATTAAAATAATTTTATAAAAATTAAATGCTTAAATTTTTTTTGGAATTTATATTCTTATTTTCTTTTTTTGCTATTTCAGCAATTAGTTATGGTTACTGTTTATTAAGAATTTTTAATATTAATAATGTTTTTTATGCTTTAGCGGGAATTATTGGCTTATTTTTATACTCATTTATTATTATATTTTTACACTTTTTTATTTCAATTTCAGAAATACTCAATTTAATAATTTTATCGTTAGGATTATTAATATTTATTTTTCCCAAAAGAAAATTTGAGATAAAAAAATTTAAAATCAGTTCTGAAAATTTTTTAATATTTTTTTTTATTATAGTTATATTTTTTATGTCTTATGGTTATAAACCACATGAAGATTTTGGCTACTATCATCTTCCTTATATTAAAGCTTTTCTCGCACAAAAAATAATTTTCGGTTTTGTAAATATTTTAGAACCCTATTTATGGAATTCTATGTTTCTAAACTTAAGTAGTGTTTTCGTAATTCCTTATTTTGATTTTAAAGGCATATTTTTAGCGCCATTATTATTTTATTTTTTTTTTATACTAATTTTATTTAATGAAATTTTTATAAAATTAAAAAACCAAAAATTTTTTTATCCTTCCACTATATTTTCTTTAATAATTTTGTTTTATTTCCTTCTCAAGTTCGCAAGAGTCGGTGCTTTTGGAGTTGATATACCATCTCACATTATAGCATTACTGGTAATTCTATATTTTGTTAAGTTTTTTGAGATTAAAAATCTTTCAACAAAAGATAGATATAATTACATTGTTTTAATATTTTTACTTTCAATTTTTTCTTTAACTATAAAAATTAGTAATATTAGTATTATAATATTATTTTTTTCAATTTTATTTTTAAATTATAAATATTTAAATTTTAAAAACTTTTTTTTACCCATAACTATTATATTATTTTTCGGTTTATTGTGGTTAATTCAACAATTTATTTATAGCGGTTGTTTTTTATTTCCTTTAAATTTTTTGTGCTTTGATACTATCTGGTCTAGTAAAGCGAATATAAAAGATATTTTATTATCATTAGAAATTACAAACAAAAGTTTTGGCGTATATAAAGGGCCGCTATCCGGATCTGAATATATTCAAAGCTTTAATTGGCTGCAGAATTGGTTTTCGAGAAATAAAATAGAATTTGCTGAGCATTTTGCCGTTTTAATTATAACCCCATTACTTTTATTGTTTATTAATATTTTAAAAAAAGATTTTAGAATTAAGATTTTTAATATTAAATCCAAAGCATTTTATACATCTATAATTTTATTTGTCTTAATTAGTTTTGTTATTTGGTTTTCAAAATCACCAGTCGCAAGATTTGCAATATCTTTTTTTATTGTTGCTCTTTTTTATTTAATTTATTTTTTTATACGGAAAACCGTTTATTTAAGATTAAACTATAAAACAGTTTTGATTACTATTTTAATTTGCCTTACTATTAATTTAAGTAAAAATTCATTAAGAATATTACAGCAAGATCATATTGATAATTTTTGGCCAAAAATTAATGAAAATAAATTTATTACAGTAGATAAAATAACTAATAATTTATATCAAAATAGACCAGATTCTAAATTAAATCCTGGACATCAAGGTACCTTATGTTGGAATATTGATTTTATATGTTCTTATAAAAATGATAAATTAAAGCACAAATTTTACAATAATTATTTAATAATAGAAAAATAATATTTATGAAAAATTATTTAGTAGTAGGTGCTGGTGGATTTATAGCCGGTCATTTAGTTAATCGATTATTAACAGAAGGTTGCAAAGTTAAAGCTGTTGACATTAAGCCTTTAGAATTTTGGTTTCAAAAATCTGATAAATCTGTAAATTTTTGCTTAGATATGAGCGATTATTCCAATTGCGATAGAATGACTGAGAGTGTGGACTATGTTTTAAATTTAGCGTGCAATATGGGTGGCATTGGTTTTATAGAGAATAATAAAGCAGAATGTATGTTGTCAGTTTTGATAAATACACATCTTTTAAAAGCTTGTTTAAAGAATAAAGTTAAAAAGTATTTCTTTTCATCAAGTGCCTGCGCTTACAATACTAACCTACAAAAAGATCCAAATATTGAAGGCTTGAAGGAAGAAGATGCCTATCCAGCAATGCCTGAGGATGGCTATGGTTGGGAAAAATTATTTAGCGAAAGAATGTGTAGACATTTTACAGAAGATTTTAAACTTGAAACACGAGTTGCAAGATTTCATAATATTTATGGACCCTTTGGCACATTTGATGGAGGTAGAGAGAAAGCTCCAGCTGCCCTTTGTAGAAAAGTAATTGAGGCTAAGATAAACGATAAAAAAACGATAGAAGTGTGGGGTGATGGCAATCAAACAAGAAGCTTTCTTTATATTGACGATTGTGTTGGTGCAATTTTAAAACTTTTCCACTCTAATTTTAAAGACCCGATCAATATTGGTAGTGAAGAAAAAGTCTCAATCAATCAATTAATCGATATTATTGAAAATATAGCGAATGTTAAATTAACAAGACAATATCAGCTTGATAAACCAAAAGGAGTAAACGGGAGATCTAGTAATAATGATTTAATAAAAAAAGTATTAAATTGGAACTACAATTATTCATTAAAAGAAGGGATTGAAAAAACTTACAATTGGATAAATCAACTTTATCAAAATAAAAATAATAATAATTTTATAAAATTCACTAAGAAATAAAAATGAGTAGTTATTATGCATCCTTTAATTCGCCATCTATTATTTATGATGAAATAAAAAATATTAAAAATTATCAAAATTAAATATTTTTCAATTTACGGTTACTTTAAAAAAATTGCTCTGATGAGTATATAAAAAATAATAAGTGTAAAAATGACCCTGTTAGTTCATTCTTGTACCATAGCTTTAGAAATGTGTTTAATCTTCCTTAATATTAAAAAAAATTAGTTACCAAATATTATTAAGAAGTACTTTAGGATTATCATCAATTCTAGAAATAAATGTTTTATAATCCAGAATTTTATTAAAAATTTTTAATGAGCTATTTTCACATAGTTTATTCAAATAGTTTTCTAAATCGTTGAACTCAAATTTATTTTTATTTCCTAATAAAATTTCAGCCGCCATACCATTTAAGTTATGAATTTCTAATATTCTACAATAATTTATCAATTGGTCTTTATCTAAAGTTTTTAAAAAATTATTATCTAGAGTTTTAAAAAAAATTAAGTCTCCATATAAATCAGTTCCATTTAAATTTTGACCGTTAAAATTATAAAAAAATTTTTCAGGAATTTTATCAGAAGAGTAACTATTTGTTATTACTTTATGCAAAACAAAATTATGATCAGATAAATATAAATATGGTTCATAAATATTTTTACTACAATTAGGATCTGAGTATTTGACTTCAATTTTTATTCCAAATAAATCATTTTTTTTTAAAAGATTATCGCACCCATACAAAACATCTACATCATTACTATCAATATCAATTTTCAAAAAATTAATTTTTGTAATATTATTTTTAAATATGAATTCATCTACAGTTGTTTCATTTGGTTTATAAAAAGTATTATTTAGATTTTTTTTTTTCTCAATTTCATCAAATTTTTGATAAGTAGATTTCTCAAAATAAATATTTTTATATTTATTTTTAAAATTATGTTTATAAATTTTGTGAAATTCATTTAAATTTTTTGGTTCTATAATTTTATTGTTAAAAAAAAAATAATTTTTATTATTAGAATATTTTTCTTTTAGATAATTAATGATATTTGTATCAATATCTATTCCATAAAAATTAATACTTTTTTGAGAAGAATATTGTTCGGGAACGTTTTGTTCAAAACAGCCTATATCTAAAATATTTAAACAATTATTTGTTAAATTAAGATAATTTGAAAAAGGTGTATTTGTAGTGTATTCTTTTTTGTAGTTATCGATAATTTGATATTCATTATTATTTTTTATTTTTTTTGATTGTGTTAATAATTTAATAAAATCTGGTATTAAATTTTTCATTATTGCAAATATTAATTCTAACTATTTATATTATTTTACCATTTTCAATATAGAATATTTTATTGCAGATTTTTTTTAATCTTTCTATATTGTGAGATGCAATTATAGTTATATCGGAACTAAGAATTTTTTTATTAACTATTCTATCAACTTCTTCTCTGAATTTCTCATCTGCCGTTGTAATCCACTCATCCATTAACAAAATATTACTTTTAAAATATTTAACTATAAAAAAAGCTAAACGAAATTTCATTCCAGATGAATATGTTTTTAAAGGTAATTTCAGGTAATGGCCTAGTTTAGTATCATTAATAATTTTTTCAGATAAATATTTTATTTCATTCCTTGGTGTTCTTTGGATAAGAAGCTTTAATTGAATATTTTCAAGCCCAGATAACTCCTCGTTTAAACCAAAGTGAATATTAATTAGTGAAGAAATTGAACCATTTATATTTACAATACCAATAGTTGGCTCAAATATTCTAGCTAAAATTTTAAGCAAAGTAGTTTTCCCTGAGCCATTAGGTCCATATAGCCCATATATACCATCTTTAATATCAAGATTTATATTTGAAAGTGCCTCAATATAATTTTCTTTTATGTTTTTATCAAAAATATTCTGAATAATTTTTTTTCTAAGTGAAATATTTTTGTTCTTCAATGGATAATGTAAAGAAACATTTTGTAAAAATATTTTAGTCATAAATATAATTTAACAGTTTTTTCGTATTTTTTGTGAATAAAATAGCAAATAGTCATAGTTAGAATGCTTATAATAAAACTCGCTAGTAAACTGTAAAAATATTGTTGATCGATTTTATTTAGTAATGGATTTTTAAATATATTCAAAAGGTGGTAACTAGGATTAAAATTAAGTATAAATTTTAATTTTTCATTCATTAATTCCTCACTCCATATTATAGGAGTGCTAAAAAAAATAATTAGTAATAAATTTTCTACAATTTTTTTTACATCTTTGAATATGACGCTCAGTACCATAATCGAATAACTTAGAAAAATTATATTAATTAAAATTACAATAAGACCTAAAAAAGATAACAAAAAATATATATTAATTTTTATCGAGCTAATTATTAATAAAATAAAAATTATAATAAAAGAATGTAAATAAATAATAAAATTTGAAAAAACTAATTCAAAAATAAAAAATTTTATATTAATATTTTGTTCAAGAATTATATTTTTTTTATTATCTAAAATTGAAGTTGAATCATTCAAACAATTAACAGCGAAAGTCCAAGTAAACAATCCAATCGCAATGTAGTAAACAAAATCTAATAAGTTTTTGTTGCTAACAAAGGATGAATATCCAAAAGCAATGGCCAGAATTAAAATTGTTTGGCTTATTACATTCCAAAACGGTCCTATTACTGTATCTCTATACTTAATCTTTGTATTTATTAATGAGAAATGTGACCAATATTTGTAATCTAATAAACAATCCTTAAATTCAGAAAAGAAACCCATAAAATTTATTGGTTGCGGGGCTTGGATTTGAACCAAGGACCTTCAGGTTATGAGCTTGACGAGCTACCAGACTGCTCCACCCCGCGATATTATAATTTTTAATTTTTATTAAAAAAGAATTCATTTAATTTATAATCTACTAATCCAAATTTAGCATCACTTAAATAGCTTGTGTTACTTTTTAAGATTTTAATAATGTTAATTAATTTATTATTTGAGATATAATTAATATCTTTCTTTTTCAGATTCTTAAACAAATCTTTAGAATTCTCATATCCACCTCTATGATTTATATGAAATATTTTAAATTTGAGTTCTTTAAATTTATAACCCATAAAATAAGCCTTCCACATTAATATAGAGTCTACGTGAAAAGAGTATCCATCATACTCGTAGTATCCACATAAATTAAAGAATGTTTTTTTTGATAGTAACTGAAAATCACCACAAGCATTCGTATGCAATTTTGGTGATATTATTATATCCAATATTATTTTAAGATTATTAATTATATAAAAAATATTTAATTTTAATTTTATATATTTAATAATAGATTTTTTTTTTTTTAAATTAATAATAACAAAAGAAAAAAACTTTAGCGAATTAATAATAGCACCTAAAAATGAATTGTAAGTCCAATATTTTATATTTTTTATTATATCATGAGTATAGTATTTTTTATTAATATGAGTGATATTAGTATTTAAGTACTGTTCATTAATTTTGAAATTATTAAATTTATTAAAATTTATATCATATCTGTCTACTCTATAGATGTAGTCTTCATTTAGTTTTATATTTTTTAAAAATTCTAGTAAACTGTTAGAAAATATTATATCCACATTAGTTAGTATCAAATATTTTCCCATAGCTCTTCGAGCCCCAACGTTTTTAGCTATCATTTGAAACATATTTAATTTTTTATAATGCTTAAATTTTTTATGAATTTTATTAGGAACTTCTATAATTCGAATACTCTGATTTTTACCTAGTTTAGGAATTTTTATTTTATTTCTTAGTTTCTCTGGGCTGTTCCAATCTACAATTATTAATTCACAATTAATATCTAACTTTTTTATGTTAAATGCCCATCTGTTAACAAAGAATTGATTTTTCAATAACATGTTTCCACCATGATTGTCATTTCTTGTAGTGATAATAAAAGAAAAATTGTATAAATTTTTTTGTATCGTCAATTTATTTAATTGTTAATTTATAAAAATGGATTAAATTAATTTTTATTAAAAATGTTAAAAATTTAAATTATATATATATTATATTTAACTAATAAATTTAAAAATGAAAATTTGCTTAGTAGGACTTGGAAAATTAGGCTATCCAATGTCTTTATTTTTGTCATCCTCTGGGTATCAAATAAATTGCTATGATAAAAATAAGTCGATTTATGTAGATATTAAGAATTCTAGTTATTTAAATTATGAAGAAAATTTAAGTGATTTTAATGAATATAAAAAAAACTTATTTTATTTTGATAATTTTAATCTTGCTATTAAAGATACAGACATCTGTTTTATTACAGTTCCCACCCCTAGTAAACAAGACGGCTCTTTTTCTTTAAATAATATCAATTTAGTTCTAGATGATATTGGATATTTTTTATCAAATAAAAAAATTAATAATCCGTATCTTATAAACATTTGCTCTACTGTAAGTCCAAATTCTTGTGATAATGAAATTATTCCTTATTTAGAAAAAAAATATAATTTAAAAGAGGGTATCGATTTTTGCATTGTATATAATCCATACTTTGTGGCATTAGGAAGCGTTATTAAAACTTTATTAAATCCTGATTTTGTACTTATTGGCTCTAAGAATAAAGATAGTATTGCAAATTTACTTAATATTTATAATTCAATTTACTTTAAAGATATAAAATTTAAATTTTTATCTTTAAAAGAAGCAGAAATTTCAAAAATATTCATTAACACTTTTTTAACTTTAAAAATTTCATATGCAAATTATTTACAGCTCATATCTTTGTCAGATAAGGAGCTATCTTTAGATAAAATATTAGATTGCATTGGCGAAGATAAAAGAGTGGGGAAATCATATCTACAGCCCGGATTACCATATGGAGGACCTTGTTTGCCAAGAGACAACAATGCGGTAGTCAATTTTGTAAATAAAATAGGAACAGATAGTTCATTAAACAATTCTGCTGAATTAATTAATAAAATTTATACATCGTATTTATTTAGTCAGATAGATTATTTAAAGAAAAATAAAATAAAAAAAATAAGCTTTTTAGGCCTTGGGTATAGGCCAAACACAGACTGCATAGAAGATAGTGTCTCTGTTGCTTTGATTAATTATTGTCTAGAAAATAATTTTGATGTATCGGTTTATGACTTTTATATAAATTCAGATTATAAAAATACAAAAATATATAAAAACTTTGATAATTTTATAGAAAATTCTCATCTAATCTTTTTACCTTATAAAGATAAAAAATTTAATCAATTATTTAATTTTAAAAATTTAGTTATTCTAGATTACTTTTTTCAGTTTAATAATAATAATAATAATAATAATATAGTGATTACAAACGATTTAAGAAAAATAAATTTAGACTATCTAAATAAAGATTTAAAAAGATTTGATAACAAAATTATTAAATTTAATAAATAAAAAATTATTTTTTCTGTTCGTAATTAGTTAGATAGCAGTCAATATTCAGTTGACTTTTTATAGTAATTAATTGAAAAATTTTTCTGAAAATTTTAAAGAATGCACATATATAGTAATGCTTAAAAAAAAATTTAGCAATTTTGACATCTTCTTTTATTTTTTCTAAAATATTCTTAAATTTAGTACTGCCACCACCCAATCTCATGATAGTGATAAAATTATTGAGATATTTATAACGATATTTTTTATAAAATAGATTTAACATAAAATAATAATCTCCAGAAATATTGTAATGATTGATATATTTATTATTTAGGAGAGTTTTTTTTTTTACAAAAAATGAAGTATGAGGTGCCATCCAGCCATATTTTAGTTGTTTAAAATTTATTTCTTCACTAATCCATTTCCTATTAATTTTTGAAATATCATTTTTTTTTGAAAATAGTATGTTGCCATATACGAATTCACAATTACTTTCAAAATTGTTAGCTATGTAAGAAAGTGTATTTTTGCTGTAAAAAATATCATCTGCATGAAGAATTCCAATAATTTCTCCAGTTGCAAATTCAGCTCCTAAATTTAAACAATCCCACTTATTATTAAACTTTTCATCTTTTTTTAAAATTTGTATTTGATTTTTTTTTGATAGTAAAAATTCTTCAGTATTATCCTTTGAAATTGAATAGATTATTATGTGTTCTTTGTTTTTATAATCTTGCAGCTGAACTGATTTTAGACAATCAGAAAGATAGGGCATTCCATCTTTGACAACTGTAATAATAGAAATTTTGGGATTTTCCATGCGATTAAAATTTTTTTATTTTTTAAACAAATAATTTTCTTTATCTAAAATTTTAATAATTTCATAATTATATGATTTCATATAGTTAATAATTTCCTGTTCAGTAGTATTCCGTGTTTTAGCGGCATGGTTAATCTCAATTAAAAAATAGGGGTTAAAATTTTTTAAAATACTACTCATGCCTTGTAATGCTTCTAATTCATAACCATCAATATCTATTTTTATTAGATCTATTTTATTGATTTTATTTTGAACTATATAGTCATCAATTTTTATAAATTGAAATAATCTTTGTTCAGTTTCAACATTCCAAATAGAGTGGATTATATCTTTTTTTTCACCCGTAAAATTAGATACTGCATTATCAGATAAATAAATATTAGAATAACTTTTTACATTTAACTTCAAGAAATTGAAATTTTTATAACCAGGTTCAAATGCGAATATTTTTCCATTGGGAGAATAAAAACTAAATATAGCAGAATAGTAGCCAACATTAGCGCCTAAATCAAAAATTGTAGAATTTCTTTTTAAAATATTGGGCAAAATTGATTTGGTTTAAAGTTCACAATTTTTGTAATATTCCCTAAAGTTTTCATGTCCATATTGAAAGTAAAAGACATGATTATTAAAATTAGAAAAAAATTTTTGATAATTTAGTAATTTTCCGATTAAATTTTTTTTATTAAAAATCATTGTATTTTTTATTTTTAGCAACAATTATTCCATCTTCTGCACAAGTTATATTTATACCATAAAAGTTTTTGGCCTCTTTTTCTTTACACTCAAATAAAATTTCGAAATTTACATTATTTAATAAATTTAGAAGATTATTATGATTATCTCTATTTTTTGACATTTCCGTATTTTTATTGTGAGTGCCTATAATTAGATATCTCATTTTTTTTTTAATAAAATCAATATTCTTATCAATTAAATCCAGTTCTAAACCTTGGATGTCCATTAGACACAAATCTATTATTTCATCGCTTATAATATTTTCTAATGTGATCGTATTTAAATTATATAAAATATTATATTTATTAAAAATTCTATTAAAAAAATTTTTAACTTTATTAATTTTGTGATCGTTTATTGTAATAGATTGACCAAACCACTCAAGTGTTTTGCCATTATAAAAATTTACTTTTTTAGCACTTATATCTACAGGTTGATTAATACTAATTATATTTTGACTTCTAAATTTATTAAGTTTCAACACTTTTTTAAGCTGATTTTCTCTTTTTTTTAATGCTTCAACATTTGTAAATTTATAATCTACATTATTAAATATTAAGGAAATTTTGCTATTAATTATTGACCATTTGCCCCATCCAGATCCTAAATCTAATATATTTAAATTTTTTTTTTTTTTATTTAGGTAAAATAAGTAATATAATATTATAAACTCATCGGTAGGTGCAAATTTATATGAGTAAAAGTATAATTCTTTTGGATATTTAATATCTAGACAATCATAAAAGTATTTATCATTTATAATAAAATTATTAATCCTAACGTTAAAATTTTTTTTGATAAAATCTGCTATATAATTATTTAGCATTAATTTATTTTATTATTGCATATTTAAAAATAAGATAAATAGCTTGAATTCCATCTTTAAGACCTATTTTTTTACCCTCTTCCTTTGTTCTTCCTAAATAAGAAACTCCTACTTCAAAAATTCTAAGATTTAATTTACTAATTTTCATAGTAGTCTCTATCTCAAATCCAAATGATTTTTCTTGTAAATTTATTTTTTTTAATACTTGTGCCTTAAATACTTTAAATCCACATTCTACGTCTGAAAAATTTAAATTTGTAAATAAATTAGATAAATGAGTTAAAATGAAGTTTGCCAACCTATTTCTGTAATAAATAATTCTTTTTTTTGATGATCCTTGAAATCTTGATCCATAGACAACATCTGCATTATCTTTGATAAATGGATCAATAAGTAATCTGTAATCATCGGGAGAGTATTCAAAATCAGCGTCTTGAATTAACACTAGATCGCCAGTTACATAATTTAGAGCATGAATAATTGCTGAACCTTTACCTTCATTTTTTTTAGTGATGAATTTATCTATTTTGCTATTATTTTTAATCAAATCTACAGTGCCATCTGTGGAGCCATCGTCAGATACTATAATTTCAAGATCAAATTCTTTCTTTTTTTCATAAACGTTATCAATCACTGTTCTGATGTAATTAACCTCATTAAATACAGGAATGATTATAGATATCTTCATTTTAAAATAATTTATTAATAAAGTTATTATATATTTACTTTGATTTAGTTAAATATTATAAAGCTTTGCCTGGTGATTATTGCAAAGGAGTAACACCCGATCCCATTCCGAACTCGGCAGTTAAGCCCTTTAGCGCCAATGGTACTTTGTCTTAAGGCACGGAAGAGTAGGTCGTTGCCAGG
>Ga0172372_10007865_pt1 | contig 14233 bp, 12 predicted proteins | sample LakKiv5m_2_FD_114544 | JGI IMG/M metagenome (GOLD analysis project Ga0172372, IMG submission 114544) | Freshwater microbial communities from Kabuno Bay, South-Kivu, Congo - kab_092012_9.5m | ecosystem: Environmental > Aquatic > Freshwater > Lake | place: Democratic Republic of the Congo...
TACATCGAGATGTTTTATAACCCTATCCGGCGTCATGGCCACAACGATGGCCTTTCTCCGGTACAGTTCGAAAAGCAGTTTTCCGTGAGGCAGGTTCGTGTCTAGGAAATCGGTAGCGATTCAGTCAAGGGCTTTCTATAGCTCTTGACCATCTCAGCCCCTCATTTAAGGAAATTCAGTGAGAAACATCATTAAGAAGACTCTTAGGTCCTCGGCAATCGGTTATGTTCCGATAAGCCAGAATTTTGAGCAACCAGGAGACAGGCGACGATTCGCTTTTTATGCTAAAGAGCGAGCCATTTCATTTGAGCTTGCAGACCCCGCTAAAAATTATGACGTTGTCGTTCTCACGCAGGCTGCAGACTTAAGTGTCTGGAGTAAATACAATTTTGGTGGGGCCAAAATTGTTTACGACTTTATAGACTCTTACCTGGCGATACCTAAAACCGATATTAGAGGCTGGATACGCGGCTCCGCCAAATATTTATCAGGCCAAAGTCGTTACTTCTATGTTGATCACTGGAAAGCGATCGCTGCGATGTGTAATAGGGCTGACGCAGTAGTTTGTTCAACGCAGGAGCAGCAGGCAGACATTTATAAATTTTGCTCCAACGTTCATATCATTCTAGATTCTCAGGCAGAGGAGGTATACAAAGTTAAAAATAACTATGTATGCCGAAATCCTTTTCGACTTGTCTGGGAGGGTTTGCCACAGAACCTTGAGTCTCTAAAGCCCATTGCAGAAATGCTTGCAGCGTCAAGCTTAAAAGATAGAATTGAGCTTCACATCATCACTGATCCATTCTATAGGCGCTATCTCGGGAAATATTGGTCAGTTGATAGTCGTTATATTATGAGTAAGCTTAAGCTTAACTGTGTGTTTCATGAATGGAACCTTGATACTCTGAGTAGTATCGCGTGCGACTGTGATTTGGCTATCATTCCAATTAATCTAAAAGATCCCTTTGCTAGAGGAAAACCAGAGAATAAATTGCTTCTTTTTTGGCGTATGGGTCTGCCTGCAGTTGTGTCAGCCACGCCCTCTTATGTTCGCGCCATGCGTGCGGCAGGGTTAGATGACGCTATAGTTGATGATCAGGAGTGGTTAGAAAAGTTATCAAGCTATATGCGAGATGAAATTTTGCGCGAACGAGCCGCGTCGTTAGGAAAGACGCATGTGAATAGCTACTACTCCTCAAGTGATTTTCTGGCGCGTTGGGACCAAATGTTCGAGTCACTTGGCTTCTCCGTATCATGATTTTCACTTTTTGCGCCTTTGCTTGCCACTGTTTTGCTTACAGCATCTCAAGTTCTGAAAGCGCGCATTGACAGTCTCAATTTTCTTGGAATTTACGGTGGGGGTAGATGGGTAATATCGATCCAACCACAGTAGCCAGTTTTTCTGACGAGTGGTTACGCTTCAATCAGTCCGAGATGACTGATTCGGAACTTCATCAGGTATTCTTAGAGTATTTTGCTGTTTTCCCGTGGGCCGACCTTCCTCATGACGCCGAGGGCTTCGACATGGGGTGTGGAAGTGGTCGATGGGCGAGGATGGTAGCGCCGAGAGTCGGCAAATTAAATTGCATCGACCCGTCTGAGGCTATCGGGATCGCCGAGAGCGCTTTAAGTAATTTTGATAATGTATTGTTCTATAAGACTTCGTTAGATTCTACCAGTTTGCAACCTGCGAGCCAAGACTTTGGTTATTCCCTAGGGGTTCTTCACCATGTCCCAGATACGTTAGCAGCGATACGCTCCTGCGTTGAATTGCTGAAGCCTGGTGCGCCTTTACTTCTTTACCTGTACTACGCATTTGATAACCGTCCCTTGTGGTTTCGAGCCTTGTGGGGAGTAACTGACTTTGCAAGGCGCTTGATATATAGACTACCGCCTGATTTGAAGCATTTAGTCACTGATGCTATCGCTGCCTTAGTCTATTGGCCTCTAGCCCGCCTGAGCAGCTTAATGACCGCATTGGGCGTGGACGTGCATAGCGTTCCTTTGTCGTTTTACCGCGATCACAGTTTTTACACAATGCGTACCGACGCACGTGATCGTTTTGGCACGCCGTTGGAGCAGCGTTTTACCAGATCTCAAATTGAGAAGATGATGTTCGACGCTGGTCTTGTAGAAATACGGTTCTCTGAAAGCGCACCCTATTGGTGTGCGGTTGGGGTCAAGGCATAAACCTTTGTGTGGCATTGCTGGTTTTTGGAGTGTTGGGGTTAACAAGCAATCAGCTGACGAGTTGAATAAAACTATTGTTGGCATGGCGAGCGTGTTGGCCTCGCGGGGTCCGGATGATTCTGGCTCTTGGACCGATCTTCCCTGTGGCGTTGCTTTTGGACACAGCCGACTAGCAGTTCTAGATCTGTCACCTGCTGGTCATCAGCCGATGCACTCGCACAGTGGTCGTTTCACTACCTCGTTTAACGGTGAGATCTACAACCACTTAGCTATTCGTGTTGAGTTAGATGAGACGGGATTTCGGCCCGAATGGCGCGGGCACTCTGATACGGAAACCCTGCTAGCTGCTATTGAGTACTGGGGGGTGGAGGATACACTGAAACGCTGCGTGGGTATGTTTGCTTTCGCACTTTGGGATAGCGAAAGCCACTCGCTTACGTTAGCGCGAGACCGGTTTGGTGAAAAGCCTCTTTATTATGGATGGTTGGGTAACGTAGAACAGAGTACTTTTATTTTTGCGTCTGAGATCAAGGCTATTCGTGCGTATCCCGGTTTCAATGCGCCAGTCTCCAGAGCGGCTCTTTCGCAATATCTGCGCTTCACGTATGTTCCCGCTCCATTAAGCATTTACGAGAGAATTTTTAAGCTTGAGCCTGGCTGTATGCTCACCATTGAGGGAGCACCACCTCAATATGCGCCATCGAGCCCCATAGCGGTCGGTCAACGGTATGAAACCCTAAAGATGCAACGTTGGTGGTCGCTTAAAGGCGCTGTAGTGAGTGGACAGATTGAACAGTATGGAAGCGAAGCTACCGCCATCAATGAACTAGAGATGACACTATCAAAAGCTGTTGAAGTTCAGTCGCTTGCCGATGTTCCTTTAGGTGCTTTTCTCTCCGGTGGTGTCGACTCATCAATAATCGTTGCCCTCATGCAGAGCCAGTCCTCCCAGAGGGTAAAAACTTTTACCATAGGTTTTGATGAAGTTGGCTTTGACGAGTCAAGGCATGCGCGATCGGTCGCAGACCATCTTGCAACCGATCATCACGAAATGCGAGTCACTTCAAAGATGGCGCAAGACGTCATTCCATTGTTGCCGTGGATGTACGACGAACCTTTTGCGGACTCCTCTCAGATTCCAACCTATCTGCTTTGCAAGGCAGTGAGGCAGAATGTTACGGTTGCCTTAAGTGGCGATGGCGGAGACGAACTATTTGGAGGTTACAACCGCTACTTTTGGGGCCCCCGGGTCTGGAATCGCTTATCTTGGTTGCCATTCCCGGTACGCCGACTGTTGGGTCACGCCATTGAAAGGGTTCGAATTGAGGCTTGGGATATGGCGAACGGAATCACAGGAGTCTCCCGCTTGGGGGATAAGGCTCACAAGTTAGGTGCTCGCTTAACCTCGGTGAAGGGTATGGACGACCTCTACTGGAGCTTAGTGTCTGAATGGGACCCCGCATCGCTGGTGAGGGGAATTGGCTCGGTTAGCCTATCACCATGGGAAAGTAATAACGATTTTTCAGAGAGTCTTAACCCGATTGAACTCATGATGTTTCGCGATACTGTCACCTATCTGCCCGACGATATTCTCTGTAAGGTCGATAGGGCCGCAATGGCGTGCAGCCTTGAAACGCGAGTGCCTTTTCTAGACCATCGGGTTGTTGAGCTTGCATGGCGGCTACCACTAAATATGAAGATTCGCGGTAACACTAGCAAATGGGCCCTGCGGCAGATTTTATATAAGTACGTTCCCAAAGAGTTGATCGAGCGGCCCAAGGCAGGCTTTGCAATTCCTATAGCGCAGTGGCTGCGTGGGCCTCTACGTGACTGGGCCGAGAGCTTGTTGGCAGAGACCAGGCTTTACCAAGAGGGCTACTTCCATCCAGAACCCATTCGCAAAGCCTGGGCTGAGCACCTCGCCGGTAGGCGTGATCACGCGTCGAAGATTTGGACTATCTTGATGTTTCAGGCGTGGCTGGAAGACCAAAGCAACCTATCATCCTCAAAAGTAAACGCATGAGAAAATGGTAACTTGCTTCGATCGCGGCTTACCCGAGGGGTCGGTGTAACAACGACGTTGTTAGTTCTAAGATCGGAAGATTGTAATGAGAAGTACTTATGGCTGAATGACCCCTGAGAGAAAGTCAAGGGTCTGGGATCTTTGGCGGCAAGGAAGCTCCACAAGTTTTTAATTGCTGCAGACATCAAAAAATCCACCGGCGACAATTTGTACTTACTTGCTTTATCACGGTGGGACCGAGCCAAGCACGCGAGCTCGTAGCCAAAATTCTTTGCCATTTGATGAGCGAGAATTCTTATTGCCTAGTCTGGCTCGCAAAAATAGCATAACTATTATTGCTAAAGCCATGAATCGGGCGCCGTATTCGATCTCACGGAGAATAGCCAGGAACGGGGGAGTTAATCTATAGCGTTCTGCTCTTGCGCAGAACGAAGTTGAGAGACGCTGTTTATCGACTCTTAGAAACAGATTAACCACCGGTAAAAATTTAGTGCGTTTAAGAAAATCCAAATGGCTAGCAGGCCCCAGATGCACTTATCCGATGGAACCGGCTAAAAATAACTTTTTATTCAGGCTAAAGGCGCATTTCGCGACGAACTCAAAAGCCCCTGAGAACAGATTAGATCCATTCAAATGACAGCTCGAAGTTTTGATTTTTATAATAAAAATCGCTTGCGTATTTATCAACTAGCAAAAGAGAGTGGTTGGATTATCGCCGGACAATTTGTAAGTGTTCTAGGCGCACTTATGCTAGTCAGAGTGCTAACTGAATATCTCGACCCTGCGGAATACGGCCAGTTAGCGATCGGCCTTACTATTGGTGGGTTAGCAAACCAGGTTGTTATAGGTGGTTTATCTAACGGGATCTGCCGCTATTACTTAATAGCCAAAGAAAAAAGAGATATGTCTAACTATTTCGACCAATGCACGCGACTCCTAGGTTATGCGTCACTGGTTTCGCTTCTGATGGCTTTTCTTTTGCTCTCTGCATTAGTCTTGGCGGAATTAAAGCATTGGATTACGCTTACATTAATTGTGTTTTTATATTCAGTTTTAGCAGGCTATATCAGTACGCTTAGTGGAATTCAAAATATAGCGCGACAACGCTCAGTTGTCGCGATTCATGGAGCAGTCGATGCATGGCTGAAACTAAGTTTAGCTGTGGTGTTTATCCTGTGGCTTGGCAGTTCGGCTATAAATGTTCTCTTGGGCTACCTTTTTACTGCGATATTGATCACGGTGTCCCAATTGTTTTTCCTGAATCGATTGATGAACCAACAATCTTCGCCAAGGCTAGAGGATACTCAACAAAATTGGATCTTGAAAGTCTGGTCTTTTTCGTGGCCTTTTTCCGTATTCGGCTTTTTTACATGGTTGCAACAAGCTTCCGACCGCTGGGCATTACAAGGTTTGGCCACGCCTACAGACGTCGGCCAGTACGCGGTCGTCTATCAAGTTGGATTCGCGCCTATCGGACTATTAATAGGGTTACTAAACTCGATCGCGGCTCCAATCCTTTATCAGCGGGCGGGCGATGCATCGGAGCTTACGAGAATTACTGATGCGCATCGATTACTTTGGCAGATAGCAATAGGTGGATTGATGTTAACTGCGATTGCTTTCGTTATTTCTTGGCTGTTGCACGAATGTTTATTCGCTTGGCTCGTTTCCGAGAGGTATCGAGCTGTCTCGGTATACCTCCCTTGGGTAATTATGGCGGGCGGATTATTTTCGATTGGTCAGATGCTTTCGCTGAAGCTTGTGTCCGAGCTACGTAGCCGAGACTTGCTTTATGTAAAAATCGGTTCAGCGGTGATTGGAGTTTTGACGAACATGCTGGGAGCATGGTTATTTGGTGTTGCTGGCGTGGTGACTGGCCTAGCTTTGTTTTCGACGCTCTTTTTTATCTGGATGGTAATTCTTACTTGGCGTATACAGAGACAGCCTGGCTCCATAAGTGTAGATAATCAATAAAATTCAAAAAATTTATGGGCCTAATGGAGATATTAACGATCCATTTTCAAATATTTAGTTGTCTGAAGAAGGTGGCTCGGCTTAATGCCTAGCAGAATTGCAAAGAAGCCAATAGCCACTAAGGAATTCAGAGAGCTTTAATTGAAGAAAAATAAGGCGTTATGTGATTATCCGGAGCGGTGCAACCTGCCCCAGAAAGAAAGAGAGAGTTGATTAGAAAGCCAATTAAGACGCTGTTATCGCGACATCGTCTTTTCATAGCAAAACTATATGAAAGTTTCGGGGGGGGGGCGAGAGAGTATATAGGCGCCCCTGGAAATCGATCACTAAGTGACAATGGATTCTATATAGCTGCAGTAAAGAAAGCGCTCAAAAGCTATCGAAAATTCACATATTTCAAGAAGGACCCATGGTATCGAACGGTACTCGAACATGTCACTAAGGAACAGGGTGAGCAATATCTCAAGATAATTGGCGAGGAGTCACCTAGTATCTTGGAAAAAATAGAAGAGTTCAAACAAAATGATCTTGTTGGCGGCTCAAGCACCGTAAATTATTCAGGGATTGGAAAAATAAGTCCGTCCACGCTTCGCTATATTAAGGTGTCTTCAGACCTTCTTAATTTTTTCGGAGAAGACATTGGTGAAAGGATTGCTGAGATTGGTGTGGGTTACGGTGGGCAGTTATTGATAGCAGACAAGATTCTAAAATTTAAACGATATGATCTTTTCGATCTATCCCCAGTTTTAGATTTAACCTCAAGATATTTAGAATCCCATACACTAAATTCAGCCTACAAGACTCAAACTATTAATCAGCATCTGGGTAATATTAAATATGATCTTGTCATCAGTAACTATGCGTTTTCCGAATTACCATCCGGTCTTCAGAGAGCTTATATCAACAAAGTTATTTTGATGTCTAAGAGAGGTTACATGACTATGAATAGCGGCACAGAGATATCTGCTTTTCAGGTCGGCAATCTATCCTTGTCAGAATTGAGAGAATTCCTTCCTGATTTTGAGGTATTTCCCGAGCGTCCCTCAACACACCCGGGAAACTACATTATCGTATGGGGGCACCATGCACAATATTCGAACTAAATTTCAAAATCCTCCTTAACGAGGACAAGTTACTTATGAGGCACTAGAGATTGGTACTAAAGCGACTGGCTGAGCGTATCCCAAGATTATCTTGGTTTGGCCTTGGTTTACGTGACTTGCTCGATAAAAACGCGTCTGCGGTGATTACGCCGTGGGGCTTTACTCTAGCGGGACATAGAGCAATGGCATCAGGTGATTTTGAACCAGAGGAGACGGAGTTAGTGCGTCGTTTGCTTCAAGAAATTGATGTTTTCGTCAATATCGGTGCGAACGTGGGCTATTACTGTTGTCATGCGCTAAGCATGGGAAAGTCGGTAATTGCAGTTGAGCCTATTGCTCGCAACGTACATTACCTTCTGCGTAATCTCCGTGAAAATGGGTGGGCTCAGCAAGCGGAAGTCTATCCAGTTGCATTGGGTGCAGAGGTGAACGTTCTAAATATATGGGGAGGGGGTACAGGTGCGTCGCTTTGTAAAGGCTGGGCGGGCAATCCGGAGCTCTATGTCACACAGGTTCCAGTGCTAACTCTAGACCGCATCCTAGGCGACGCACTAAAAAATAGAAAAGCCTTGATACTGGTTGATGTTGAAGGGGCAGAATATGCACTGCTGCAAGGTGGTACGAAGACACTTCACCTCAACCCTCGACCAATATGGATGGTAGAGATTTGCACATCAGAGCATCTGCCGCAGGATGTAAATTTTAATCCACACTTTATTTCGACATTTGAGGTTTTCTATCGAAGTGGCTACACGGCGATAACAGCGGACAGATATCGCAAGCAAGTTTCGATAAATCAAGTTAAGGCTACTGTACAAGGCAAGCACTCGATTGGTACTCACAATTTTATTTTTAAATAAACGTAGGTACTATCTTTTACACAATTTTTACTTAAACTACTGTACAAACAAATCGCTTGTCTTCGGTCTTGTAGATATAGAAACTCACAAACAAAAAAGTTTATGAATAAAGTAGCATCAGTAAACATAAAAGATATCACGTTAGTAATTCCTTGCAATCATCCGCTTGAGGACCTTTTAGAGCTTTTAAAGACTGTAGTTAAGGGGACTTGCCTTCCAAGAGAGATATTAATCATTGAGTCTGGTAAAAAAATCGACACAAAAAACGGACTGCAGTTTACTCCGTTTGTTACTTACAACGTGAGCGCACTACATATCCCGAGAGATTTGAGCATTAGGTCCTGTAGCCTAGTTGCCGCCTACCCTGGAAATGCAAGAAATATTGGTGTACTAAACTCGTCGAGCAGTTACATTGCTTTTTTAGACGTTAGGACTCTCCCCACAGCGGAATGGCTTGAGAGGGCCTGGAACACCCTTGAAGACCCCAAGTACGACGGAGTTTGGGGGGTTAGGAGATACAAAGCTAGCACACTATTCGGGGGGCTCATACGCGATGCAATCTACGGTCGACGACCTGTGCGATCACTCAGCGGCAGCGTGTTTAGAAAAGATATTTTCAACATAGTTGGGCAAATGATTTCTTGGGCGCCGGCCGGCGAGGATGTTGATTGGATTCATCGCATTGATACGCATAAATTAAATTTTTTTTCGAATGGTGAAGCTAATCATAGTTACCAAGGACTGGATCACAAGCCTTTTTTGTTTTTTGTAAAAAAATGGTGGCGGTACTATCATCACTCAAGGCTCCTTCCTGTCAATCATCGGGATCGATTTTTATCGTATGGTCTGTTTTACATAATCTTGATATTCCTTGCGTTCAATTGGAATTTTAAAATTTCCGTTGCGCTTCTAGGTAGCCCTTTAATTATTCCTCACATCACCACAGGTTTGGCCCTTGCTGGCCCTGTGCTGTATGTCTTTGTTCGAGGAGTTTATTTGCCAATGCGCCGCGGGACTCCGTTCTTGCGAGTGCTTCCATTCCGTTTTTTTTCGATTCTGATCGTAGCTTTCGTCTTGGATTTAGTAAAAACTCTGGCGTTGCTAGCACCAACAATAAGGTCTGTTGAGCCTGCGGTAAAACTGTCAGAACTCAATGACCACCGTTAGTCACCCATGTCAGGGCTTACACGAAGAAAAATATTCTTGCACCTCGAAGGTGGTTTAGGAAACCAGTTATTTCAATATGCGGCAGCAAGAGCGCTTACTGCAAAGTCTGGGGCTTCCTTACACATAGACTCGTTGACTGGCTTCTCATTCGATTATTTTTATAAGAGGCAATTCGAATTATCTAGGTTTTCGATCACCGCTCAGAAGGCGTCATTTAGTCAGCGAGCACCATTTTTACTTTTCAGACAGTTAGGTATGAAGCGATTTAGTCTCATCAGGAAATACTTTAACGACAATCTCCCTTATGTGTATCTTGAGCCTGCTTTTAAATATGTGCCTTCGTCAGATCGCCTCGATGCCTATCGTTACATTTGGATGATTGGTTATTGGCAAAGCGAACTTTATTTTAAGCGATTTGAAGAAACTATTCGCGCTGAGTTAGAGCCACCAGTTCCTTCACAAACTCACCTTCGCTCTTTAGGCGAGCTTATGCGTCAGCAGAACTCTGTCGCAGTAGGGATTCGTTTGTATGAGGAAACACATAATCCAAGAGCCCATTGCCGAGATGGGAGGTTGAAAACCCCCGGAGAGGTTTCTGTAGCAATTGATTACTTGCAATCAATTCAAGAAAATTTGTTTTTTTATATTTTCTGTACGCATCAATCCTCTTTCCTTTCGAAATTACGGTTACCAAATAATTCAAAGATTCTCACTTCCGATATGGGGTGCTCCGAGGCAACCGATACGCTATGGCTCCTTTCTCAATGTAGGCATCATATCTTCACTAACAGTTCTTTGTATTGGTGGGGTGCTTGGTTGAGTGGGTCAAACTATCAGGCTCGTAGTCAGACTATCTTAGCTGCTGATAACTTTATTAATAAGGATTCGTTGTGTTCTCATTGGTTACCTTTTTGATATACTCGATTCGAGGAATTCCTCCTTTTTCGCTGGACCGGACAGCCGGGTTAGCCAATTGGTGTATTACTGTTCGTGTGCTTATGAGGGTCGCAAAAGAGCGCGAATAGTATCCGCTTCGTACCCAGGCTGACAATGGGCCGGAATTTGTCTCTTTGACGTTAGATAATTGGGCATATGAAAACGGCGTAGCTCTTGATTTTTCCTAACCAGGAAAACCGACCGACAGTTCTTTTTTCGAATCTTCTAACGGCAGTTTGCGAGACGACTGCTTAAACACCAACTGGTTTATGTCGCTTGAAGACGCCCAAGAAAAGATCGAAACCTGGGGACAGGACTATAATCACTTTCGACCGCATTCGTTGCTGGATGATGTCCCGCCAGTGCTGTCTGCCAAGCAATTCTATGAATCTCAACCCAGCTGGATTTTCTCAGTCTGATATGTCCAGTTCGCGGGAGGAGGTCACAATTTTCCGTGAGGCTGGTTCGTGTGTAGGAAATCGTTAGCAATAACTCGGTGCCGTTCTGGGCTAGATTGTTTCTTCCTCTATCGTAACCAACATAGTAATGGCTTGCAAAGATCCAATGCTCCCCATCTGCATTCCGTCCGATCAGTAATTTTTTTTACCTCCAACACCGCTTGGAACCTGGCGCACTTCCGAGCCCCGCTTCTGCGTGCTTTTGCAAAGCGGGGTTTTTTGTTGGTTGCCTTAGTGCCAATGGATGCCTCGGTCTCAAAGCTTCAGGATATGGGCTGTGAGGTAGTGCCCTTGACGGTGCAGCCTCATGGTCGCAATCTCTGGGCTGATTTTTTACTTTTTTGGAGCTATATCAGGCTTTTGCGGCGCTACAGGCCAGTGGCCTTACTGAGCTTCACGGTTAAGCCTAATATCTACGGTGGGCTTGCCGCAAGGCTTTTGAATATCACTCAAATAGCAAATGTTTCAGGGCTTGGCACGGCCTTCATTCAGGGCGGTTGGCTGGGAAAGCTGGTGGAGCGGCTCTATCGGCTCGGGCTAGGAGGCGCCAAAACGGTCTTCTTTCAAAATCCCGATGATCGAGATTTATTCCTGGCAAAGCGCCTTGTTCGGGAGAGGCAAGTTGCGCTGTTGCCCGGGTCTGGGGTGGATTTGGACTACTTTAAGCCCCTGGGGGAGAGAAGTGCAGGTGAGCAGAACTCCTTCGTGTTTTTGTTTATTGGCAGACTGTTGGGTGACAAGGGTCTGATGGAACTGTTTCAGGCGGTAAAGCTTTTGAAGGACCCCGCCCTACGCCTCTTGATCTTAGGGCCCGATAGCGGTACCAACCCTACGGCTATTGCCCCAGGGGTCCTAGCCCAGTTGCATCAAGACCCGCAGATTGAACGGCTGGGCCCCACTGACGATGTGCGCCCATTGATTGATGCGGCTGACTGTGTGGTGCTGCCCTCGTATCGGGAAGGCACTCCTCGGTCGCTGCTTGAGGCTGCCGCCATGGGTAAGCCTTTAATAGCGACCGATGTGCCCGGCTGCCGCCAGGTGGTACATGATGGCCACAACGGTTATCTTTGTCGGGTGAAAGACCCTCATGATCTCGCTCGGGCTATGCGGCAGTTGATGCAACTCTCTCCCGAGCAACGCCAGGCTATGGGCCAGGCTTCGCGCAAGCTCGCCGAGGAGGTTTTCGATGAAAAGCTGGTCGTAAAAAAATATCTTGAAGCCTTAGGGCTAGGTGAGAATTAGCTAATCTTGAAGAAAAGGATATCTGTTCAGTGATTCTTAATAAGTTACTTCCGCTTTTTCTGTCACCTTTATTTCTGGTGACTGCTCTTGCTGCGCTTGCGATCTCGGTGCGTAGCCGTCGCTTAGCGATACTAGCCTTAGCATCGCTTTGGCTTTTAAGTCTTCCGGTGGTTGCTGATTCCTTGTGGCGGGTGATTGAGCAACAGGCTCTGCGGCCGGCTGTTTCTGCTGCGCCACAGGCACAGGCCGTAGTCGTATTAGGCGGGATGACATGGGATATCCGGGGTGAACAGGGATTAGAGACCGAGTGGAACGAAAACGCGGACCGATTCTGGGCAGGCCTCGAGTTATTCAAGGCTGGTAAGGCGCCACGTTTATTTCTTATGGCAGGCAGGCTGCCCTGGGAGAAAAGCCAAAAGACTGAGGGTGAGTGGCTTCGCGCAAAGGCGATTGATTTCGGAGTTCCAGCCGGCAAAATCTGGCTCTCACCAGAGGTGCAAAATACCCAGCAAGAAGCTCAGGCTGTCGCCAAGGAACTCCCCGGCGGAACCATATTGTTGGTGACCTCGGCTTTTCATATGCCCAGGGCGCGAGCCTTGTTTGAAGCGCAGGGCTTAAAGGTTCTGCCTTTCCCGGTCGACTTTCGGGTGGTTGAAAACGAGACCACGATCCTTGATTTCTTGCCTAGTGCGGGCGCTCTTGAGACAACCACCAATGCAATGCGTGAGCTATTGGGCCGCGTGTATTATTGGATTCGAAGTTAAATTAAGGCGTTACCGATATAAAGCGCGCGCTGCAATATAGTCCGCCACCTTTAGTGGAATTAAATCTGGTTTTAAATTCCCCGTCTGGATTGCGCTTCTTATCTCCGTGGAAGAAACCGCATCAGGCTCTATATATACCCGGTGAATTCTCCCGCCCGCTTCGGTGATAGTTTTGGAGACCAGGGATCCTGTGGTACCGGGTCTGGCGCAAACGGCAAGATCAACCTGATGGATCAGCCACTGCCAGCGTGACCAGGTCAGGAAATTCTGGAGCTGATCTTCGCCCAGAATCCAGACTAATTTTCTGCCCGGATAATCCTGCTGGAGACTCAGTACGGTGTCTGCAGTGTAATTCGAACCCCCATTTTTAGCAGCGATGATCTCTCGGTCGTCAGCCGCCATTCTTGGGTCGCCCATCTCGCGCAACGCGAGCCTTGTCATCGCAAGCCTATCGTCGGCTGATGCAATTGCGGGTTTGTGTGCCGGAGCGCCTGTCACGATCCAGCGCACTTCATCAAGATTGAGTTCGTTCGCGACAGCCTGTGCAATCGCAATGTGTGCCCGGTGTACGGGATCAAACCGGCCCCCGAACAGGCCGAGGGGCCGGCTTGCTGTTGCGCCCGTGCCATGTCTAGACCCAATCACGGGGTTTGATTACCTCATAGATCATGGCCTCTGGAGAGCCGGGCTCAGGGCTCCAGTTATAGCGCCAGGTCACAATGGGGGGCATTGACATCAGAATGCTCTCCGCGCGACCACCACTTTGCAGACCAAAGTGTGTGCCGCGATCAAATACTAAATTGAATTCTACGTAGCGCCCGCGGCGGTAGGACTGGAAGTCTCGCTCCCGCTCGCCATAGGTCACAGTCTTGCGCTTTTCTACGATTGGTACATAGGCATCTAGGAATGCATTACCCACCGCCTGAGTCATGCCAAAACTTTCATCGAAGCCAAGCTCTGCGAAATCATCAAAGAATACTCCGCCAATCCCGCGGGCTTCCTCGCGGTGTTTTAGGTAGAAGTATTCATCGCACCACTTTTTAAACCGCGGATAGTAGCTCTCTCCGAAGGGGGCGAGTGCATCTCGGCAGGTTGTATGAAAGTGAATAGCATCCTCATCAAAGGGGTAATAGGGTGTTAGGTCCATCCCCCCGCCAAACCACCAGATATCCTCCGCGCTCGCGGTAAGCGCTTTGGCAACAAATGCACGGACATTCATGTGCACAGTCGGGATATAGGGGTTGCGTGGGTGAAAGACTAGAGAGACGCCGATTGCCTCAAAGCCTCGGCCGGCAAGCTCAGGCCGATTCTGCGTTGCAGAAGGCGGAAGTTTGTTGCCACGAACATGGGAAAACCCAACGCCTGCCCGCTCAAAGATATTACCTTCCTCAAGTAAGCGGGATCTGCCATCACCCTTAAGCGGAGAGTCCTCTGCTTTAGTCCATGCATCTTCGATAAAGGGCTTGCCATCAACCGAGGCGATTCGAGTGGTGATTCGATTCTGAAGGCCTAAGAA
>Ga0172372_10007868_pt1 | contig 14232 bp, 4 predicted proteins | sample LakKiv5m_2_FD_114544 | JGI IMG/M metagenome (GOLD analysis project Ga0172372, IMG submission 114544) | Freshwater microbial communities from Kabuno Bay, South-Kivu, Congo - kab_092012_9.5m | ecosystem: Environmental > Aquatic > Freshwater > Lake | place: Democratic Republic of the Congo...
CAATCCATGAGCATGGCTGCCGATGAAGCCAAGGGGCGATTGGGAGCCCGATCGATTGGCTGGGCTCGTATCGTCATTTTCAGCGATGGCGAAGACAATATGAAGGGGAGGGGCGGTCACACTCAGGAGAAGGCCGTTCAAGAATTGATAGCCGCAAAGGACGGATATCCGGAGTCGTTTGAGGCATCGATTCGACCCTACGGGTCAAAGGCAGAGGCGCTTGCCCGTACCCTCACCAAAGAGATTCCGTTCCTGAAGTTGGGAACCGCAGTACCGCCGCCACCCCCGAAACCAGAGCGGTTTGACTTCACCATTGCTGAACCCTCGATTGCCATCGGCAAGGTGGGCACGGCACGCGTTGTCCCTCTTGATCTTGTACTGTCGGCTGATTCGGCAAAGTGGATTGACCGTCTTGAGTTCCGCCTGCAGGGCGTTGACAAGCCCCTGAAGCGAGATGAGAACAAGCTTTACGTCCCGATCCCCGACTCGCCGCGCGGGCGACTGCTGAAGCTGACCGCGACCTCTAGCAAGGATGACTTCAACGAGTCGATCAACCTCATAGTGACCGCGTTGGAATTGCCGCCCAATGTTCAAGCTGCGCTCAAGTTGCCCGAGGACTGCCGCGCGTGGTATTGCCGGGCGGGTGAACCTTGCGGGCTGACCCTTGCGCTCGATGCAAAGGAAAATCCGTCATGGACGTTCAAGGGAGCCCCAAGGCCCATCGAGGGGGTCGTGATGAATCACGCCTTCCCGCCGGGTGAACACACCGTCACGGTGACCGCCAAGGCCGCAGACGGTCGGTCCGATGCGACCGTAAAGGTGATCGCTGTCAATCCGTCGATCCAACTCGAGATCGACGCTGCACCAGCCAATGCGCGATTTGACGCCGGCAAGCCGATTACCTTACGGGTCAGGGGCGATTCACCCGGTCTCATCCCCCTGGCTGGCGTGAAGCGAACCTTGGTCTGGACAGTCAACGGAACTGTGCAGCAGCAGTGGAACGACCGAGAGTCGATCGAGTACCGCCCATCCAACGCAGGACCGCTTCGCATCGAAGCCAAGTGCGTACTGTCGGCCTGCGGCCTTTCCGATCTCGAAAAGTCTGCAGTCCAGAACATCGATGTGAGCGCTGTTCCAGGCATCGATCTGGTCCCGCCGCAGTCCATTATGCGCGGGACAACTGGGAACATCACCGTCATCGTACGAGTCGCAAAGAACGTGAGTGCAGTGGAGTGCTTGTTCTCCCGCGATGGAGCTGCGCCGCTGCCGTCCGTTCGCATTCCAGTCAAGGCCATGGACGACACGGTCGACACTGTTGAACTCCCCGTACCGGTGCCGCCAGAGTTGCTCGATCGTGCGGGATTACTGAGGGTAGAAGTGAAGGCGCTTGAGCGGCTTTCAGACGGAACGGAACGCGGACTGGTCCCCGAACGTAAGGCCGAGATCGAGGTTCGTGATCCAAACCCGAACCTCTCGGTGATGGCATCGAAGGATCGATGCAGTTACGGCGAACCACTCGAGGTCTCTCTGAAGATTGGAGATCAGGACCGGGTCGCCGTGAAGTCAATCCGCGTGATCAAGAACGGTCAGCCACTTTCCACCAAGGACCTTGCTTCGGGTCAGACGGAGTTGAAGTTCCCGCTCACTCCCGTACTGAAGGACGGTCAGCGCATCGAGTTGATTGCGCAATGCCTCGATGGCGATGGAAGGCCCGTTGGTGCGGCATCAATGCCGACCGTTGTTGAACTGTCCCCTCCTGAGCCCGAGATCGTCGTACTCGATGGTCAGCAAACATGGCTGTGGGACGACATCGACGGTCCGCGCAGTCCTCGGGTCGAACTCAAGGTTCCGCACGCCCCCCCGGGCAGCGTCCGGGTCAAGTGGGATGTCGATGGTGCCGATTTCATTCCCGACGAGCACAATGAGGCCGTTGCCACCATCAAGTTCCGGCCACGCTCTGGAAAGGAATGGAATGTCGTGGTCAAGGCAACTGCCACGCTCGATGGGCTGTCGATCTCGGCCAAGCCGCTGACACTCGGGGTGACTGTGAGGCCGATCGATCTATCCATCGACTTGGTGGATACGGGATCAGGTGTCAGACCACGGGTGATCGATGGACGCATTCGGCTGCGCGTCGTGGAGACGGGTTCCGGACCGGTGGACTTGAAGCGGCTGAACTGGCGGCGGCTCAGTCCGACTGGGGCGTTTTTAGGGGAAGGCTCATGGTCGATTGAAAAGCAGGGCGACGTCCTTGATCTTGATGCGGCAACTCAAGTCGGCGAATTGTTGGAGGTCACGCCGTCATTCACCGATCTCAACGACCAAGTGGTCGTTGGTCCGCCGGTACAGATTCCGGTCAATCCTGCCAAGTTGTATTTGTGGGGTGTGCTACTGGCCATAGTGGCGTTAGGGATCTGTTGCGGGGCATGGTTCATCTTCTCGGGCAATGAATTGTGGAGGGCAACCTACCGGTGGAAGACAACCGTTGACTCAGTGCACCAAATCGATGAGATTTGGAGCGGCTCGATCAAAATGCTCACTCTCAGCCCACCGCGCTTCAATCCCATCTCGAAGCAGGCAACGATCCCATTTCCAGGTGATGGTCCGCCTTGGGTTCTGAACCATGCGGGGCGCGCACTGCGCTTCGGTGGAAATGCTGTGGACGAAGTCGAGCTTGTTGGGCAGGTCCAGGATGAGAGCGGTGGTGAGCCACGGCCAAGTTATCGACAACCAGAAGGGTCGCCCGTCACGACGCTCAGCGTCATTGCTCCTTCGGGGGAAAGTGATCACATTTCGGCGGAGATTGCGCCTACCCCATATGAACCCTTTATCCGTTGGATTGGCATAGTGGTAAGTTGGACCTTTGTTGTGGGCTGTTGGCTGACTGTGTGTAAGTTGTTTCGATTCATTTGATGGTTCCGCGCGCACCCTTTCTGGAGACTCTATGACTCAGTTTGACAACACGGTGAGTGTCCTTCTCGGCTTTGGGGGTTCAGGCGGCAAAATCCTGAAGAGCCTTATGGAAAACATGGCTCAAGATCCAATCGGCGCCAAGTTGGCTAGTGAGCGGTGCCACATTGTCCTCGTGGACACAGATGAAGGTGACCTCGAGCGCGCGCAACAGAGCATTCGGGAAGGCTTTGATCGATATGGGCTCGACAGCCCTCCGCCGATTGAAACATTTCGCCTCGCGGAAGGGGTCGACCAGTTTCAGGATCTTGTCACAGCACGAATGCTTCCGTCGGGCGATTCGGAGCAGCAGCGAGCACATCGCAACGACAAACTGAAAAAGTTCTGGTGGTTTCGGGGCAACACGCCATTCTCTGCTCCGAACATGCCCGAGAATGTCGACAAGGGAGCAGCTCAGTGTCCACTCGTCAGTCACATGTTGGCATGGGACAAGATGGAGGCTTTCGAGCGGGTTCTTGCAAAGATTGGTGACTACACCCTGAACAAACGGCATTTAGAGCGCTATTCGATCGATCTGTTGATCGCTACCGGACTCGCTGGTGGTACGGGGCGGGGCAGTTGGCAACTTCTCTCGTTGAAGGCGCGGGAGTATTTCGGGCAGCCGAAGAATGGCGAGCGCGCTTGCCGTCCAATCGGCTTTTTCCTCGATGCGTCATGCTTCGAGGACATCATGCTGAATCGGCCGGAGCAATCAGTCAAAATGCATGTCAACTCATTGACTGGTTTGTCGGAGTTGTCGATGTGGCTTCGGTCTGCGGTGCCGCTGCACGGGCGGATCGCTGTGGGTGACGAGGAGTCGTGCCACGAGGCTCGATTCATGCTTCCGAACTTGGCAGAGCCCTTCGATGCCGCTTCGGCGGCGATCGATACCGAGCGGTACATGCCGCAAGACAAGCGCACCAAGCATGGCCGTAGTCCGATTCACCGCGCCTTCATCTTCACCAGTCGGTCGTCGAGTGTTCGACTACCGACCTCTGACGATGTCTACCGCGCGGTGGCCGCATCGATGTACGGACGACTCTGCCAGAAGGCGGTTCGGAGCGCCGATGCCAATGAGTCAGAGCGCGCGGGTGCAACCGCCACTTCGATTCTGTACGTACCAATTGCTGGCATTCGGCTGTGTGTCCTGCATGAAGCCAATCGGATCTTGCTCGACAAACTCCGCCACGGCGAAAAGTACGCTCACTCTTGGAACCCGACGGCAGCGGAGGGCCTATCTCGGTACAGCACCCCAGACTTCGATCAGGACTTGGCTGTTCCGCTGAATGAGCTGCGTCGATTCCTGCACGTTGAGAGCGAAGATGATTGGCTCGGACTTGTGCAAACGGACAGCACGGTCCTGACGGATGATCCCAAGGAGAAGATCGTCGGTGCCATCTGCAACAAGCGAGACCAAGCGGTGCTGGGTGGCAACATCAATCGCAAGCAACTGGCAGCCCGACTGAACGGCGCCATCAAGTCGCTGACAGAGAAGGAAGTGGCAGAAGCTGTCTTCCGTGCACTGGCCGAGTCATGCCCAAGGGCCGAAGGGGCGGGAACAACTGAGTCACTCAAGCCCGAAGCGCTTGCCGCTAGCGCAAGGGCTCGCCTGAATCAGCATCTTATTGTCGGAGCTGTCCGAAAAGCGCTCACATCTCACGGTGTCCGTCCTGCGTTCGAGTTGGCGCAGCAACTGGGCAACGAGGCGGATCGCATCAAGCGGCAACTCGACACGATCATCCAGTCCAAGGAGGGGCTGTCGGCCACGCGAACGACAGTCGGTTTCAGTGACGCGGACGTCAAGCCGTACTACAACATCTTTGGAAGCCTGAGCGCCGCCCACCGTGGCAAGCTTCGTCGAGCGTTCCGTGTTCGGCTTGGCTCAGCAGCAATGGTGTACGTTCTCAAGGGTCTCGGCGAGTGTGCGGCCAGTGCTGTGCAGCTTGCAAAATCCCTTGAACTGGTGCTTCGGGAGGCGGACAGCGCTCTTGAGCGTGAGATCCGGGCGCAGGTCGCCGCCCGCGATCGCCAGAAACAGTACTGCTTTACGATGCTCCCACTCGGTGGTGATTCGCGAACGAGGGAGGAAGACAGGCTTCTTCAGCATCTTGAGCAGAATCAGGACCAGCCAATCAGCAAACTCATTAAGCAGGTCAATCCTTTCTATGACGAATCAGTGTTTCACGCTCGCGTACGCGAGGTCGCCGATTCGAGCAAGGCGTTGGACAGCGCGCGCTTCGACCTGTCAGACGATGTGCTCAAGGCGCTGAACGAGGCCTCCGAGAATCGAGCGTTCAACCGCGATCTTGGGGAGAGGCTTCGTGAACGCCTGTACACCATCATCAAGCGGCAGCAGGTGCCACTGGAGCGTTTGGAGGATTGCTACGGGCTGCGGCACGTTCTTGGGGAGTCGATGGAGCAGTGGTTTCGTATCTATGGCGATCGGCGCGGCGAGGTCAGCTTCACGCAGCGTTTATCGCGTGCTGTGGAGCATTTGAGTGGTGTTAGCCTGACCCAGATGTACGACACCCTCAGAGCGGGTGCTGCCAATCACCATGACAGCGATCTTCGCGCCCCAGAGGCTGGCGAGGTCTTGGCAAAGGCAAGTCTCGCTCTGGCGGCAGGCTGCGATCCGCTGATTCAGCATTCCACGGCAGGGTCTGAGCGTCGTGACCGCGTCACCATTGTGCTGCCCAGCCTCCCTAGGCGGGTCGAGGATAAGGATTTGGAGGGTCGTGTCAATTCGCTCTGGGACAAGACGGGCAACTTTGTCCATATACAGCAGGTTCATGGGCGTAATCCATTTGCGGTTGTTGCGGTCTCGGATCTCCCGAAGTCGGGCTTTGCTGATGATGGTTGGGATGGATGGTTCGAAACGCCCTCCGACCCAAATGTGCGTGCGGCACTCGACAAGTGTGAGTCGCCTGATGGCGACTCCGTCTGGGACCTGACGCATGGCAGCATCGGTCTTGGTTACCTGTGTCCGGAGTTCGTGCGTAATCCGCATTTCGCCAAGCGTCGATGGGCACCGTGGAGTCGTCAAACGGATGCCATGCATCAGAGATGGCTTGCGCTTGGCTATGCGTTAATCGGTAACTCCTTTCGAGGCGTCAGGCCGAAGATGGACTGGGCGCGCCAGTACGAAGAGTTTTGTGCCACCTTCGGTCACTGCTTTGCCCAGCTCGGAAAGGGACCTGATGAAATCGATCATTCCAAGCTTTGGACCCTTCCGTTGTTGCGCGATGAGCAAGGTGGAGGCGGTCCACGCTTCACGCGGGTACTGTTTGACAACAGCGGGCGACTTCGTCAAAACGGATTGGATCTGGTATCGATGTCGGGCCGTGTTTCCGCCTCGAACCGCCAATTCATGCGGTGGTTCCGCTCCGAGGAGGCCAATGTAGTGGTCCGGTCAATCCTCCACGAGCACTCTCTGTTTGCCGACCTGATCGAAGGGCGTCGCCTGACTGACGAGTCACTGCACAATCACACGTCGGCAGCTCACTCGGCATCGCTGATGACGTTCCTCGAGAATTATGTTGAAACATGGCTCGCGGAAGTAGGGAGTGGATCGCTTGGCAGTGAAGACAAGCAGGAGCAGACCCTCTTTCTCCGTGAGTTCCTGACATTTATCCAACGACAGATTGCCGCCCGACTGGACTATCTCAAGCCACAGGTCGGTTGACGAATGCCAACCTCGCCCCCGTCGTTGATCGTTCTCGCTAGGAGGACCGAGTGGGAACGCCTGCGGACGGAGTCATCTGCCCGCGCACTGATGCTTGCCGACAGCGATGTCGATAGCGCGAGTTCGGTGGTCTGGATACCGTTGGACGAGTTCGCACGCGGCACTCCTACTTTCGACGAGAAGTGGGAGGAGCGACTTCGTCCGTGTGCTGCGGACCGTGGTGCGCCAATGGTTGTGGTGTGGTGCCAGGATGAGAGCACTCCGGATGGACTGTTTGCCTCCACGCTTGATTCTTTCGGCAAGCTCCTGATCGCATCCCTGCAACAGGACCGCACGCCTCCGCGGCTGAAGGCGATCATCCACATCAGTTCGTCTGGGCTGCGGCAACGGGACGCGAATGTCTTGAGTTGGTTTGCACAAAGTGGAGGGGGCGGTGAAGACCAATCCGATACAGGAGGCCCGGGGCTTTTGGGTGCCAAACGGGATGCCATTCATCCCATCGACACAGCTTGGCCGAGTGGACTCCAAGAACTCAAGGGACCTTTGCGACGTCCGGTCTATTTGATGAGCGAGCGCACTCGAGTGGATCGGCAAGGGCGTTCGTGGTCGGTGTCAGAGATTTGGCCGTTGCAAGTTGCAAGACTTCTGGCGGCCATTGAGCATCGTCCCTCACGCGAGGGTGGACTGCGTGGCTGGCGCGCCATCGACGCGAGTGCTTCGGAGATGCTGACGTCCGACATTGAACGTGAGACCTTTCGCCATGTGCGGCGCTGTCTGGAGTCAGCAGGCTCTGGGAAGAAATCGAACGACCTCCTCAAGCAGGAACGCCCCGATACTGCACTCATCGAAACAGCTGACTGCCCCAACCATTGCCGCGACCTCAACGGCTCTGGGCTTCTGCATCCACATCTTCCCGACTGGTGGCGACTCGATGAGAACCAGTCCTTTCGTGCATCAACAGAGCGTCTGGATGACTCGGGCGGGCTCAACACGCCGCATCAGAGCCTTTGGAGCCGCTGCTTTCGTGCTCGTGGCGGACGATTCATACGTGATCGCATGCGGAAGGCGCAAGCCTCGCTCGAGCAAGTGCTCGGACAGGGCGGACTGCGACTGCGCATTTGGCAGCTCATTCACCGTGACGCCGCGGTACTCCCATGGATTGCTGAAGGCCATTTTCAAGCCTCGCTGCAGGCTAAGGATGATCTGTCACGTGATATCTCACGTTGGAAGTTGTTGGAAGATGCAGACGAGGCTGCTTCGATTTCGCGTCGGAAGTCCACTATCAAGGCGGTTGAACTGGATCTCGCGCGGGATCACTTCATGGGCGTGGGTTGGCGGTTGCTGAGTGCGGTTGCGGGTTGCCTGTTTATCAGCACGGTGTTCGCCAGCATGATGGGCGAACAGGGGTTCTGGATCGCTGCCTTGGCTGCCACGCTCGGCGGCTCGATCGCATGTTTCGTGATAGGTTGGCTCGAAGTGCGGGCAGGGCGTCGTGCCTTGGACGAGGTCGAGCGTGATGTTCGGACTGGTGAGGCAGCGATTGCTGATGGCTTCTATCGGCGAGTTGCCTTGGGAGCAGATGGTGAACTGCGAGGGAGAGTTCTGCACTGGGCCGCGGCGTGCGGTCATGTTCGGCAGTGTGCGCAGCGGCTCTTGGCTCTCTGCGAACTGAGCGAACGCAGGATCCTGAAGTCATCGAGTGACGGACTGGTCACATCCGACTCGCTCGGCAGCTTTCATGAGGCCTCAAGCCTGAGCCTTCGTGACAATCACTCCACCACCCCCCGCGAGGTTCCATCTGCCCACCCCGACTTGGCGCTGGTGTTGCAACGCTCAGAGGCGGATTTCGAGCAATGGTGGACGACAACGCTCGATTTGCTTGATCCGGCACGGAGCGGATGTGTCTCATCGCGACGATTTACGGCGATGCTTGATCGGCGTCTTGCTGTACTTCTCGAAGATGTCCGCCCAACTGTGCTGAGCATGCTTCAGGAGCAGGACACCCTCTCGAGGCCATCTCAAATGCTGGCGGCAGCTTTGAATCGCCAACTTGGACCCTCGAGCGATTTGGCGATGGTTGGTGCGCCGACACTACGGGCACGCGGTCATTCGCTTCAGCGAGTTGTGTCGTACATCGCTCCGTCAGCTGAGCTGGTTGCACGTGGCCGTGCTGCCGTCGAGGAGTATGTTGGATCCGCTCAGCCAGTTTCTGCGGGGGTTGCGCCCGTTGATCGATGGGGCATGCTCGGACTGTTCCTCGACGAGGTCACCCTGACTCTGGTGCCGACTGGGAGCGGGTCAAACTTCCGACTTGAGTTGCTCGAGGGTGGTGCACCACCGCGTGATATGGCGGAGCGCTTGCATGAGTGACGAGCCTTTATCGAGCCTCGCCGCGTCCTCGGCGGAGGACAACAGGGATTCATCGGGTGCGCCCACTGATGCCGATGTGCGTGAGCAGTTCATTGAGGAAACGCTCGGCAGGCACTCCAGCCACCCAGAACACGCGGCGAGCCGTGCGGTGTTCTGGCGTAGGGTCGGCAACGGAATCGGCTACCTCGGTATGGCATTTGCCAGTTGGTACGTCGGTCGGGGCTTTCTCAGCATCATCGGTAGCGACAGCAACGTTCGGCGGATCGGGAGTGCTGCATCGGCGGTGTCTGGCGTGCTTTCTTCGTACAAGTTCATCCTGCCAGCCTTCGCATTTGGATTGTGCTTCGCGCTTACCGCGGCGCTTGGCATTCGACTGTCACGATTGGGATCGGCTACCCGCGCTGCACCAACGTCCATCGTGCCAAGACCAGTTGTCATGCTCGCTGCGGTTGGCGTTCTGGCTGTGATGTGTCTCATGATGGCTTGGCTCGCCACGACCGACAACATCCGCTTCATTGAGCGCAACCGTTGGCTCACTGTGTGCATCGCCTGTCTGCCGTTGGAAGGTCTCCTGCTGTGGTCTGCCTGGAGGTCGCGTGATGAAGAACGTGGTCCTACCTGGTGGGCCGTGAAGACCTTCGTGCAGCAGTTGCTGGTTCTTGCTGCAGTGGCGGCTGGCATCATCGTCTCCACGAGCAATCTGCAGGACAGTGTCGCCAAGGGGACGGGGGGGCTGATCAAAGGCTCCGGGATACTCTCACTCGTGTCGGGTTGGGTTCCGGGGCTCGGGGCGGTCTCGAAGATTCTCGAGGGGGGAATCGCAGGGAAACTCGGCACTTGGATTGCCAGTTCTACGCAGGTTCTCGCTACCTTTTCGTCCGGCGTATTGCTCGTTTGGGTCACAAGCCGAATCAACGCTGTTTCAGACGATGCTTCTCAGGAGATCGGGAACGATGAGCGCCCTGGGTACTTGGCATCTGTGCTCAGATGGCTCAACCCGTTGAACTGGTTTCGAAAGGCGAAGGAGGAGAGCCTTGGCGATTCCATGGGGCCTTCATCTTCCGTCGAACCAGTTGTGTGGTGCACTCGGCTCGTTGAACACTTGCGGGCCAAGGGGATACGAGCCACGACTCGGGTGATCCCGCCCATCACGCCCGAAAAGGGTGGGAGAACCGACGCATTTAGTCCGCCTTCAAAGGAGTCGGAGTATTCGTGGCTCTTTGGGGGAGAACGACCAACCGAAGATCAAGTGGGGGCCCTGAAGCAGTTCATGCGCTTCGCAACAACACTGGATCGCCGCCGAACAGCCGAGGATCACCGGGCCGCATCGGAACTGCATGCCGATCTGCTGGTGCAGGGTTTCCCAGAGTCCTTCACGGATCTTCAAGGCAATGTGGTGCTTGAGTTCCAGATTGCGTGTGCGGTCCTGACGCTCGTACAGCGTGGACAGCGAGTTCTAATCTTGGCTGTCGATCAGGAGGAGCGGGACAGACTGGCCAACCACGTTCGAACAAGACTCGAAGCGATGCGGCTTGAGACGCTGTACAGGATCGATACCCTTGATCCGCAATCCGTGGGGCGCTGGTGTCCACCGTCAGCGTCTCCATCGTCATCGGTTGAGGGAGAGCCGCCAGATGTACTGATTGCAACCGTCATGGAGTACGAGCGCGCGTGCTTCGGTGGCGCGTCGAGTGATGTGGTGATCAAGGGGCTCTTGCTTTCCACTCAGCTCATCATTCTTCCAAATCTTGAGGCGCTCTCGCGAGTCCGGATCGGTCAGTTACACCTGCCGTTCGTCATTGATAAGCATCGGCTCCTGCTGTCCTCGGAGCATCGAACGCTTCAGGTAGTCATCGGTTCGCCACCTCTCGCGGCCCGCTCGCTCGAAGGGCGAGAAGATCCCATCGACTCGGGACAGCAAGCCTGTAGGGCTTTGGAGTGGGTGGCACGGCGCTTCTTCGGAGGAGACGGAAGGCTTGCCGGACATGTCATTCGGCTGCGTCAACGGCGCGAGCCACGACCCGAGGTGCTGCAGGTCCATGTGGCTCCATCGGATGTTGTCTCAGCTTCCATCGAGATCGCGATGTTGTTTGTGAAGAGCGGTAACCGTGGTGCCGATGCTGCGTTGCTTCCGAGTCGTGAGCAGCCACCCCTGAGCAAAGAACACCTTCAGTTGCTTCGAGGGAAGAACAGCAAACTGACAGTACTCGCCGAGACGGACGCATCCACGAGCGAAGTACTGAAGAAATCAATTTCCGAGCGGGCACGGCTCATTTGTATGGGGCGAGAGAACAGCCCGTGGGTGAGTCGGATCGTCAACGCAATGTCGCCTACGGATCAGGTACTGATCGAGGTGACTGGGTCCAGTCGGGGCGCATTGTCGATGCCGACTCCGGCGTGGAAAGTTGCCTTGCCCGTATTCGTATCTGCGCGCGCTACTTCCTTCGCATTGGCGCACCTTCGAGCCGCTACATTCCGCCTTGCGCAAGACACCCTGATTCGGCGGGATGAGTTCGCGCGATTCGGATTGACTTGGGACGGCGTGTCGTGGAGCGCTGACCAGCGCCATGTGATCCTGCACGAAGGTTGGTCCCTCGAACTGGATGGAGACCTCAGAGACCTCCTCGATCAGGGCGCGTCAGCGGGGCAGATTTGGCCGGCGGTTGTGTTGCGACGGGACGCTCACTCGGCCCGGCCGGTTGATATGTTCGAACCGCTGCCGGGCGGCATGGCATTCCACGGCAGCAGTAGTTTGGTATTGGCACAGTTGCCAGCCGGTGGCGACTCCGGCAGAATCGCAACTTGGATTGCGCCGAGGGGTGCTGTGCTCGGATCAATGGACCTGTCTCTTGGGGCTGAACTTGTGTGGCGCGGCGAGCGTGCCACGTATCGAGCAGGTCGCGTGAGCAAATCAGATGGTCGATGGCTCATTATCGGAGAACCCGTCACCGAGAGTCGAGACGAGCCAACCGTGCCTGTTCTGGCTCTGACGGTTGACGTACCACCGCAAATCATGCTCGATCGTCTGCCGCTGGTCGATGGGACAAGCATGCGGATGATTGGGCTCGGACCCGTCAAGGATGGCCGAGTGATTCACTGCAATCAAGAGATCACGGCAGTGGCCCCCTCAAGGGTGCCATCGGGGACTGAGGGTACTGATGTATCGAGCCCGCGCCGTAGCACACCGATTGGTCCGATCTCATACTCGACTGATTGTGTCGTGACGATGGTTGGATTTGGAAGTCGCGATTGGCTTGATGTGGTCATCCCTGCGGAATCAGATCCGTCGACCCTTCAAGGATCGTGGTCGACTACTCCGAGGCCGACGTCGGATCGGACGTTCAGCCCACGAATGACCTTGGCGTTCCATGAGGCGCTCATAGATCTGGCGCCCTCGTTGCTCGACTTTGCTCGCGTGCTGTGCTTTCGGCTGAAGAGCCGCCCGGATGGCATCACACTCTTGCTGATTGAGCCACTGTCCACGAATGGAACGGCGTCGGAAGCCATGCAGTGCATCCTGGATGACATGCACCTCCGTGCAAGACTTGGTGCAAAGTTGAAGGAATCTGTCGCACGGCGCGTTTGGCGTGAGCTTCCCAGAGCTCCGCTCTATGACGCCCTTGTTGCCTCAGGTGACCCAGCGCCCGATGGTTCAGCACGGCTCGAGGATCTTGAGTGGGCACGCTCGGTCGTTGGCGTGCTGCCGTGCGGAGTGCGGACCATCGGGGGCGACGGTGCTGTCATAGACCAAGACGAGTCAGCTCCACTCTTGAAGGTCGAGCCGCCCATGCTGGCCGACATCCCGACAGAAGGGCAAGCGCATCGCTGGAGTCTGCGCTTGGGCGATACGTCGGTCACGCTCTCAATCGACATCGGCATCACAGAGGACCTTGCGAATCGACATACTGCTGCATTCGGGTACTTCCCGGGCACAACCACAAATGACCAACTTGCGACCTGCGGATTCAAGATCATCGAGGGGAACTGGCTGCTGATCGACTACGAGTGGATGATTCGAAAGAGTCTGAAGGACTTGGCTCCACTGGCCGAGCGTCTGGCAGCGTTGGCGGCAGAGGCGGGTGCAAGCGATATCCGCTCGCGGGTGGAGGTGTTTTCAAGTTTCGTTCAGTCATTCCGCTACGTGTTGCAGGCCGAGGGCAGATTGCGTGACGGCAAGAGCCGCGCTGGGGTCCAGATGCCCGTCGAAACGCTGTTCACCAAGTGCGGCGACTGCGACAGTCTCTCGGTTCTGCTAGTGGCTCTCCTGCGAGCTGGAAGGATCGCTCCGGCTGCAATGGTGCTGATCGATGAGGATGACGTGGGACATGCCATGACCTCGGTGGCAGTGGACCCACGCGCCAAGCGTGATTGGGGCTTCACAGAACCGAACAGTGCCCAGCGGTTTGCTCTCATCGAATCGACAGCAGCCAATTGGCGAATCGGGCAGACATCCGACGAATACAAGGGGCGCTACGTTCGGATTGAGGCAATTGGTCCGACGTGACCTCGCCCGCGGATCTTGGCAGTACGTGCGCTCTGAGTGATCATTCGGCCGCAGTGACTCGTGCCGGTTCACCTCGAAAACAATCAGGAGCAATGCCGGGCGCGGCGCGGCGAGGCACAGATCTATGAGATGGGATGGGTGGTGATGGCGCTGGCAACTACTCTTCACCTAGTGGGAGCGCTATCCGCCATCTTCACCATCTCCGTTGTCACGGGTGTTGTGCAGGGTCAAGCTTGGACCCACGAACAGCAAAGGGACAAATCGGAGATAGCGGCGTTAAAGCAGGAGATAGAAGAAGTAAAAGAAGAGAAGAAGTGATCGGATAAATCCGCCTGCTGTTGTCTTCTGATTCTCATTGCACTTTGGGCGTCTTCCAAGAAAGCCAGTAGCGGTGGAAATTCGGGGCAGGTGGATTAGCCTGCGCGGCATGAAGAAACTACTACCCGCCATTCTCACCGTAGCCGTTGTCGCCGTTGTGGGTTGTTCGGACGCGAATTCGCACGCATCCAACGCTGAAGCATCCGCACGCGCTGCAAAGGCATCCGCCGATGAAGCCGCCGCCTACAGCGCCGCCAGGGAGGCCGCGGGGGGGGATGGCCCCGCGGAGATCTGGTACGCCCGCTGTCACGCCGTCACAGCCGCCAAACAAGCCGCCGCCGCCGCCGATATTGCTAGAATCTCACGCATCGAAACCATTCGAGCCATCGCCGCCGCCGACGCCGCCAAG
>Ga0172372_10007869_pt1 | contig 14231 bp, 12 predicted proteins | sample LakKiv5m_2_FD_114544 | JGI IMG/M metagenome (GOLD analysis project Ga0172372, IMG submission 114544) | Freshwater microbial communities from Kabuno Bay, South-Kivu, Congo - kab_092012_9.5m | ecosystem: Environmental > Aquatic > Freshwater > Lake | place: Democratic Republic of the Congo...
AGTGTAGAGTGTAGAGTGTAGAGTGTAGAGTGTAGAGTGTAGAGTGTAGAGTGTAGAGTTGAGGATTTAGAGGTGTTTGTCGTGGAATTAAATAATTTTATCTGTTCCTATTGTGTGTGTGCATGAATTGGGTTATTTTTGCAGTCCTTAAAAATAAGGTCGGATGGCCGAGCGGCTAGGCACGGGTCTGCAAAACCCTTTACACCGGTTCGAATCCGGTTCCGACCTCAATTAAAAAAGCCTCTTCTTTTGAGGCTTTTTTGTTGATGCCTCATTTCTTTTTCAGTTAAATAATCAAATAAAAAGCCCTAACATTTTCTAACAATTGAATTTATTGGGTACAGCGATGATGAATAAAGTTTACATTTCATCGTACTAGAATAAATTCAAAACACAATGAAAAAAATTACAACAACCGCCAAGTATTAGTTACTGGCATCACAGTTACTTTTGACAATGCAGGTGGACCTGGCCAGTACGTGGCTGGTGGGCCAGCGGGCGCTCCCGGTGCCGCACCACATGGTGCTCCAGGTGCAAAAGGTGCTCAAGCAGCTCCTTGCAACCCACCTGTAGGATCTCAAACTTTGAAAGTAAGTATCAAGGAAAATCCAGAGTGGACTGCATGTGTATTCATGTCTGAAGCAATGGTTAAACAGTTAAAATCAAGAGCTGGTGCTCAAAATTCTGTGACTGTTAGCTTGTCTCTTAAGGGAGATGCTAGCCGTGGATACCAAGCAACCATGTTTAAGTAAGAATTTTCTTAAATTCCCAAAAAAGACTTAATACCTAAAAAGGCTCGCTTTGGCGGGCCTTTTTTTTGATTTAAAAAAATACATGTTAGCAACTGCAATTAATGCACCCAAAGTATCTGCTATCCAATCCCAAAAATCTGCAGTTCTTCCTAGATTCATAAAATCTTGTAGAAACTCAATGAGTCCGCCGTAGGCGGAAAAGAAAACAACAGAAATGCAGATGTAGAAACCAGTTGGATTCACTTTTTTCAAGAAAAGCCATGTCCAAATGAACCAAAATCCAAAATGCACCCATTTATCCAAATGAAGGGAAGTTGCCCAAGCAGGGATGTTGAAATTGGAATATGTTGAAGGTTTCAGCGTAGCCCAAGAAATAAAAAGTCCCCACAAAATTGCGGGGACCCATTTATTAAAGTTGTGTTTAAAATTAAGCACCAATAAGGGCCTTGTATTGATCAGCTGTCAATAAACCATCTGCATCAGCAGCGTTTGACATTTTTACTTTGATCATCCAACCGTCGCCATAAGGATCAGAATTCACAGATTCTGGAGCGGTGTCAAGTGATGAGTTAACTTCCAACACTTCACCTGCCACTGGCATGTACAATTCGCTCACGGTTTTTACTGCTTCTACAGAACCAAAAACCTCTTCAGCTCCTAAGGTTTCACCTTGGGTAGAGATATCTACAAAAACGATATCACCCAACTCACCTTGTGCAAACTCGGTAATACCGATAGTAGCTTGATCACCTTCTACTAAGATCCACTCGTGATCTTTGGTGTACTTCAAATTTTCAGGAAAATTCATATTAATTGTGTTTTATTTATTCCAAATGATACTTAAAAGACTGGTTAATTTTTCTTTGAGTTCGTTACGTCCCACGATGAAATCCAAAAATCCATGCTCAACTAAAAACTCAGAGCTTTGAAAGCCTTTTGGCAAATCTTTACCTATGGTTTCACGAATGACGCGAGGACCTGCAAACCCAATGAGCGCTTCGGGTTCGGCGATATTAAAATCACCTAACATGGCATAAGATGCGGTTACACCACCCGTGGTTGGATTGGTCATTAGTGATATATAGGGAATTCCCGCCTTGTTTAGTAGCGCTAATTTTGCACTGGTTTTGGCCATTTGCATGAGCGAAAATGCAGCTTCCATCATGCGTGCCCCACCCGATTTGGAAATCATCAAAAGAGGTGTTTTATGAGCAATCGAGTAATCAATGGCACGAGCAATTTTCTCTCCAACTACAGATCCCATAGAACCTCCAATAAAGTTAAAGTCCATACAAGCCACGGTGAACGGATGCCCATTCATATTACCGGTTGCTGTTCGAACGGCGTCTTTTAATCCTGTTTTCTTTTGAGCAACTACTATTCTATCAGAATAAGGAGCTGAATCTACGAAATTCAAAGGATCGCCGCTGCTTAAATTGGCGTCTAACTCCACAAATTGATTGTCATCGAATAGAATCTCAAAATACTCGTGTGAACCTATCCTATCATGGTAACTGCATGAGGGACAAACGTATTTATGATCGATCCAATCTTTTGCGGTGTGAACTGCTTTGCAGCGTTTGCACTTTTCCCACAAACCATCAGGCGTTGGTTTCTTATCTTTGGTTTTAGTAAGAATCCCTGTCAGGGTGCGCTGATACCATTTTGAGTCGTTTGAATCAAGTTCATCGAACTCTTCAAATCCTGCAGACGACATATCTTTCAAAATTAAGCGATAGTTACTGATGAGTCAAGATAAACATCTTGAACAGAATTCAGCAATTGAATTCCTTCAGTCAATGGTTTTTGGAAAGCTTTTCTACCTAAAATTAGACCAGAACCTCCAGCACGCTTGTTAACTACCGCTGTAAATACTGCCTCTTCAATGTCACCTTGACCTTTAGCTTCTCCACCAGAATTGATTAAACCTGCACGACCCATGTAACAGTTTGCCACTTGGTAACGAGTTAAATCAATGGGGTGATCTGTAGAAAGTTCAGAATATACTTTTGCGTGAGTTTTACCGTGTTTGGTTGCATTGTAACCTCCGTTGTTTGTAGGAAGTTTTTGCTTAATGATATCTGCTTGGATGGTAACACCTAGGTGATTTGCTTGACCTGTTAAATCTGCAGAAGTATGATAATCAACACCATCTACTTTAAATCCGTTATTTCTGGTGTAGCACCACAAAATTGTAGCCATACCTAATGAATGTGCTTCTTCAAACGCTTGGGCAACTTCCATGATTTGTCTGGAACTCTCTGGGCTACCGAAATAAATGGTGGCTCCCACCGCTGCAGCACCCAAATTCCAAGCATCGCGAACTGAACCAAACATGAATTGATCATATTTATTTGGGTAGGACAAAAATTCGTTGTGATTGATTTTTACCACAAACGGAATTTTATGAGCATATTTTCTTGAGTTCATTGCCAACACGCCGTAGGTTGAAGCCACAGCATTACAACCTCCTTCAATGGCTAATTTAATGATGTTCTCTGGATCAAAGTACACTGGGTTTGGAGCGAAAGATGCGCCAGCACTGTGTTCAATTCCTTGATCTACAGGAAGAATACTCAAATAACCCGTATTTGCCAAACGTCCATGTCCGTAAAGAGATTGCAATGAGCGCAAAACTTGAGTAGAACGGTTGGTTTGAGCAAAAATGCGATCTACAAAATCAGCGCCAGGAAGGTGTATATTCTCTTTGCTGATGGTGTTGCATTTGTGGTTCAAAAGATACTCTGCATCTTTTCCTAACAATTGTTGGATGTTGGTGTTCGACATTCGTATTTCTTATTTAAAGGGTTAAATTTGGAACAAAAATAACCTTTTTTCTGATGATTGAAATTATTCAAGCCCGCACTGCCCAACAAATGACCGATATCTTTGAGATTAGACGTAAAGTTTTTGTGATTGAACAATCGGTTGACCCAAAAGAAGAGTATGACGAGTTTGAACAGAGTTCCACCCATTTCATAGCAAAATTCAATGGAATTGCCGCCGGTACTTGCAGATATAGATCAACTGACAAAGGCATTAAACTTGAACGATTTGCTATTCTAAAAGAATTCAGAGGCAAGGGAATTGGGTCAGAATTGGTGAAATCTTGTTTAGAAAAAATTTCCACCTCAGATCTCAATGGCTCAGTAATTTATCTGCATGCTCAAACTCATGCCGAATCGTTTTATGCTCAATTTGGGTTTGTAAAACAAGGAGAATTGTTTGTAGAGGCCGAAATAGAACATTATAAAATGGTGCTTTCTTAGGTCTGTTGACGCCACATTGCATAATATAGACCCTTCAATTCCAACAGTTCGAAATGGGTTCCAACTTCAATTATTTTTCCCTTCTCGAGGACATAAATTCGGTCAGCATGCATGATGGTACTCAATCGATGAGCAATCATCACATTGATTCTATCTTTTTGGGATGAAATATCGCGAAGGGTTTCTGTAATTTCGTTTTCTGTAATGGAATCAAGCGCGCTAGTTGCTTCATCGAAAATCAGTAGATTAGGATTTCTTAGCAATGCTCGAGCTATAGAAAGCCGCTGCTTTTCACCCCCTGACACCTTAATGCCTCCCTCTCCTATTTGAGTATCTAGGCCTTTTTCTGCTCGTTCAAGCAAATTTTGCGTTGCTGCTGCGTTTAGCGCATGGAGTATTTCTGTTTCTGAAGCCTCAGGAGATACGAATTGAAGATTTTCTCTTATGGTACCCGAAAACAATTGACTCTCTTGTGATACTAACCCAAGTTGTGCTCTAATATCATTTCTATCAATTTCACTGACTGAATTTCCATTAAAAATCACATCACCATCTGAAGGCAAATACAATCCAACCAGCAACTTGACCATGGTGCTCTTCCCACTTCCAGAAGGGCCCACAAATGCAATGGTTTCACCTTTTCCGAGAGTAAAAGATATATCTTCTAGAGCGTTTTGCTTGACCGATTGATGTTTAAAACTAACGTTTTTAAATTGAATGGATTGGATATTTCCCAAAGTTTTAGGTGAACTTGGGATGGTTTCTTCGGGCATTTTGAGGAGTTGATCAAAACGGTTTAGTGAAACGTCAGCTTCTCTGTATGCTTGAATGAATGTCCCCAATTCTTGCAATGGATTGAAAATAAAGAAGGTATAAAAAAGAAACTGAATGTACATACCCGGGGTGATTTTTGATTGGAATACCATCCAACTCAGAAACAACAGAAGAGCGTTTCTCATCAAGTTTACGGTAGTTCCTTGAACAAAACCCAGAGTTCTCACCTTCTTTACTTTTTTAAGTTCTAAGCCCAGTATTTTCAATGTATTGGTGCTAATTCGGCGCATTTCTTGATGAACCAATCCCAAGCTTTTCACTAATTCTATATTTCTCAAACTTTCGGTGGTAGTTCCCGCAAGTGTGCTGGTTTCTTTCATGATGATTTTTTGGATCACCTTGATTTGTTTGCTCAAAACCGAACTACTTACACCCACCACTATCATGGCGCTTAAAAATACAGGTGCAATTAACCAATGAACTGAAAACGAAGCAGCAAAGACAAAAATTATACCTACCACACTAGTATATAATAGGTTTATTGCCAATGAGATTAATCGTTCTGAATCTGTTCGTACTTTTTGAAGAACATTAAGGGTTTCACCGCTCCGATGATCTTCGAAAGTGGCATAAGGAAGTGCCAGAGTATGTTTGATTCCGTCGGTAAAGATTTTCGCTCCAGCCTTTTGAATGGCTACATTTACAAAGTAATCTTGTAGATTCTTGGCAATTCTGCTCACCATGGCTACACTCACACCTATCCCAAGCCACCCTAGTACACCCAATAAAAAATCATGTTCACTGAATTTTTGGAATTGATTGAGGTATTTATCAATGATGTTTCTACCCACCCAAGGGTCCATCATCGAGAAAACCTGTGAAACAGTAGCTAAAAACAGCGCCCAAAAAATGAGTTTACTTTGTGGTTTTAAATACTGGATAAGAATTTTCAAGGTGTCTTTGATGAAATATTTGCTAAGAATTGATTCAATTTATCAAAATTGATTACGGGATTGTGATTCTCTTGGATATATTCAGCCGCATTTTTGCCTATTTGAATGGCTTTTAATCTATCATTCAACAAACCTATGGTTTTGGCTGCAAATTCATTGGGATTTTCGGCTAGTTCTAAATGCTTTCCTGATTCAACTTTAAGTCCTTGAGCACCAACGTGTGTAGATACGCAAGGAATTCCAAAATTCATTGCATCCAAGAGCTTCATTCTAATGCCTGAACCTGCCTGAATGGGAACAATGCAAATTCCGTGATTTAGCATAAATTCTCTTGCATCTTTAACTTCACCGTGGTTGTATACGCCTTGTTGAAAATACCTCGAATCATTTTTATTGAGTCCTTTACCTGCCAAATGAAAAGTAACGTTTGGATGTTGTGATAAAACTAAAGGCCACACTTTTCTCAAGAACCACTCAACCCCTTGTTGGTTTGCATCCCATTCCATAGATCCCAAATGAAATAAAGAGTGAGGTTGTAATTTCGACTTTCCATTGATTTGGATTTCTACTCCAGGGAGATATAAGTGAACGGGTTTGGAACTAATTGCCTCAAAAACAGTGGCATCTGACGGAGAAATGGCAATGGTTGCTGTTACCTGCTGTAATAAAGATTTCTCTTCCCTTTCCAATCTTTTTGATTGAATTCGAAGGTAAACTCTTTTAATCCATGAAGTTTCATTTTTGGCCAGACGCTTCCAAATTTGATTCTCCAAATTATGGGCCCTGTATACAACGGGCAAATGATTTTTTAATAGTTCAAAAAACGCAGATGAATAAAATCCTTCAAGAATTGCCAGGTTAAATTTCTCCGAAGAAAACAGCTGTTCTAATTGAGTTTGTGCATCGACTTGAACATATCTTTCTATGAAATAACTGCGTTTACTCCATAAATTCCGAATGGCTTCAAGTGTATTAACTTCTGCATTAAGATCAACCGAAAAAGTTTTGCAAAAAGAAAATTCCTGGGTGACTGTTTCGGGTGATACAAAGTGCTTAACCGTGTTAAACGAAAAAAACACCACTTCATGTCCTGCACCGCTCAAAGCCTTGAGCAATCTATAGGATGCAATTGCTCCACCGTCATGAAGGGGCCATGGGAAACGATTTCCAACGACTAATATCTTCATTTAGAGGCTTTTTTTGTAAACAATCGTTTGACGGAAAATCCGCCACCAACGGTAGATCGATCTCTGAGAGCTTGAATGGTAATTACCAATGCAATTGGCATCAGAACCAAAGTACTCATCCACATTCCAAACCAAACGGGAAAAACCAATTCTTTACCCATTTTTTCACCGGTAATGTTGATGGCATAAAACAGCACAAACAACAAAACCGAAATCACCAAAGGCAACCCAATACCACCTTTTTGGATGATGGCACCCAACGGAGCAGCTATTAAAAATAGCATCATGAGCAAAAAGGAATATGAAAATTTCTTGTGTAATTCTGATTGATATAAGGCAACATCTTTGTATTCATACTTTTGAGTGGAAGCATAACCATCTAATGTTCCTTTCATGCCTCGAGCAGTAGAAACCGCCAAAGATCTCATGGAGGCCCATTGAGATGAGTCGAAATTTTGGTAAATATTTGGATTCTTTAACTCCACGTAATTCCGAATATCATTTTGTGGTTGATTTTGAACAGGAGAAGGAAACAGTGTTCGATAGTGCATCAAACGGCTTAAATATTGAGAGTTGTCGGTTTTGTGTTTCTCCATTCTCATGTGAAAAGAGTCAATCTCAAGCAACAACTTTTGGACGTTTAACAATCTGTAATCTGTGGCCATTCGCTCTCTATTGGAAAACGTAAAATCTAAACTGGAAAGATCTATTACCATGCTCTGTTTCTCAAAGTACATTTGATTGAATGGCATGGTTTTACGATAATCTTCGGCAGAGGTCATTTCCTCATAACGAACTCCTTTGTAAAGAGTTAGATTGAGAAAGCGCTTATCTGGCGACATCACCATTTTACCGTGTTTGGCTCTAATGACGTTTAGGCGCTTGCTATCGTCTTGTTTATATTCGTAAATTAAAACGTCTTTAACGGTTTCGTTGTCAGCTTCTTTTTCACCTACTCTAATTGCAACACCATCAATTTGCTGATAAAACTGCCCAGGTTCAATGTTAAAGGCAGGTTTTTTGGATCTCAGATCCAAAAGCATGGCTTTAAATTCCAGGTTCGCTTTGGGGATGATGTAATTGAGAAAAAAGAAGTTTGCCACCACCAAAACGCACATGAAAATGAATATAGGTCTCAAAATTCTGAGCAACGAAATGCCATTGCTTTTCATTGCCACAAGCTCAAAACTCTCAGATAAATTACCGAAGGTCATTAAAGCAGCAACCATGACGGTCAGCGGCAATGCCATAGGAACCAAATCGGCCAATGAAAGTCCAATCAACTTTAACATGACACCTGTTGGAATGCCTTTCCCAACTAGCTCATCAATGTATTTCCATAGGAATTGCATCAAGAATAAAAACAAGCTCAATACGAAGGTGACAATGAACGGACCCACGTAAGAACGTAGAATCAGTTTGTCGATATTCTTGATTCGCAACATGCGGCCGCAAAGATACGATTCAGACTTTAGATCCCCACAAAGACAAAGTCAGTAGGTATTACACCAGTTTCAAAGGAGTGTTTCAATTGAAAGCTAGAGTTGTAAATGAATATTTTTCCAGCGCTCACATAATCACGAGCATCACCCAGATAAAATTCACCTGTTTGAGGATGAATGCCAAAAGCGTATAAGTTTTGGGCATTTGAAACGCTGAATGCTTTTTGTGATTGAACGGTGGATGTAGATTCGGTTAAAACTGAGTAATGCACTTCATTTTGACTCAGAAACCACAACGTATCTTTCCCTGCCCCCAAAGAAATGCGTTGAATTGGCTTATTTACGCGATGAACCGTAAATGAAAGGTCTTGTTTAACTTGAATCAAGCTAGATTCATTGCCATTTCTGCATGCCACCCACAATTGATTGAATTTATCGACGGCGAGGTAACTTGCTCCAGTATCCATTTTTAGCAACTTTTGGGTTTTTGCCACAGGATCTATGATTAGTAAATTGCCATCTACATTGGCTGCTGCAATTTGCTGATTCCAATGAACAATCTGTTCGGTCCACCCTGAAAATTCGCCGACTTTATTAGGCAAAACTGGATAAGCATGTTTCAAAGATAAATTAATAGCGTCTAACTCTCTGACTTGATTCTTCTTCAAATCAGTAACAAACAATGAATTGATTGATGGTAAGTAACTCAAATACCTCGGAAAATTTGGAGTGATGTTTTTATTGGTTTCCACTAAGCTCTTGGGATCCAATTCTAAAATTTTTCCCGAGTTATTAATGGCAAGCCATAGTTTACCATTGGAATATAAGCCCGACTGCAACACATCACCTAAAGGTTTGTTGTTTTGAGTTTCATAGGCATTTGATATGAGGATTTGACTGTCGGGCAGCCAAACATCGAGTTGGGCGTTTTCCCACAGGAAGTTCCCTTCGCATAAAATCAGAACTTTGGCTAAGGGGATGTCTTTAGGCTTCGGTGCCGGTTTGGCATCGGGGGTGCAGGAAGTCAGTAGGCTTCCTGTGAGTAAAAACATCCCCAGAAAAACAGCCAAAAATCTCATTTCTAGTTCTTAATGAAAGAGGAACGATAGATATTTCCTTGAATATCACAAAATTCAACCCAATACATTCCGGCGTTCAAATGCGCAACTTGAGCTGTTCCGTCCACAGTCAAATGGAATGAATGATTTCTTCCCAAGGCATCGATGCAAACGGTTTTAACTACATTAGTTGGTAAATTTTTGAAATTTATTTGATCAACCGCTGGATTGGGATACGCTTGCAAGGAAATGGCCTTTAATTTCTTAACGCTTGCAGGTCCAATCAATGTGATGTTATCAAGTGCAAAATAAGCGGGCGTATTCATTCCAAAATCACCATTATCAGAACTCACCAATGAAAAAGTGATACTGTCAGTTTCGTTCTTCATATTTACGTTAATCCATTCATTGGCAATGTAGCTGTTGATTCCCAGTCGAAAATCGGCGAGGTAAATCATTTGTTTTTCTACGATTGAATCTTCACGGTAACCTTGAATCATCAACACGAAAGTATCATTATCAGCAGCAGTGAATTTTTTACCGATGTTATCACCTAGTTTCATGCTATTGTAGGCATAAGTGGTGTTAGCTACTTGAAAACTGTATATAGATTGACCCTTGTTTAAAGCACTCGTCAAGTATGCATTTTGCGTACCGATGGCATGCACTCTGCCTGTACTATTGTTGTCAATGTTTGGCTTCACTGCGTACAAATGTTTCATAAAATCAGAGGATTCTTCTTTGGTGTAATCTTTGGCTGTCAAAATCCAATTGTTAGCCCAATATCCACCCCAAGAAGTGTCCCAACCCGTTTTGAGTTCCATGGTGAATATTCCACCGATAAGTTCCATAACGATGGACTTCTTACCGTCTGAACCGTTCCAAACTTGCCCGGAGTCAAGTCCGTTTTGATAAAATTCTTCAAATCCCCAAGTGTACATGGTTGGAGTTTGGGCTTGAAGTGTTCTGGTTTGCGCAGAGAAAGCAAATGCGCAGATGGCGAGTAATGTTTTGTTTTTCATATTGGTTTTTGGTTTTTGGTCTTTGGTCTTTAGTTTTTGGTTGTCGGTTGTCGGCTGTCGGCTGAAAGCTGAGAGCTGAGAGCTGATGGCTGTTTTTTTTATTAAATTTTATAGCTGAAATGGATTTGAATGGATCTTCCTGGCATGGGTCTGCCGGGCATATTTTCGTAGACAGTATTGAGTAGATTTTGGGCATTTAGGATAAAACTCTGCTTTTTCAAAGTGAATTTCACCTGCGCCCCTAGGAGTTGGTATGACGGAATTACTTTTTCATTATCGGTTTGAATGAATCTGTTGCCTGTGTGTGAAAGGTCTGCCGAAAAGGTCCAACCATTTACTTTATATCCCATTTGGATGTTTCCCATAAGATCTGGAATGAATATTTGTTGCAAAAAATCGCTGCCTTCAAAGGCTTGAACACGGGTTCTTACCCAATCGGTGCTCAAACGTGCAAACCATTTGCTTGACTGATATTGCAAATGATTCTGAAAGCCGAAGTACCGTCCAAAATGATAATTTCGCGCAGCCCAAAGTCCTCCGGAAGGCATCCAAATGATGGGATTTTGAAGTTCTCGGTAAAATAATGTAAGCTCCCAATTGAAATGCGACTTTCGGTTTGCAATACCAGCTTCTGCTTCCCAACCAAGTTCATTCTTGAGGGTAGCATTGCCCGGTTGCGCCCAATAAAGATCGTTCAACGTAGCCCTTCTAAAGCTGGAGTGAAGGTCTGATTTGAACATCCAATTTTTGTAAATTTTAGTTTCTTGTCCAATTCCAGCAGAGGGAATTTTCTCCTGCCATTCCCATCTAGCACTTGCTAACCATTGAGTCTTACTTCGTTTTTGTCTGACCGATAAAAACTGAGCTGGCAAGTTTCTAACTTTGGTTTCTGGATAGTATTGGGTATTACCTCTTTGTTGCTGAAAATCAAAACCAGTTAAAATTTGTGTTTGTCTATCAAGCATAAAGTACCATTCAGACATAGCAAAGCGTAATTGTGCTTTGCTGGTATCTGGAATGCCCGACTGAGTGTAGACAATATGGTCATTGCTAAGACCAAACTTCTGGATGAGGGCAAATTTGCCTTTTTGATATTTATATTCAAAAACACCTCTTTGGGAATGATCTTTTTGATTGCCTAATACGTTAAAACTCCCGGCAAGCATCCCAAGTCCTCGATTTATATTGGCATTTTCAACCACAAGTTTGGCGTGACTATATTTATTGATTTGAAAGGTTGTTAAAAGCCTACTGATGAATTGTTTAAACTCGGAATTTACGGCTATCCGTTTTTGCTCAAAGGTGTGATCGTAAAATGAAAACTCATTTTTTTGATTTACAACAGATTGAGAAAACTGCACAGTGGCTTTTTTCCCAGAATAACCCAAACTGATTGCGCCTTGCAAATTGTTAAAACTTCCTGTAGAACCGTTTATATGAACGATTTTTCCCTTTTTAAACTCGGCGTCATGATTCATGAGCACGGTTCCACCCACACTCCCGCTGCCGTACATGGCTGAGTTGCCACCGTCAATAAAGGTGAGTTCAGATAGTCCGAAGGTACTAAAATTATTAAAATCGGTCATTCCCAACATGGGGTGGTTGATGGGGAGTCCGTTCCAAAGCACCTGAGTTTGGGTTGCATCGGCTCCTCTCTTACTGATGGTCGCAGAGCCTGAAATTCCGTATTGTTTGAAGAAAGCACCTGACTGAAGTAAATCTTGAGTAAGCACTGCACCTTGTTCATTGAGGGGTACATCTTGAGAAAATCTTCCTATTTGGGCGAAAGACAACCTTCTGATGCTAACAAAAACAGTGTCTGATTTGGGAATATTATCTGGGGGAAGTGTGGGATAGCTGAGTAACGAATCTTTTGAAATTTCACCCACGAGTTTTGTGTAAGCTGAAATGGGTTCAGCAGACAGCAAAAGAATGCAAAGTGCGATATTATTAACTACCTTTCTCATGCGCCTTTATTCCCGAAAGCGGATTGTTTTTTGAGTGCGGCAGGTCTTCTGACTTCCTCGAATGGGGCGCCTTCCCGTAATTAAACAGTGGCTCAGATGCCCTAAACATGTGCCTATTGGCGTGAGGTTACAGCTGCGGGTACAGTCTCGGATTTTCACCGATGTTCCCATTTTAATTCCACTTCCAAGCCTGTGGTTGTGGAAACCAGAACTCGTTGCAAATTTAATGGCATTTTGTTTGATATTCAATAGCCATCTTTTCCACATAATTAAACGAAGAATTACGCGGCTTATCGATTGATTCAATCAATTTTATCTACATTAAAGTAAATTTGTGAGTTTATGATAAGTTACCACAATTTGCGAGGGTTTCTTTTTTTCGGGGGATGTTTAATCGGTAGTGTTTTCTCAAACTCTCCATTGCATGCTCAAACTAAGTATCGCCTTTCTGAGTGCGTTCAAATCGCCTTAAAAAACAATCCAGATATTTTACTTTCTTCTGTGGGAATGGCCAGTGCAAATATTGAGATGGAACAATCACTTCTGAATTTAAGTCCATCACTAAACGGATCAATTGGACAATTCTATCAAAGTGGACGTAGCATTGACCGATTTTCTAACCAATTTGTTCAAACTACAGTAGGAAATAGTTCTATGCAGCTGCAAGGCAATTGGGTAGTTTTTGCCGGCGGACAATTGAGAAACGCAGTAAAACAATCCAAATACAACTACAAAGCAAACGCATTAGATTTGGAACAGAGCAAGCGTAACATGGCTTTGAGCGTGAGTTTGGCCTATGTGCAGGTGATGCAAGCGCGAGAGCAATTAAAAGCGGCTAAACTAAATTCTGAGGCCCTTCAGCAAGATTTGAAACGCACAGAAAAACTTCAAAATTTGGGTGCTGCAAATGAGGGTGTGGTGCTTGCCGCGCGTGCCCAATATTTCAATGCAAGATCGCAAGAAACTCAAGCCTCAAATCAATATAAAAACAGATTATTAAACCTCAAAGGCCTGCTAGCCATCCCGTATGATCAATTATTTGAAATTGCCGATAATGAAGTAACGTTACCGAGTTTAACCCTAGGATTGTCATTGAATTCAGCATTAATGGATAGCATTTTGAGTAAAAGAGCTGATTATCAAAGTCTGATCTTTCGCACCAAATCAGCAGAAATGGGTGTTAAAATTGCCAAAGGCGCTTATTTACCCTCATTATCTATGGGCGGAAGTTTGAGTTCTATTTATTCCGATAACGCAAAACGAATTTCGGGATACACAATTACGGGAATGCAACCCATTGGCATTGTTCAAGGATCTAATGAAATTGTAGAAGCGCCAACTTTTAGTTACAACGCCGAAACCATCGAATTTAACAAACAGATAAAAGACAACTTTGGACAAGCATTTGGGGCGACCTTGTCAGTTCCAATTTTCGGGCAATTGCAAAATCACAGTCAAGTGAAACGCGCTCAAGTGGCAGTGACTCAGTCTCAGTTGAATCAACTCAGATTGAAACAAAGCATCATCAATGAAGTGACTTTGGCATTTCAAAACTTTGAAAATGCCAGTGCCCAATTTGATGCGGCCGAACAGAACTACGAAATGCAAAAACGCAACTTAGAATTTGTTCAAAAAAGAATGGACCTCGGGCAATCAACCATTTTTGAATTGCAATTGGCAAAAAACAATGAAGTTTCAGCATATCAATCGTTCTTGAATGCCAAATACGAAGCAACCTTGCGGTATTTGATTATTGAAACCCTGTATTTGAATAATTTAGAGGCCCTCAATCAATTTTAAACATCAA
>Ga0172372_10007870_pt1 | contig 14231 bp, 8 predicted proteins | sample LakKiv5m_2_FD_114544 | JGI IMG/M metagenome (GOLD analysis project Ga0172372, IMG submission 114544) | Freshwater microbial communities from Kabuno Bay, South-Kivu, Congo - kab_092012_9.5m | ecosystem: Environmental > Aquatic > Freshwater > Lake | place: Democratic Republic of the Congo...
CATAGGCCCAGTAGCGCGCCATCTCGCGGGCAGGGCCCCGCGTGCGAAGCAGGGCAAGCGGATCGGCCATATCCTGGTAGAGCCGGGTATGGTGCTCGATCATGGCGAGCGCTCCCGGGTTGGCGAGCAGGGCAGCACCCAGCATCCCCAGTCCGTAGTGGGTCCGTCGGTGGCGGTAATCGCTGCGATGCTCGAGCAGGCCAAGCGCAGTGCACCCCTCGAGAAGGCGCTCGGCAGCCTCCTCGTCGAGTTGGCAGCGCTGGGCGATCTGCGGCAACGCGAGCGGACCCTCCTTGAGCAGCGAAAACACCTGGAGCCGTACTGCGGCAAGAAGCAACTGCGAGTACACGAGGCCCGCCGAGAGATCGAAGAGGCGCACCGCATAGCGGCGCGCGAGCGGTCGGGTGAGCGGAAACGCAAGCGCCCAGCGCTGGAACGCAGGGCTCGAGACCAGCCGGTCGCGCAGGGCCAGAAGGCGCGCACGCAGACCGACCTCGGGCTGCAGTTGGCGCGGGCCGGACGCAGACGGCATCTCGGCCGCCGACCGTAACCCGGAGAGCGACCGCGAAGCGGACGCAGCCTGGGACTCAGGCAGGTCGCGACTCGAGTTCGCGGCGGGCTGCATGCACTGGCCTGGCGAGGTGGGTGGGAATGAGTCGGCGGGATTCGGCCCGGATCAGCGCCTGAAGCGACCGCGATCCCGGGCAATCGGGAATGCTCTCGAGCGCATGGGTCATGAGGCGTTCAAAACGTGCGACCGCACCGCCGAGTCCGAGCGCACTGACCGCACTCGGTCGCCCGTGGGCAAGATCCTGTCCGGTCGGCTTGCCGAGTTCGAGCGCATCGGAGGCTACATCGCGGATGTCGTCGGCGACCTGATACGCTTCCCCGAGCCAGCGGCCCAGGTCGAGCCAGGGCTCGCAGGCGTGGCCGGCGGCGGCGGCCCCGATCGAGGTGGCTGCCGAGAAGAGCGCGCCCGTCTTTGCGCGTTGATAGTGCCCGAGATCAACGGTGGATTCGCACTCCCAGGCCTGTCCCGCAACGATCCCGAACGGCATGCCCACACCATGCGAAAGGGTGGCGAGCAGCTTCGCACAGCGCTGCGGAGCGTGGAGTACCTGCGCAGAAACCGTCTGAAACGCAAGCACGATCAGCGCATCCCCGGCAAGCACCGCGAGGCGCTCGCCAAAGGCCTTGTGGACGGAAGGCTGTCCGCGTCGGGTGTCGGCATCGTCGAAACAGGGCAGATCGTCGTGTACCAGCGAGGCGCAATGCAGGAGTTCGATCGCAGCTGCGCCCGCGTTGGCGAGCGCCGGGGCATCGTCGCCACATGCCATCGCCACCGCGAGACAGAGCCGCGGACGGATACGCGCGCCTCCGGGGAACACTGCGTGCTTGAGCGCGGCCGCAAGCTGCCTTGGGGCCTGGGGCCCGTTCGCCTCGCCGAGTACCTCGGCAAGCACTGCCTCGATCCTGCGCACCGTGTCCATGCACGACCTCCCGCGCGGTGTCCCGCGTTGACAGACGCGTACTGCACCACTGACAATGTGTACTGTCAAGTTTTTTTTACACTCGCTGAACTATCGACCAGGGGCAACCCGATGGATCCAGGCATGACGCCAGCCGATCGCAGCGCGCCCGGAGTTGCCCTGCTCCTGCTGGCCGAGTTCCGCAGCGACGCACGGCTCTGGGGCTGGAGTCGCTTCGTGCTGGGCACCTTTCCGTTGCGCGGCACTCCGGGGCTGCGCTTTGCGCGACAACTCGGCAGCGGCCATCAGGGCGGCTTTGGACTGCGCCCGAGCGGAACCATCCAGGGACTCTTCCTCGTCTTCGACACGCTGGGTGCTGCTGAGCACTTCCGCCGCGAAGCGCCGCTGCTGAAGGCCTACGCGGCACGCGCCCTCGAAACCTTCAGCGTGCTGGCTGTTCCCCTGCGGGCACGCGGCAGTTGGGCAGGCTCAATGCCCTTCGCCGGGGCCTCCCGGCAAACAGCCCAAGCGCAACTTTCTGCCCTTGCAGGCTCCGGCTTCACGAGCCTGGATGCGGCGGGCGTTGGTGCCGCGGGCGTGGATCAGGGCGCAAACCTCGCTGCCCTCCTGCCCTGGGACCCGACCGCACCGGTGGCAGCGCTCACCCGGGCTTCGATCCGGGTTGGGCACCTGCGCAGCTTCTGGTCGAGAGCGCCGGCTGCGCAACGTGATCTGGCCAGTCATCCGCAGTGCCTGCTCGCTGTGGGTCTGGGCGAGGCGCCCCTGGTACGCCAGGCCACCTTCAGCATCTGGAGCAGTGCGCAGGCCATGGAGGCCTATGCACGCAGCGGCGCGCACCTCGACGCGATCCGCGCTGCCGGCAAAGGCGGCTACTTCGCCGAGGACATGTTTGTGCGTTTCGTGCCGCTCGCACCTGAAGGCCGATGGCGAGGACGGCCTGTGGGGCTCCCGGGGCTCCCAGGGCTCCCGCGACTCCCGGGGCTTGCACCGCAGGAATTGCGGTTGCGCTGCGCCCCGGAGGCGCAGAAAACGGTAATCGAGCCGCAGCAAGGCGCAGCGCAGCGCAGTGGGCCCGCCGTGACGGGCAACGACGCCATCGCAGTGATCGGCGCAGGGGTCGGGGGGCTTGCTGCGGCAATCCGGCTGGCTTCACGCGGCCACCGGGTTACGGTCCTTGAACGTGACGCTGCGGTGGGCGGCAAGATGCGCGCGATCCTTGTCGATGGGCGCGCGGTGCCCTGCGGACCCACCGTCTTCACCATGCGCTGGGTGTTCGACGAGCTCCTGGGCTACGCTTCCGAGCGTCTCGAGGATCGTCTCAAGCTCACCCCGCTGGCGGTTCTTGCCCGCCACGCCTGGTCGGAGACCTCGCGACTCGATCTCTATGCGGATCCAGCCGCCTCCGTGGACGCGGTAGGGCGGTTCTCGGGCGCCGATCAGGCGCGCCGCTTTGCTACCTTCTGCGCCGAGGCCCGGCGAATCCACGACACTCTGGTGGGCCCCTTCATCCGGGCGCAGCGTCCCGACCTCTGGGACATGCTGCATCGGCTCGGCGCTCCGGGTCTGCTTGCCCTGAGTGGACTGGGTCCCTTTGCCTCACTCTGGAGAAGACTCGGTGCGCACTTTCCGGATCCACGGCTGCGGCAACTCTTTGCCCGCTACGCCACCTACTGCGGAACTTCGCCCTGGCTCGCTCCGGCAACCCTCGAACTCATCGCGCACGTCGAACTGGAAGGCGTCTGGTCGATCGAGGGCGGAATGCCGGCGCTTGCCGGTGCGCTTGCTGCGGTGGCCGCCAGGCTCGGCGTGGAGATCCGCACCGGTACCGCAGTCGACGAGATCGTCGTCCATGCGGGACGCGTGAACGCAGTGCGCCTGCACGGCGGCGAGCAGCTGCCGGTGCGCGCCGTGGTGCACAACGGCGACGTCCGCGCATTGGCGGCCGGGCTTCACGGCGCTGCTGCGGCCCGAGCACACCACGCAAGCGCCCGCGCGCCTCTCAGTCTCTCGGCGCTGACCCTCTGCCTGAACGCGCAGGCCCAGGGATTTCCACTCGCGCACCACAACGTCTTCTTCCAGGATGACTACCGTTCGGAATTCGACGATGTGTTTGCGCGTCATCGCCTGCCGCGCAAGCCCACGGTGTACCTGTGTGCGCCCGACCGGGTCGCGGACGCGGAGTCTGCGCGGCCGCAACGCGAAGCGATGCTGCTGCTCGTCAATGCGCCTGCAGCGCTCGCGCAGCCCCTCGGGAGCACTGTCGAGGACCACAAGGAGATCGCTGCATGCCACACCACGATGATCCGGCACTTGCGAGGGTGCGGACTGGAACTGAACTACGCGGAGCATCAGTGCCGGATCACAACCCCGGCGGACTTTCACGCACGATTCCCGGCTTCGGGCGGCGCCTTGTATGGTCCGGCGGCCAATGGCTGGATGGCGACCTTCGCGCGGGCGCAGGGGCGCAGCCCCTTGCCGGGGCTCTACCTGGCCGGAGGGACGGTGCACCCGGGGCCGGGGGTGCCGATGGCGGCGATGTCGGGCATTTTGGCGGCCGAGGCGCTGATGGCCGACCGCGCTTCGACCAGCGCGTTGCATCCGGCGGCTACCTCTGGTGGTACGTCGATGCGATCAGCGATGACCGACGACATGGCATCACCCTGATCGCCTTCGTGGGGAGCGTCTTTTCTCCCTACTATGCGTGGGCCCGCCGCAAGCCCGACGCCGATCCGATGAACCACTGCGCCCTCAACGTCGCGCTCTACGGCAACACCGCGCGCTGGGCGATGACCGAGCGCAGCGCTGCGGTCTGCGCCCGAAACGCGGTGAGCTTCGTGATCGGGCCCAGCCGCCTGCGCAGCAGCGAGGGTCGGTTGCATGTTGCAATCGACGAGGTGGCCAACCCGCTGCCCCGCCGGGTCCGCGGTGAGGTCACGATCGCGCTCGGCGACTGCAGCACTGCGGTCTTCGCGCTCACGCCGGATGGCGCCCACCGTTGGGGACCGATCAACCCGCGCGCCCGGATTGCGGTGGCGCTCGACTGCCCACCTCTGCGTTGGGAAGGCTGGGCCTACCTGGACTCCAATGAGGGCGACGAAGCGATCGAGCAAGGTTTTTCGGACTGGGACTGGTCGCGAGCGCATCTCCCTGACGGATCGACTGCGGTGCTCTACGAGGTGCGTGCGCGCCCTGCGCGGCTGGAGGCAGGTGACAGCCCGCGTCGGGGCACTTCCACTGCCAGGAGTTACCCGTCGGGTGGCGACCGCATGCACCCGAACCCGGTCAACGGTGGGCTGCTGGCCTTGCAATGTTTCGCCGGTGCAGAGGCAAGGCGTATTGAGCCGGGTGTGCGCCAATCGCTCGGCCACAGCAAATGGCGCATTGCGATGCATAGCTACCAGGAGGGATCGGAACCTGCACGCATCCGCCGCCGTCTCGAGGACACGCCCTTTTATGCGCGCTCGCTTCTCGATTGCAGGGTCCTCGGCCACCGGGTCGAGGCAGTGCATGAAACCCTTGATGCGAGGCGCTTTGGCCAGTGGTGGGTGCAGAACCTTCTTCCCTGGCGTATGCCGCGCGCAGACTGAAGGCGCAGCGGACGCCCACGACCGCTGCGTGAGGTGGGCTCAGGCCCGGTGAAAACCGGGGTGCTGCCTTGCGCGGTCCTCGCGGTCGATTTGCTCGAGGCGCTCGAAGAGCTCCGCAAGTCTTCCGAAGCCGCGGGTCTGCTCTTGATCCTGCACGCGCCCGGGAGGTCGATGCCGCGATGCTGACTCCGGAAAGCTCGGCGCGAGCGCAGCAGTCTGATCGCGACAGGCGGGCGTGAGGGGTTGTGCAGGGAGCGTGCAGGCGACCAGATGGCGGATGGAGGGACGTAGCGCTGCACACCCGGACAGAACTTCCTGCGTGATGGCTGCGCCCCGGACGGAACCGCATCCGCCCGGGTACCCGGTGCCTGGAAGGGCACTTCGGGCGGGTTCCGGGGCGCGTCGGGCAAACCCCGGGACTCCACCCGCCACGACGCTTGCAAGCGCGCTGGCGAGGCGTGCGAGCTTTCGGGAGGTTGAAACCACTGCGCGCTGGCTCACCGAGTCGAGCCCCCTGCGCTCGACCTCGCGCCCGATCTCGGCGTAGACCCTTGCAGCGGCTGCGATGGCCGGACGACAGCTCCAGGGAAGGGCTGCCACGGCAGAGTCGGCCTGCGCGTAGAGCAGATCGGCGTGGGCAAGCAGCCGCGCCACCACACGACCGAGGGCGGGCGAAAAGCGGGGCTCGCGCAGGAAGCGATCCGCGTCGATCCCAGCCTCGTCAAGCCAATCCAGCGGCAGGTAGAGTCGGCCGGCCCGGGCATCCTCGCCAACATCGCGCGCAATATTGGTGAGTTGCATGGCAAGGCCGAGTTCGCAGGCGCGCGCGAGCACCAGCGGATGGCCCGCTCCCATGATCCTCGCCATCATTGCGCCGACGGTGCCTGCGACCCGGGCGGCGTAGTCCTCTACCGCATCGATGCTTCGGTAGCGTCGGCCCTCGAGGTCCCAGGAAAAGCCCTCGAGCAGCGCCCGCGGAAGCTCGATCGGGAGTGCATGAGCCCGCACCACGTGCGCAAACGCGCGGTCGGCGGGATGCTCGAGCGCCTCTGCGGCGTAGATCGCATCAAGACGCCTGTGCAGTTGGCGCAGTTGCTCGCCTGAGGCTGCGGCCGGGCCGGACCTCGCGGCGAGGCCAGCCGCTGTGGCGAGGCCAGCCGCTGTGCCGAGGCCAGCCGCTGTGGCGCGGCTGGGGTGGGGGTGGGGGTCGGGCTGGTCGATCGCATCATCGGCCACCCGGCAAAAGGCATAGAGCGCTACCGCAGCCTCACGGACGGTTGGTGGCAGCAGGCGCGAGGCAACGAAAAAGGAGTGCGACCCGCCCCGCATCAGGCGCAGGCAAGCGGCGAGGTCGGCACGGTGGCTCGTGGCCACCGCATCCTGCCGGTTCGCAGCGAAGCCGGTGGGCGCGCTTGCGGTCATGCGGTCGGCCCGACTCACCGCGACTGCGCAGCCCGCGCGACCGGGCGGACGACGGGGGCAGCGGGGCCTGCAGGGCCTGCGGGCGAGCCCCGGCGCCTCCGATCCGCGGGCGCGGTGGTGCGACCGTAGTCCACGGCCGCCGGAAGAACCGAGTCGAGCGCCTTGGCCGAGGAAAGTACACCCGGAATTCCCGCCCCGGGATGGGTGCCGGCACCAACGAAGTAAAGGTCGCGAACATCCTCGGAGCGATTGTGTGGACGAAACCATGCACTTTGCGTGAGCAGAGGCTCGAGGCCGAAGGCTGCGCCCTTGATCGAACGCAGCTCGTGCTCGAAGTAGAGCGGCGTGACCATGCGCGAGGTACGCAGATGCCCGCCAAGGCCCGGTAGCACGCTTGCTTCGAGGGCCTTTTGAACCGCCTGACGGTAAGGCTCCTGATGCGTGTTCCAGTCGGTCGCGCTGTCGAGATGCGGCACCGGCGAGAGCGCGTAGAAGGTGTCGCAGCCGGGCGGCGCAAGGCTCGGGTCGGTCGCCGTGGGACGGTGCAGATACAGGCTGAAATCGTGGGCCAGGCGATGACGGCGGAAGATGTCACGCAGCAAGGCCTCGTAGCGCGGTCCGAGGATGAGCATGTGGTGCGGAACCTCCTCGTACCTTCGATCGGTGCCGAAGTACCACACAAAGAGGCTCATCGAATATCGCCCGCGTGCGATGCGGCGATCGGTCCAGAACCGACGGTGCTCCGGCGCGATCATATGTCGGTAGGTGTAGGCGGTGTCGGCGTTCGACACGACAAGGTCGGCATGCACCGTGCTCCCGTCGTCGAGCACAACGCCCCGGGCTGCACCATCCTCGATCAGGATGGATTTCACCGGCTGTCCGCATCGCACCGCCACCTGAAGGCCCTCGAGAAGTTTGACCATCCCGCGGATCAGGGCACCCGTACCCCCCATGGCGAAGTGCACGCCGTGGCGCCGCTCCAGGCTCGCGATCAGACTGTAGACGCTCGTGACCGAGAAGGGATTTCCGCCGATGAGCAGAGGATGAAAACTCATCACAATCCGCAGGCGCTCGTCGCGGAAGTGCTCGCACACCATCGCGTGGATCGAGCGCCACGCACGCATGCGGACCATGTTGGGAATCGCCGCGAGGAGATCGCGGAGGCTGTCGAAGGCCACGCTGCCGAGCTCCTCGAAGCCGAGCCGATAGCATTCGTTTGCCCTGGCCATGAAGCGCTCATACCCGGGAAGATCCGCAGGGCAGAAGCGCCGGATCTCCTCGCGCATCGCCTGGGCGTCGCCGCTGTAGTCGAAATGACTTCCGTCGGCAAACCGGATGCGGTAGAAGGGATCCATCGGCACCAGCCGAACATCGTCCTGAAGCCTGCGACCGCATAAGGACCAGAGTTCCTCGAGCAGAAATGGAGCGGTCACGATCGTGGGACCGGCATCGAAAACGAAGCCGTCCTGGCGAAACACGCTTGCCCGACCGCCAGGTTGTGCGAGCTTCTCGAGCACAGTGACCTGATAGCCCTTCACCCTCAGCCGGATCGCCGCAGCGAGCCCGCCAAAGCCCGAGCCAATCACGAGCGCATGCGGCGCCCCTGCAACGGGAAAGGTGGACTGAACGCTTGGTGCCATACGCAAGTGTAAAGTGTTTTAGACATTCTGGAGTGTCTATCGCTTTTGTCAAGAGGGTGGGAGCGAGGTGCCGCGGCCGAGACCGGCAAGGGGTGGTTAGCGCAACCACCCACCCTCGAGCCCTGCTGGCAGAGCCTCGCTGCGCGGCGCGCAATACCGGGTAGCCTTGGCAGGAGAAGCACAGCCGCACACAGCCGCACAAAGCCGCACACAGCCACACACAGCCGCACACAGCCGCACACAGCCACAAACGACCTCACCGCCCCAGAAGTCCGAGCACCAGTTTGGCAACGGTCTCGGGATCTTCCTCATGAGCCAGATGGCCGAGGTCGCGCAGAACGTGGCACTTCGCCTGCGGCACCCGAACCACGATGCGGCGAAGCTCGGAGGCGGGCACTGTGGTGTCGCGACTCCCGGCGATCAGCTCGAGCCTTCCCTGGTAGCCGGCGAGCCGGTGGGCAAATCCGGCAAGGTCCCAGCGCGCCATCATCTCCATCACTGCGGCCACATGCCCAGGGTCTGATGCAAGCCTGCGATACCAATGCACCTCGGCCGGCCCGAGCTGCGAACCGGTGCTTTCAAGCAGCCGATCGACAACGTCGCTCCGGGCCGAACGCCAAGCTGAAAAACGTGCAAGTCCCGGAACGAACTGAAGCAATTGCGCTGCGGGTGCATACAGCTTTCCGCCGAGCCCTGCGAGGGGAAGCAAGGCGCCGTTGAGACTCAACACCCGCACCGCAGAGGTGTTCAGTGCCATCGACACGGCAAGCGCAGCTCCTGCCGAGTGCCCGACGATAACCTCCGGCGCCACGCCAAGCGCGCGCAGGAGCGCGAGGAGCTTGCCCGCCATGGTCGTCATCGCCATGTCTTCGCGCCTGGCGCCAAAGGTCCAGCCGTGGCCCGGCAGATCAGGCATCAGGACCTGGCAATGCCGCGCGAGGCGCGGCGCAAGTCCGCTCCAGCTGTGGGTTGAGGAAAAGGTGCCGTGGAGCAGCAGCACCGTCGGCCCTGCAGCGGGTTCGCCGAGCCGCTGGACGTGCCAACTCAACCCCGCGCATTCGACGCGAGTGCTCGCCGCCCGCAAGGGCCACTCCGCCCCCTCGCGTTCCCACTGCCATCCGCATGGGTAACCTTCCATGGCGGCCCGGTTGCCCAAGGCAGCAGACGACACGCGCAGGCCCTGCCTCAGGTGACTGTGGCGGTTCGGCTCGAGCGGGCAGGTGCTGCCCGCGCCTGCGTCGGCGACATTCCCCGGGCCAGCGCGTGGATGCCCGCCGCATCGGCGTAGGGCAGCGCCATGTACTGCGCTCCCATGCGCTCTGCAAGCTCCTGCGCTTGCCTGGATGGGCGCGGAGCGGTGTCGACCCAGGCAAGCCGCGCCACGCCCGAGGCAACCCGGCGCAGGCCACACGCGCGCTCCAGCGCATCGGCCATCGCCTGCTCGCGTCCAGGCCTTCCCCGCACGTCAACATTTGCCTTGCCATCGCTCAGCACCACGAGTTGCACCCGCTGGCCCTTGCGGCGCAAGGCATCGATCAGGCGGGCCCCCTGCTCGAGCGCGAGCGCGAGCGGCGTGCCGCCTCCGCCCGGCAAGGCTGCCAAGCGACGCTTGGCGCGCACCAGCGAACGGGTTGGCGGCAGGAGAATCTCGGCGTGGTCCAGCCGGAAAGCGATGACGGCCACTTCATCTCTTCGAACATAACATTCGGCGAGAAGGAGCTCGACAGCACCCTTGACTTCGGCGAGTCGGTGCAGTGCCGCAGAACCCGAGGCATCCACCACAAAGACCGTGGTTGACTGGCGGCGCTGCGCATAGCGATTGACGCGCAGATCCTCCGGTGCAACGCTCAGACCGCATGGGGGAGCCTCATCGGCGAACCCCTCCCGCTTACGCAGCAACTGCCGGGGCGCGGCGGCGCGCAAGGTCGCAACCAGGTTGATCCGGGTACGGCCACCCGGCAAGCCGTCACGAACATTGAGCACCCGGCCACGCAAGCCTCCGGGCGCCCAGTCGCAGGAGCGACCCGCAGAGGCAACGCGCTGGGCATGGGCGCGCGTGAAGTCGCCACGCTGCCAGAGGGCCCGTAATGCCGGCGGGAGAAGCGCCTGGCTCGCCGCAAGCAGCATGGCTTGCGCAAGTAGCGCATCAACTCTGCGACGCAGTTCGTGTGCATCGCTGCGGCTGGGCGACACAGGGTTGGCCTCGAGCGGTTCAACCCTGGACGACTCAGCCGCAGTGGCTTGAGCCTGCCCGGAATCGGCTTCGGCGTGCGCGACAGATTCGCCCGATTCAACGGGTGCGGAAATATCGGAAGCTTCAGAAGTTTCGGAAGCTTCAGAAGTTTCGCAAGGTTCGGAAGGTTCGCAGGATCTGGACGTTTCGGAAGATTCGGCAACCTGGCCAGCCTCGGCCTGTCCGGCGTCGCCCAGCCCGGGCAATCGCGTTGCCCGTGGCACGAGAACCATCGCGATCGCCTGCGCCAGGTCTTCGCGGCGAATCCGCATCGGGCTGCGTTTCTCCGCCGCAGCAGGATCGGGATGTTCATGCGCCGAGCGCAGCGCTGCGATTGCGCGCGCAGCGCGCACCGTAAAGCCAAGAATCCGAAGGTCATCCACCCCGAGTTGCGCTGCAGCCTGCGCCACCGCCCGAAAGTCGTGGTCGCGAAGCGCCGTGCTGCCCAGCAGGCGCTGCGCCGGGACTACGCTGGCGGCTATCGCACAAAGCGCCACGGCCGTGTCGGGCAGCGCATCCGAGGCTGCCTCCTGGAGGTGAAATGCAACCCGGCTGCAGAGGAGCGCTGGCGGGCCAGGCTCGTCGTAGAGCGACTCGTCGAGCATCACGAGCGCAAAGGTGGAGCGTTTGCCGGTGCAACCGGGTACCGAACCGGTATCGAGTGCCTGGGCAAGCGGGCCTGCGAGTTCGCCGGCGAGCCGGTCGGCCATGCGCGCAAGAAGCACGCCGCCCGCCGCCTGCGCGATCAAGCCCTCGCGCCACACTGGGGAGGACTGCGCGAGACTTGCGGTCCAGTCCAAACCGCCGAGCAGACGCTCGGGCTCGGCATGGTGCGGCAAACGCACAAAGGGGCCCAGCGCGGAGGCAAGGGCGCGAAAACCCTCGAGCCACACGCTGCGCGAAGGGCTCGGGCGTGCCTGAAGCCGCAATCCGCCAAGGCCCGCCGGATCGACCAGCACGAGTGCGGCTGCAAGGTCGCAAACCGGCATCTCCTGCGTCTTTTCGCGCGGCACTGCGGTGTCCGGCAAGACTCAATCCGGTGCAAGTTCGCGCAGCGCCCGCGCGATCACGGTGGCACTGGCGGTTTCCTCCAGGGGGCTGCGCCGCAACCGGTGACTCAGTACGCTCGGGGCAACCAGACGTACCTCCTCGATGGAGCAGGGCTTGCGACCGCGCAGGGCAGCGAGGGCCCGGGCTGCCCGCATCAGTCCGAGTTCACCGCGCAAACCATCGGTGCCGAGTTTCATGCAAAGACTCGCCGCGTAGCGAACCACCGGATCGGCCACCTCGGCAACAGCGAGGCGCTTGCGGGCACCAACAATCAGCTTGCGCAGCGCCTGCTGTTGCGTTTCGAAGCGCGCACAAAAACCCTCCGGGTCGCGGTCGAAGGCATCGCGACGCCGCAGCACTTCGATTCGGGTTTCGAGATCGCCCGGCGTGCGCACCTCCACCGAGAGGCCGAAGCGGTCGAGCAGCTGGGGGCGCAACTCGCCCTCCTCAGGATTGCCGCTCCCCACCAGGACGAAACGCGCCGGGTGGCGCACGCTCATCCCTTCGCGCTCGACCAGATTCTCGCCCGAGGCGGCCACATCGAGCAGCAGATCAACGAGATGATCCTCGAGCAGGTTCACTTCGTCGACATACAGGAACCCGCGGTTGGCGCGGGCGAGCAAACCCGGTTCGAAGGCCTTGAGTCCCTCGCGCAGCGCCTTGTGCAGGTCGAGCGCACCAACAACGCGGTCTTCGGTTGCACCAAGCGGCAGATCCACCACCGGAACCGGCGCGACCACCGCAGGCGGTTTCGCAGAGCTTTCGCACTGCGCGCAGACCCGCGCCACCGATCGTGGATCGCAGTTGTAGGGACACGCCTGCACAACCTGCATCGGCGGAAGCAACGCCGCGAGGGAGCGTACCGCAGTGGACTTGCCGGTTCCCCGGTCGCCGAACACGAGCACGCCGCCAACGCTCGGGTCGACGGCGGCAATCAGCAGCGCCTGCTTCATTTCGTCCTGACCGACGAGCGCAGAAAATGGGTAGACGGGTTTCATCGTCAAGGTTGGGGCAGGGTAGGCGGCGAGACAAACGCCAGGAGGGCACGCTGCGAGACGGTCCCCCCGGTCATGTTACCCGGGACGCTGCGGAAGGTTCCCGCCAGGCGGGGTTGATGCGCTGGGTGAGTAGGTGGTCGCGCCATTGCCCGCCCACCCGCAGGTAGTTGCGCGCCACACCGATGTCCTCGAATCCACTGGCGCGCAGGACGCGCAGGCTTGCCGCATTCTCCGGTAGCACCGAGGCCTGAAGGCGGTGCAGGTTCACCTCCTGCCCGAAAGCGAAACGCAGGGTCGCGGTGAGCGCTTCGCGCATCAACCCCCGCCCCTGGTGCGCCGCGTCGATCGCGTAGCCGAGCCGACCCGAGTGAAACGCCCCGGCACTGAGCGCGTCCAGCTTGATCCAGCCCACCAGGGTTTGCGGTGGATCCCGCAGGCGGATCCACAGGCGCAGCAACTCACCCTGAGCCCAGCCGCGCGCCTCCGAGGCGAGCAGATCGAGGGCAAAGTCGGCGCTGAGTTCCTCCCGTGCAACCACCGGGTTCCAGCGTGCAAAGTGTTCGTGGTTGCGGGCAAGGAGGTCGAAAATCTCGAGCGTGTCGGTGGACTCGCCGGGCGCAAGCCGCAAGCGCCCGGTTTCGAGGATCCTGCGCGGCGGCGCTTCGATCGGCATTTGCGGCTTGCCCCAACCTTGCGCCTCGAGCGCCTCAGCCTTGCGCCTCGAGCGCCTCAACCCTGAGGCAGCCCGGATCCCGGACGAAGGCCTCGAGTGCGTCGGCAAGCGCCAGCGAATGGCCGAGCACCTTATGCCATCGTTGCATCCGGGTACGCGGATCGTGTGCGAATCGTTCGAAATCGCCCCGATCGGGAATGCGCCCATCCGGCAATTGCGCGATCCAGTCCCGGGCCGGGGCAAGCACCACAACATTGTCGAGTTCCGGGCCCGCGCGGTGTCGCGATGCCCAGGCCTTGTCGAGCCAGCCCGGAATGAGCATCGGGTGGAAGTGCGGATAGAGGACAAGACCCGGGCGCAGCCCACGATAATCGAGGTGCAGATGGTAGTCGGTGAGGCCGCCATCCCAGTGCGGACCTGCGGGCGCACCCGCAATGTCGTGCACCGGATCGAGCACCATCGGAATCGAACAGGAAGCCTGCATCGCGGGCAGCACATTGGCCAGGGTGAGCTCAACCTGATGATGCGGGTAGTCGCGCCAGTCGATCCCCGGGGGATGCGGGGGACTTCGAGGAGGACTCCGAGGGGGACCTGGCGGGGTGTGCCGCGCGGCGGGAAGAAAGACGACGCGCCGCAGAAAGCCGGCAAGCGCGCGGCGTGCGATGGCGTTAGCGACCCAGGCCGCGGCGAAGGCCGCAGCGAGCGCGCGTGACCCTGCCTGCGCAGCAGAGCCCAGCAATCCCACCCCAAGCGAAGTGAGCACATGCAGGCGGTAGCGGGGATGCTCCACGAGTTGCGGCAGGGAGGGTCCGAAGAAGTGCGCAAGCCCCCAGGCAAAGGAGGCACTCACCTCGGAAGGATCGGGTCTACGACGGCCAGGCGCAATCCGATAGTCCTGCCCGATGTAGGCCTCGCTGAAGGCCCTGAGCCTGGCCGCCGGATCGGTACAGCAGGCCGCCGCGAGCCGCCAGCAGCCGATCGAGGCACCGATCAGGTCCACCGGCTGGGATGCGCGCAGCAGGAATTCGCCGAAAACATACTGGTCGATCGGTCCCAGGATCAACCCTTTCGGCCCACCCGCAGCGGCCGCAACCGCCACGATCTGCTCGGGCCGGAGTCCTTCCTCGCTCAGCCTGCG
>Ga0172372_10007871_pt1 | contig 14230 bp, 8 predicted proteins | sample LakKiv5m_2_FD_114544 | JGI IMG/M metagenome (GOLD analysis project Ga0172372, IMG submission 114544) | Freshwater microbial communities from Kabuno Bay, South-Kivu, Congo - kab_092012_9.5m | ecosystem: Environmental > Aquatic > Freshwater > Lake | place: Democratic Republic of the Congo...
CCGCCCTGGCCGTTCGACGCCGATACGCCCGGCGCGACGACGTCGACCCAGTTCGTCATGGGGCTGGACGCCCAGAGGTGGTCGCTCGAATCGCTCGCACCGACCTGGATGAGCGCGCCCTCGCTGTTGAGGTAGGGGTTCACCTGCTGCGCCGAGTTGCCCGCGCTCGCGATGACGATCGAGCCGTTGTCGCGGACGCGGGTGATCGCGAACGCAAGCGTGTTCGTCGGAATCGTCGGCACGAGGCTCATGTTGACGACGTGGACGTTCTCGTCGAGGCAGGCCTGCAGCGCCCCGATGACGTCGGAGAGATTGCATGCGCCCTCGTCGTCGAGGACCTTGAGGTGCAGGTGCCTGGCTCCGGGCGCGATCCCGCCGATGAGCCCCGCGACGAAGGTGCCGTGGCCGACGCCGTAGTCGCCCGGAGTGTTCGGATACGCGACGTCGAGGGGAATCCCGGCGCGCGTGCCCGTCCCCGTCACGAAGTCGTAGCCGTGCTGCAGGGACAGGTCCCACGCGACGGGCGCGTTCTGGACGAGTCCCGAGTCGATGATCGCCACGGTGACGCCGAGTCCGCCGACACGGTTCGCGGCAGCACCGGCGCCCGTGAGCGAGAACGCGTACTGGTTGTCGAACTGCGTGCGGTTCATGCCGGAAACCCACAGGCTTCCGGTCTGGCCGATGCCGCGGTCGATGCGGACGGGCACGTTGAAGTCGCCGTCGAGGATCTCGCCGTCGTTGACGAGCGCGTCGAGGAGCGCACGGAGCGCGGCCGTCTCGGGCGGAGTCAGCTGGACGTCGATCTTGTAGAGCCAGATCGAGAAGGCCGGGTACTCCAGCATGGGAGTGACGGGAAACCCGTTGTCGATGAGCTTGCTCTGCGCGTGGGCCTGCACTCCGTCGTCGCCTCGGATGAGGAGCGTCTTCGGAATGAACGGCTCGTCGGCACGGGCTCCCGTCGCGACGAGCAGCAGGGTTGCGATGAGCGCGAGCAGGATGCGGTGGATGCTGGTCATGTCAGGTTCTCCCGTTGGGTGGATCGGTTTCGTCGCCAGAGGCCATCGGTTCTTCCGTCGTATCTACGCGCCCGAAGGCGCTCGCTCCGCCAATCGTCGAGAATGCGCCCCACACGGCGGGGTGCTCGCCTTCGGCGCGCATCGCGCGTGCGAGCGCCGCGAGCGCCGCGCACGGCGATGCGTCGGTCGCGTAGAGACGTTCCATGAGCGACGCCGTCGCGGCGTCGTCGACCGGCCAGAGGCTCGCGACCATGCGACGCGTGCCCGCGGCAGCGAAGCCGCGCACGAGGCCCATCCACTCCTCGCCGTCGTGTCGGGCCGAAGCGGCCGTCACGCAGCCGCTCAGGACGAGCTCTTCCGGCGCCGCCCCGAGCGCGTGCGCGTCGCGCGCGGTGAACCAGCCGTCCGCGAGGAGAAGCCCCGCGAGATTCGGCGCGTCGGGCGGAAAGACGCCGTGGCAGGCGACGTGCGCGATCGTCGAGCGCGCAAGGAGCGCCGTGAACGCGTCGCGCGTCGCGCCGGCGCCATCGAGACGGCTGGCCGTCATCCGCCGCGCGAGCCGCGCCTCGACGGCATCGCCTTCGCGCGCGATGCCCGGCGTCGATGCGTCGTGCACCGAGACGATCGCGGCGGACGGCGCGCGGTCGCCGCGCGATGCGCGGTCGAGCATGCCCGCCACCTCGAGCGACGGCGCGAAGCAGGCTTCCTGCGCGTCCGGGCAGAGAAGCGCCGCAGGAATCCGCGCGATCGCCGACGCGTGCAGCACCACCACGGTTCCGCGCCATCCGTCGAGGATCCGGGCGAACGCAGGCCCGAGCGCGCCATGGAGCGCCTGCGCGGCGCGGTTCGCCGCGTCGCGTGCGCGCGACGTGTTCGCGCCCTGCAGCCTTCGCGCGACCTGGAAGGAGAAGTCGGCCTCGAGGGCCGCGAGCGCCGTCGGTTCGATGGCGAGCGCCTGCGCGCGTGTCGAGCCGTCGGGCATGCGCGCGAGGAGCGCGAGCTGGCGATCGTGCTCGAGCACCGCGACGCACGGCGCATGAAGCGCGCGGCCACACATCGCGGCCGGAACCGGCTCGGAGACGCCCCGTTCGAGCGCGAGGTCGAGCTCCGCGCGCCGTGCGTCGCGGTCGAGCCTGCCCGCCTCGTCGGCCGCGGGGCGCGCGTCGCGATGGCCGATGTTCGCGAGGAGTTCGCGCACGCGGAGGTCGAGCGCCTGCGCGTGCTGCGACCCGGCGTCGCGCGCGGGGCGGGCGATCGCGTCGAGGATGGCAAGGCTGCGGCAGCGGTCGAGGACGTCGAAGGCCTCGCCGAGCGCGTCGCGCGAGCCGTCGTCGACGAGCGCAGCCGCGAGTTCGGACGCGACGTCGGCGCGGCGCGCGAGGAACGCGCGCCGCGTCCGCGAGAGTTCGAGCGCCCGATGCGCGCGCTCGACCTCGGAGAGCGCGATGCGGGCGTCCATGATGGCGCCGCTCGTCGAACCTGCGCGCCGCGCGACCGCCGCGCGCGCGGCGCGGGATTCGGCGCGGATCGCCGGAATCGCAAGCGAATCGGCGATCTCGACCGACTCCGCCGCCGCAGCGGCTGCGTCCTGGGGGACTGGCACGAGACTCGACCGCACCGCGAGCGCAGAGGCGAGTTCGATGCGCGCCGAGGCCGCGCGCGCCGCCTCGACCGCCCTTCCCGCGAGTTCGGCGCCTCGCGCGCGGTCGCGCTCCTGCACGCAGCGCGCGAGCATCGTGAGCGACTTCGCAGCCGACGCTGCGTCGCCGATCAGTTCGAAGCGCGCGGCCGCGTCGCCGAGCTGGGTCTCGGCCGCGAAGCGGTCGGACGACGCGAGAAGCGCCGAACCGACGACGAGCCGGGCCCGCGCGCTTTCGGCCGCGAGCCCGTGCTGGTCGGCGACGGCGCACGCCTCGCGGGCGCGGTCGCGCGCCTCCGCGAGAAAACCGCTGAATTCAAGGAGCGTCGCCTCTTCGATCGCGTTCCGGCACGCCTCCGCGTGGGCGCCGAGCGCCGCGAAGCGCTCGCGCGCATCGCGAAATCCGCGCAGCGCCGCCTCGATCTCGCCGGCGCGCGCCGCGGTGTCCGCGAGGTTTCCGACGACCACCGCGCACGCGAACGCATGTCCCTGCGCCGCAAGCACCGCGCACGCCTCCTCGAACGCGCGCCGCGCCGCAGCGAGGTCGCCCGCCTGCACCGACGCTTCGCCGAGGACGTTCAGCGCCTGACCGCGGATCGCGGTGATCGCCTCGCCGCGCGCCAGCACGCGACCGATGAGCGCGATCGCGCGCTGCGGCTGTCCGAGCGCCTTGGCGACGTTCGCGAGGTTGAGTTCCGCACGGGCGACGAGCGCCTGTTCTCCCAGGACCTCGAGTTCGCGCACCGCGCGCTCGCCGGCGCGCATGGCGCCGCGCAGGTTTCCAAGCTTTGCGCGCGGATGCATCGCAGCGATGAGGATGCGCGCGGCCTCGACCGGCGCGCGGCCGCGCGCAAAGCGCCGGGCCGTGGCGGCGCGGCGGATCGCCTCGCGCGGCTGCCCGACGTGCGGCAGCGCGATGATCATGGCGCGCGACACCGACGCGAAGTGCTCCGCGTCGCCGAGCGCGCGCAGCCGTCCGAGCAGCGCATCGCCCTCCGCGACGGCGCGCGTCGGGTCCGAAAGCGACAGCCGCTCGAACTCGGCGCACTCGATCGCGGTGGCGTTGGCATCCGCGTGGCTCATCCGAGGGGAACCTCCGCGGCGACGATGGTCCTTCCCCCGCAGTGGACGGCGATCTCGACGGCCCCGAGCGGCGCTGCGCCGGCCGCGACGGCGACGCGCGCCGCGCCATCGTCGCTCATCGTTCCGCTGGCGAGCACCAGGCCGCTCCTGACGTCGAGCACGGCGAACTCGCCCGCAAGCGACGCAGCGTCGATCGCGCTCGCGCCTGCGGCGGCGTCGTCGGCGACGTCGAGCTGCATGCGAAGGACATGCGAACCATCGTCGCCGCGCGTCGACTCGACATCGAGGCGCAGTCCGCTTCCGGCGAAGCTGCTGATCGTCGACTGCTGCCCGCCTCGCAGCGCCGGCACGGGTGCGAGCCCGCCCGCGATGTCGGCTGCGACGCCGCCCGCCATCGCGTCGATCCGCGTCAGCACGGTCGCCTTCAGGCGATCGAGCCACGACGGCGGCTGCGGGAGCCGGCTCGCGAGCGCCCTCGCGCGCTCGAAGAGCGACGCAGGCGGGGGGTCGACCGCCTCCGCGGCGAGCGACGCGACGACGTCGCGGATCTCGCGCAGGATGCCCGCCGTCCGCGCGGCCGTCGGGTCGCCTTCGAGCGCTGCGCGAACCGCCGCAGCCTCCTCGGGGCTCGCCTGCCCGAGCAGCACCCGCAGGACTTCTTCGGGGCTGACGGGCTTCGGGTTGCTGGCGGCGTGGGGGTCGTCGGGGTTCGTCATGGGGAGGCTCGTACGTTCCCGAGGGCACTTCCTCGGGCGTCTTCCTCGGGCACTTCCTCGGGCACTTTCTCGGGCACTTCCTCGGGCACTTCCTCGGGCACTTCCTCGGGCGTCTTGCGCAGGGGGGCTCGTCAGGTCAGGAGGCGCCCGTCGAAGGATCCGTACGCGGAATCCTCGGATTCACTTCGGAAAGTCCGTGCTCGCCCGGCTCGAAGCCGAGGGCCTCGAGCGCCTCGAGCATGCGGCGCAGGCAGCGGTTGCGCACCGGGCCGACCGAGTTCGGGGCGATCCCGAACCGCGCGCCGATCGCCTGGTAGTCGGGGTCGCCCGCGCCGAGGAAGAGGGCCTGCAAGAGGTGACGGCAGCGTTCGTCGATCGACCCGAGGGCCTGCTCGACGAGCCGCCGCCGTTCGACCGCGTCGGCGAGGTCTCGCGCGTCCGCGTCGTCGTCGGCCGCGTCCTCCGCCGCCGGCGACCCGCGGTCGAGCCGCGACCGCCGCGCTGCCCGCCACGCTGCGCGGCGCGCCGACGTCGCGACCCAGCCGGCCAGGCTCGCCGTGTCGCGCAGCCCCGCGAGCGACCGCACGAGCGTGGCGAACACGCCCTGCGCGACATCCTCCGCGTCGTTGCGCCCGAGCCCCGCGCGCCGCGCCATCGCGAAGGCGAGGCCGCCGTAGCGGTCGACGATCGCGCCCCACGCGGCGTTGTCGCCGCGCAGGGCTCGCTCGACCAGTTCGCGGTCGGGTGTGTCGTCGTGCGCCACCCTGTCAAGGTACCGCGTCAGGACGGGCGACGTGCGCGTCGAGAGCGCCCCGCCGGTCGAACTCGGTGCGGACGGATCAGGGGTTGGAACGCGCAGCGGTCGCATGAGGTCCGTCCGTCGCAACTTCGACGCGCAGCGTCGCGGAGCCGGCATGGACCGACTCCGCGACGCATGGCGTTGCAGCGCGACCGCGTGTGCGGTCCGCCGGCTTCTCGGGCGATCACTCCGTCTAGTGCTTGCCCGTCGGCACGCCTGGACCGGGGCCCGTGTCGTCGCTTGCGGCGCTGCCGCCGACCTGGCCCGAGCCCGGCTTGCTGTACGGGCCGAGGTTGCGCCGCGCGAAGGAACCGATCAGGTACTCCTCGAACGGGTCGCCGAGCACGTTGATCCCGTGCACGAAGTTGGAGCCGGCCGGCAAGTCGACGCGCGCGCTGCCGTTTCCCTGCTGCAGGCCGAGCGGGCCGATGGGAGGAAGATCGGAGTCCTCGTAGGTGAAGCTCGTCGCGCCGAAGCGGAGACCGGCGAAGGGTTGCGGCCCGTAGTTGGTCACGTCGATTCCCGCGGGGCTCATGAAGCGGTAGACGTATGCGCCCGTGTTGTCGAAGGCGAAGCCGTTGGTGAAGGTCGTGTAGCCGGGCCAGTAGCCGAGGCCGGTCGAACTCGTGGTGCGGACGAGCGACGCAACCCGCCGCGACGTGACGGTGTTGTCGGGCAGGATGTAGTCGGCGCCGACGAAGCCGGGCTCGAGGCCGTTCGCGCCGGTCATCTCCTCGCCGAACGCCTTGCGGTACTGGTAGTTCGCCGGCCAGGACGCGGGAGCCTTGCCGATCTCGCGGGCCGTCCAGCCGATCAGACGGTCGCTCGCGCAGCTGGCCTGGACGCGGACCGAGCCGTTCCACATGTTCGCCGGGAAGTTCGGCGTCTGCGCCTCGCCGAGCCCGATGTGCAGCGTCGCAGCCGGCGGGAGCATCGGGACCGTGTCCGTCGCGACGGGCGTTCCGAGATGGTCGAAGTACTCGACCGTGACCGGTCCGATGACGCTGAAGCCCGCATTGGCGACCTTGATGCCGGTGCGGATCATCGGCGACGTGCCGCCCGGCGGCGTGAACGTGCTCACGTCGGAGGCGTAGAGCGCGCCACCGTAGGTGAATCCCGGCGCGCCCGCGATCGAGCTCGACACCATGCGCATGCGGCGGCCGAGGTTGAGGTTCCGGTTCTGCGCGGCGCCTTCGTTGTCGCCGAACGCGTCGATCACGAGCGAGTCGCCGACGAGCGGGCTGCCGTCGAGGGCGATGACCACGACCATGATGTCGAAGTCGTAGAGGCCGAAGAAGTTGCTCGAGAGCTGGTTGAGCCCCGTCCACAGCGACGTCTCCATGACCATTCCTTGCGGCGCGAGCGAGTGGATCGTCGCGCCGAGGTCCGCGATCGGTCCGCTCGGTCCGACCGCAAGCATCACGAACGCGACGTCGACCTGGTGCTCGTTCGGATTCGCGACCATGAGGACGGGCGCGGAGCCGTTGTCGAAGTCGTTGACGGACGTGTTGGTGAAGCGGAAGGGGCCGGCGACGTGCCATCCGCGCCAGTCCGTGCCGTCCGGGCCGGTCAGCTGCTGCGGCGTCTCCTGCAGCTGCTGATACGAACCCTCGCCCGGTGCGATCACCGGCGCGCCCGACGGAAGCACCAGGCTGTCCGGGTCCTTCACGATCCCCCAGCCCGGCACGCCGATCGAGTCGAAGTAGTGGAGCGTCGAGCCGACGATTCCGAGGGTTTCCTTCGGGTTCTCGACGATGATGGTCGCGGAGCCGATGCCCGTTGGGCTCAGGCCGATCATGCTCGCATCCTCGATGTGGGTGCCGTCGGGCGCGATCGTGATCGGGCCGGATGTGCCGAGCAGGTTGCCTGCGGGGTCGTGGTACTCGATCCGCACGATGGCTGCGCCCTCGGGGCTTGGGTTGTTGACGACGACGGCGCTGCTGAATCCGCCGAACGCGCGGGCGATTCCCGTGCCGAAGGAACCCGCGGGGTTCCAGAAGAGCCCGGCCGCGGTCTTCCGCAGCGCGGGCCTGCCCTGCAGGTTGGTCGACGAGTGCACGAACGCGTACTCGGCGACGGAGAAGTGGTTTGCGGGAGAGACGCTTGGGCCCGTGGGCATGGGGTCAGGCTGGCACTGCGCGGCGGCCGTGCCGCCGACGAAGCCGGCCGCGATCGTGGCCGCGATCGTGGCCGCGAGCATCGCGGGGGCGATCGCGGAGAGTGACGCCGATGCGCGCGGCGCCATGGCGTGGCCGGGCTGCGGCCGATCAATGTTGTTCCTTCGCGTGTTCATGTCTGCTCCTTCTAGATGGTGTCCGAATGCACCCCGAGCGACACCGCCGCGTGCGAGGGGTTCTCGCTGCGTGGTTTCGGGGCGTGCGGTCGCCGCGCAGTGCATGCGACCGTCGGAACGAGGAGCGCGGCGAGGGCCGATCCGTACAGGCCATCGCGGAAAACGGGCCGATTCCGCGGCGGACACCCGCGAGTCGCGTCACGCCGACCGCGCGGCGCGGTCGTAGGCGAGCGCGAAGCTTCCGGTCGCGCAGCCGTTGTTGATCGAGAAGCGCACGGCCTGGCGGCGCAGGTCGCCGCCCGATCCCTCGATCGCTGCCGCCGACAGCTCGATGCGCACGATCACCGGTGCACCGGTCGCGACCTGCCGCGGCATCGAGAGCGCGAGGTCGGTGCCCCACACGGGATACGCCTTCGCGTCCTCGCCGCCGTCGAGGAGCGCAGCGACGATCGCCGCGTCGCCCGCGATGCGGATCGCAAGCGGCATCGACACGAAGCCGATCGGCGACGTGACGTCGAACTCGAACTCCCACGCGCGCGGCGCGACCTGCACGGCGCCGACGTGGCGGAAGCGTTCATGGCAGAGGTCTTCGCGCAGCACGCGGCTCGAGAGCCGTGCGACGCGCGCTGCGTCGATCGGTCCCGCCGCTGCGTCCGACGGCTCGCGCGAGTTCGCGAGGCCCCACGCGTGCGACGCTGCGAGCGGCTCGTCGAGCGTCGCGGCCGCCGCCGCCGTGCGCACGATCGATCCGTCGAGCCGCACGACGACCGTTCCGCCTGCGCGCCGGCCGTTGAAGGTGCTCGCAAGCGACGCGCAGTATGCGCCCGTGTGCTCGACGAGAATCGGGTCGCCCGCGCGGAGGCCGCTCGTGTCGGTCGACGGCAGCAGCGTGTCGCCAGAGAAACAGAGCGGTCCGCCGAGCGAGTCGGCGCCCGCGAAGGGGAGCGGCCGGCCATCGGGCCCGCGCACCTGGTGACGCCAGTCGAGAAGCGTGATCTTCGCGAGTTGATCGGTGCCGACATCGGCGATCGCCCAGCGCTTTCCGCGCACGCTCTTCACGGCGACCACGGAACCGAGCAGCGCAACCGCGTTGCCGACGAGCGCGTGGCCGGGCTCGAACCAGTGCTCGAAGCGCGCGTCGAGTTCGGTGGAGAGCGCGTCGGCCAGCGCGTCGATCGACGGAAACGCGTCCGCGGGCGTGAACGGAATGCCGAGGCCGCCGCCGAGGTCGAGGATGCGCGGGAGTCGGCCCGTGCGCGCGTGAACATCGTCGGCGAGCGCAGCGAGATGACGCGCGAGATCGACAAACGGCGCCGCGTGGTCCATCTGCGTCCCGACGTGCGCGTGCAGGCCCGCGAGCGCGATGTGCCGGAGCGACGCCGCCGCGTCGGCGACCTCGGCGCTCGGCACGCCGAACTTCCCCGTCTTCTTCGCGTGCGCGGTGAGTTCGCTCCACGACTCGTCCTTCTTGTAGCGGATGTCGAGGTCTGGATTGACGCGCAGAAGAATGCGCGCGCCCCGCGCGGTCCAGGCTTCGCCGTTGCGTCGGCCATCGGCGCCGGGCTGCGCCGCCAGCGCGTCGAGCGCCGACAGGAACTCGCGCGAGTCCGCGACGACGGTGCCGCCGCCGGCGAGCACGCCCGCAGCGGTGCGGAGGTCGGCGACAGGCGAGTTGTACGCGAGCTGCGCCGGCGCGAAGCCCGCGCGCCGCGCGAGCGCAAGTTCCGCCGGCGCCGCGCACTCGGCGCTCGCGCCATGGGCGGCGAGAATCTCGAGGACGGCCGGCGAAGGATTCGCCTTCACGGGGTAGGCGATGCGCGCCGCGTTCCCGGCGAGACGCGTCCACGCGCGCAGGTTCGCCGTCAGCTGCGCGGCCGACACGATCCACACGTTCGAGCCGAACTCCGCCTGCAGCGCCAGGAGGTCGAGCCGATCGGGCCACGACGCAAGGTGCGCCCGCTGCGGCGTTTGGGCGGTCGGGACTGGCGGGGCGGCGTGGGCTGTGCGGCCGCGCGCTGCGGTCGCGATCTGGCTTGGCGACATGGAGGCTCTCCTTCGCGCAGACGCGCCCCGGGGGTCGGCTGGGCTCTGGAAGTCCGCGCAGGGCACCGGCACCTCTCAGGCGAAGTCACGATTCAAGGCGAATCGGGAGAAGGGGCTTTGTCCACCGGACCGGCTTCGGTACATTCACGAGCCGAGAGCGTTCTCGCGATTCTCGAGAGGAAAAACATGCGCCTGATTTCGGTCGTCCGCGTCCTTCCCGTCCTTGCCCTCGCGGCTGCCTCCGCCTCCACCGCGGTCGCCGGCGGCAATCAGGGGTCGTTCCACCTGCTCGGTGCCACGGGGCTGTATCCCGCCGACGCGTCGGCCGACGGCCGCGTGGTCGCGGGCTACAACACCGGCAGCTTCTGGTATTGGACCGCCGACACCGGGCTCGTCTCCATCGGCGGCATCTCCCCGAGCGGCGGCGGCGCGGGCACCGCGGGCATCAGCTACGACGGCACCCGCATCGGGCTCACCGTGATCAATCCCGCGAACGGCAAGACCGAGGGCGCCTACTACGACGTCGCCTCCGCGCAGACCACGCTCGCCGGCAACTTCGGTTTCAGCTGCGATCTCTCGGGCATGAGCTGCTGGGGCCTGTCGGGCGACGGCACGACCATGGTCGGCCTTGGCTGGCACAACATGTGCGGTGCGCGCGCCTTCAAGCAGTCGGCCGCGGGCGGCCTCGTCGACCTCGGCACGTCTGTGCCCGGCCGCTCGACGCGCGCGAACGGCTGCGATTTCGACGGCAACGTCATCGCCGGCTGGCAGGACCTCTCGAGCGGCTTCCGCCAAGGCGCCGTGTGGCAGAACGGCGTGCAGCGACTCATCACGAGCAATACGGGCGCGGCCGTCGGCGAAGCGAACGCCGTCACGGGCGATGGCAACTGGGTGATCGGCCTCGGCTCGTCGAGCAACAACTTCCTCGGCTGGCGCTGGAGCCAGGCGACCGGCTACATCGCGCTTCCCGCGTCGCCGATCCCAACCCTCCCGCGCTGCTTTCCGACGGGAATCAGCGACGACGGCAGCCGCATCGTGATGTTCTACCGAACCGGCACCCCGCCGGCGACGGCAGGCGAGGGCTACCTCTGGGTGAACGGCACGATCACGCCGCTCGAGACGGTGGCCGCGCAGGCGGGCATCGCGCTGACGCCCGACATCCGCATGGCGCTTCCGCTCGGCATGTCGGCCGACGGCTACACGATCGTCGGCACCGCGCGCACCGCGACGGGCATCCAGGGCTTCATCCTCGACCTCCCGCGCCCGGCACCGCCGTGCCCGGCCGACCTCAACGGCGACGGCGAAGTCGCCGCGCAGGACCTCGCGGCGCTCTTGAGCGCGTGGGGCTCGGCGAAGTCGAACGCCGACCTCAACGGCGACGGCAATGTCGGCGCGCCGGATCTCGCGGTGCTCCTGAGCGCGTGGGGTGTGTGCAAGTGAGTTGAAGCCGATGGGTTTCAGCCGACGGGTTTCAGCCAACGGGTTCCAGCCAACGGGTTTCAGCCGACGGGTTTCAGCCAACGGGTTTCAGCCAACGGGTTTCAGCCAACGGGTTGAAGCGCGGCAAGTCGAAGGGTCGAACTGCGGCCGCCGACGCGGTTACGGACACTCGCCCCACGACGTGAGCAGGATCGCCAGATCGGCCGCATCGACGACGAGGTCGCCGTTCAGGTCTTCCCGCAGGTTCTTGCCGACGAAGAACCACGATGCAAGCATCGAGGAGAGATCCGCCGCGTCGACCGCGCCGTTCAGATCGACGTCGCCGGTGCAGGGCGCCTCGTAGATCGACACGCTGAAGTTCGCGACCTGCGTGCAGGCGTTGGGGCCGAACGCGAACAGGCTCCAGCCCGTGCCGTTGAAGAACGACGCGTTGTTGGTGTAGAAGCCGAGGAACTGGGCGTTGCAGGTCGCGACCTGGAAGCCGAACTGTCCCTGGTAGTCGAAGTTGCGGCACTTCACCGACCATCCGACGTTGTTGAAGCCGCCGTTGGTGCGGATGTTCGGAAGCGGGATCTCGATCTGGAAGTAGGTCGCGTTCGGCGCGAACGCAGCGGGGAGTTCGACGCCCGTGATCGTGGTCGAGTAGAGGACCGCGCCCGACCCGAACACGAGGCCGCTCGGGTCGCCGTCGTTCAGCGTGAAGTCGATGTCGGTCGTGCCCGGGGTCTTGCTTCCGAACGTCGCAAGCCGCAGGACGATCTTCGAGAGCGTCACGCCCGGAGCGCCTCCTCCCGGCCCGAGCCAGCCGCTGTCGCCGTACTTCACGGTCGCCGCGTTTGCGCTGTTGAACGGAACGAAGAAGCCCGCGTCGTTGCCGACATCGAACACGACGGTCTGGCTGAAGGCGGAGACGGAGGCAAGGGAGGCTGCGAGCGAGCCTGCTGCGAACGCGGTTGCTGCTGTGCGGGACATGCGGCAAGGCTATCGCGAAGACACCTGAGATCCAAGCAGTTCGGTGGGATCGCGGCGGCCGAGGATGGGAAACGAATTGACAAATCCGAGCGGCTGCACCTTGATGCGCGGCGATCGTGATGCACACTCGACCTACGTTTCCCGCTATTCCCCTTCCCGGAGTCCCTCCTCAATGTCCGATAGCACGAACTCCTTGTCGCGTCCGAACACCTCGGCGCGCATGGCCTACTCGCTCGCAGCGGGTGCGGCCGCAGCAACCGCCCTCAATGCGAGCGGCGCCATCGTCTACTCCGGTGTCCAGGACATCGCCATCAGCCAGTTCAGCTCGCTGAACCTCAACATCGACGGCGATGCCTACGGCGACCTGCTGCTGAAGAACTACGTCTTCGGCGGCGGCAACTACCAGGGCGCCACGGTGAACTTCTTCCCGGGCAAGCTGGTGTCGTTCAACGCCGGCGGCTTCGCCTACGCATCGGCGCTCAACGCGGGCGTGACGGTCGACGCTTCGTCGGTCGGCCCGAGCTTCTTCGGCTCGATGGCCTACGGCGGCGCGAACCCCAACGCCCAGTTCAACAACGCGTCCAACAAGTACCTCGGCCTCTCCTTCGCGAGCGGCGCGAACACGTACTACGGCTGGGTGCGCGTGAGCCTGAACAACGCTGCGGGTTCGTTCGTCGTCCACGACTGGGCCTACGAGAACTCCGGCGCCGGAATCCAGACCGGTGCCATTCCCGCTCCCGGCGCGCTTGGACTCCTCGCAGCCGGCGCTTCGGGCCTCGGATTCCTCCGCGGTCGCAAGCGTTCGAACTGATCCGCTCATCCATCACTCCTTCGAGTGAGACAGCGCGCCTGCATCCGCGGGCGCGCTGTACTCTTGCCGCATGACCGCCGCGAACCCGACCAGAGCCAGCGCGCCCGGCCTCCCGCGCCGCGTTGTGCTCGTCGGCTGGGATGCGGCCGACTGGCAGATGATCGAGCCGCTGCTCGCGCAGGGCCTGATGCCGACCCTCGCGCGTTTCCTCGGGCGCGGTGCCGCCGGAAACCTCGCGACCACGCGGCCGATCCTCTCGCCGATCCTCTGGAACACGATCGCCACGGGCAAGCGCGCCGACGCCCACGGCGTGCTCGGCTTCACCGAGCCCGATCCGAACGGCACGGGAATCCGCACGACCGCGAGCACCAGTCGCCGCGTGAAGGCGCTGTGGAACATCCTGACGCAGTGCGGGCTCCGCTCGAGCGTCGTCGGCTGGTACGCGTCGCACCCCGCGGAGCCGATCCTCGGCGCGATGGTGTCGAACCAGACCGAGTTCCGCAGCGCCGACGAGCCGCCGCTGTCGCCGCTTCCACCGCACGCGGTGCATCCGCCCGAACTCGCCGCGGAACTCGCGGAGTGCCGCATCCACCCATCCGAACTCGACGAGACGGCCGTGCTTCCGTTCGTGCCCGAAGCTGCGCGCGTGGCGGCGCAGGGGAAGCATCGCATCGGCAAACTCCTGCAGATGCTCGCGCAGACCGCGAGCGTGCAGGCCTTCGCCACCGACCTCATGCAGCGCGGCGAGTGGGACTTCGCCGCCGTCTACTTCGAGGGCATCGACCGCTTCGGCCACGAGTTCATGGAGTTCCACCCGCCGAAGATGGATGCGGTGTCGCAGGATGATTTCGACGCCTATCGCCATTGCATGGCCGGCATCTACCGATTCCACGACATGATGCTCGAGTCGCTGCTCGCGATTGCCGGAGACGATGCGACCGTCGTGATCGTCAGCGACCACGGCTATTGGAACGACCATCGCCGTCCCGACCCGAAGGCCGCCGAGTCGAATCCCGTCGCGTGGCACAGGCCGTTCGGCATCTTCGCCGCGGCGGGCCCTGGTATCCGCGCGGGCAGCCGGCTTCACGGCGGGTCGATTCTCGACATCGCGCCCACGGTGCTCGCGCTCCTCGGGCTGCCCGCGGGCAAGGACATGCCGGGCCGCGTGCTCGCGGAAGTGCTCGAGGGCGTTCCGGTCGCTGAGCGCGTTGAATCGTGGGAGAAGATCGAAGGCGCCTGCGGCATGCATCCCGCCGACCTCCGCATCGATCCGGCGGAAGCGCAGGCGGCTCTCGAGCAGCTCGTCGCGCTTGGCTACATCGAGCCGCTCGGCGAGGACGCGGAGAAGACGCGCCGCGACACGATCGCGTCGAACCAGATGCAGCTCGCGCAGTCGCTCGCGGATGCGCTCGATTTCG
>Ga0172372_10007872_pt1 | contig 14229 bp, 7 predicted proteins | sample LakKiv5m_2_FD_114544 | JGI IMG/M metagenome (GOLD analysis project Ga0172372, IMG submission 114544) | Freshwater microbial communities from Kabuno Bay, South-Kivu, Congo - kab_092012_9.5m | ecosystem: Environmental > Aquatic > Freshwater > Lake | place: Democratic Republic of the Congo...
CGAAGGGCGAAAGTTGCTGACCCCGAATGCGCGCACTTTGCCCTGCTGCTTCAGGGTCGTAAAGGCTTCGGCCACTTCTTGCGGATCCAACAGCAGATCGGGGCGGTGGAGCAGCAATACATCGAGGTACTCGGTGTGGAAGTTTCGAAGACTTTGCTCGACGCAAAAAAGGATATGGTCGCGGCTGCAATCGTAGGATTTACTACGGTATGCCGGTCGATTGGGGCTGGGCATGCGAATACCGCACTTGGTCATCAGCAACAGCTGGCCGCGCAGGGCCGGATGCTCCTGCAGCATGCGGCCAAAATCGGCCTCGGTGCTGTAATGTCCGTAGATGTCGGCGTGGTCAAAGAGGGTCAGCCCGAGCTCCAGGCAACCGTCCACGAAAGCGCGCAGATCGGCCGTGTTCAGGGCGGCTCCCCAACTGCCCAGGCGCATGCAGCCAACGGCCAGGCCGGGATGCGGTAGGGAGGACGGGGGGCTGAGGCTCATGGTCGGGGGTTATGGGTTAGGAAAAAGGGGCTGCGCGTGCCCGCGAGGCCCTTCGCCCGGAAAAATAGCACATTGCGGGCGAAGGGGTGATGGTGCGCCTTGCGGCCTTAAAACTTAACTTTGCCTGTTGCCAAGCGCCGTGAAGGCGCAATCGGCTCGCTTAAACAACCGCTGTTTACCTCATGGCTACTTCTATCGGCATTCCTGTCGTTGACCTGGCGCAGTTCCAGCAGGCTTCGACCAAACAAGATTTTGTGAAAGCAATTGGCCGTGCCTATGAGGACGTGGGCTTTGTGGCGGTGACGAACCACGGGATTGACCACGATCTGGTGGAGCGCTTTTACCACCAGGTCAAAGCTTTTTTCGGGATGCCGCGAGAGGCTAAAAAGCAGTATGAAATCGTGGAACTGGCCGGGCAACGCGGCTACACGAGCTTTGGCCGCGAACACGCCAAAGGCAGCGATGCTCCTGACCTGAAGGAGTTCTGGCAGTTTGGCCAACCCGGCGACGGCGAGGCCCTGGACCCCGCCGAATACCCGGACAACCTGGAGGTGGCGGAATTGCCGGAGTTCAACCGCACCGGCATGGAGTTGTACCGCAATTTTGAGCGAAGTGGGAGGCTGCTGCTTCAATCCATCGCGCTGCACCTCGGGCTGGACGAACACTATTTCGACGAGGGCATCCACAACGGCAACAGCATTTTGCGCGCCATCCACTACCCGCCCATTACCGAGGAACCCAACACGGCCATTCGCTCGGAGCAGCACGAAGACATCAACCTGATTACCCTGCTGGTGGGTGCTTCTGCCGACGGTCTGCAGGTGCTGAACATGCAGGGCGAATGGATCCCGGTCAATACCACACCCGACATGATTGTGGTCAACGTGGGGGACATGCTGCAACGGCTGACTAACGGCCGGCTTAAGTCTACCACGCACCGCGTGGTAAACCCTCCCCGCGATCAATGGCATACCTCCCGCCTGTCGGTGCCCTTCTTCCTGCACCCGCGCTCTGAAGTGCCGCTCAACTGTCTGGAATCCTGCATTGACGAGCAGCATCCGCGACACTTTGAGGACATCACCGCCGGGGCCTACCTGCGCGAACGTCTGATTGAAATCGGGTTGCTGAAGGCCTGAGCGGGGCTAGCGCCCCAAAACAAAGGAAGCCGCCCCTTACGGGGCGGCTTCCTCCATTTCAGGCAGGCGGGATTACTCCGCCGTGTACACAAACTTCTCGAGCACGCTCTCGCCGTTCACCTGCCACTTGGCCAGGTAAACGCCCGGAGCGCGACCGCTCAGGTCAAAACGAGCCTGGTAGCTGTCGGTTTGACCAGCTTGTTCGGCGTGAATCAGCATGCCGGTGACGTCGTAGATCTCCAGGCTGAGCTCAGCCACCTTGCCCAAGGTAATGGACAGGTTGATGGCAGCAGCCGTGGGGTTCGGGAAAACGTCGCTTTCCAGCAAGTCCACTTCGCCCACTCGCGGAGCACCATCACAGCTGGTGGTGAAGGTGCGCAGTGGCGAGCAGTCGGAAAGGGTTCCCCCGCAAATGGCTCGCACACACCATTCGTAGCTGGTGCAAGGCTCCAGACCGCCTACGCGCTTGCTCAGGTCAGCCACCGGAATTTCCAGGAAATCCGTAGTGCCCACCTCGCGGATGGAGACCAGGTAACCGGTAGCGTCGATGACCAGATTCCAGAACAGGTCAACCGTGTGGCGACCGTTCACCACTTCGCCGGTGCCCGAAGGCGGCAGGCATTCGCCGCAACCGATGGCCGGATCAATGGTTATGGTACCGGGTTTCTGGTCAAAGCAACCTTTGTTGTCGCGGACAGCAACAGCCGTGTAGGAACCCGGGGCCAGGTGCACCATAATCGGTTCACTGGCGAAGGGGCCGTAGATCACCGAGCCAATTTTGACGCGGTAAGGCGGCATTCCGGCCTTGGCATCGTCCAGGTCAATCACCACCGAACCGAGCCCTGAAGTACAGTTGGCGTCGTTGACGGCAACCGTCAGGATCTCCAGTTCGGGCTCACCGATGGAATAGGTCTGCATGCTGCTGCCCTGGCAACCACCGGCGTCTTCCACCAAAATGCTGTTGATGGTTGCACCGCCAGGTGCGTTGCTGATCACCATCGGCTCGCTGGCGAAAGGCCCGAGCACGAAGCTGCCGTTGATGGTCACGGTGTAGGGACCCGTTCCCGCGCTGGCGTTATCCAGATCGATGACCACAACTCCGTTGCTGACCGTACAGCTGGTAGCCGCCGTGACCGTCACGTTGGCGATAACCAGGTCTGTGTTCACCGTAATCACCTGCGAGGCCGAAGCCGTGTTTCCACAAGCATCCGTAGCCGTCCAGGTGCGGGTGATCACATTGCCTGCGCTGGTTTCGTTCAGCACGGCGCTCAGCGCCCCGCTGCAGTCGTCATTGGCCGCAACCGTTGCGGCGTCGGGGATGGCCTGGCCACAGGCCAGCACCACGTTAGCCGGAACTCCGCTTAATACAGGGGCCACCGTATCCAACACGGTAATGCGCTGGGTCCAGGTTTTGTCGTTGCCGCACTGGTCAACGGCCAGCCATTCGCGCACGATGTCGTAGCAGCCCGTCAGGCTGGGCTCTTCGAGCTGGCTGAATGTCAGGGGCACTAAACCGTCGCAATCATCGTTAGCGCGGATAGTGGTAGAAACCGCCGGGATGGCATTGCAATACACCGTCCGGTTGGCGGGCTGTCCGCTGAACCAGGGGGCTTTGGTGTCCACCGAGGTAATGATCTGGGTAGCGGTAACCGTGTTTCCTGCGGCATCTGTGGCCGTCCAGGTGCGCGTGGTCACTTTGCCGCAACCGGCATCGTCAATGACTTCGCTGAAGAGCACTGCCACAGTGCCGTCGCAATCGTCCGCTGCCGTCAGCGTATCCGCTGCGGGCTCGTGACCACACTCGACCGTGATGTTCGCCGGCACTCCGATGATGACCGGCGGCGTGTTGTCCGGGTTCAGCCCGATGGTCTGCATGGCTGATGCGCTGTTTCCACAGGCATCCGTGGCCGTCCAGGTGCGGGTAATGACACCGGCGCTGGTGGTCTCACTAAAAATCACGCTGACCGAACCGCCGCAATTGTCCAGGGCAATCACGGCCGGAGGTGCCGGCGCGGGCTCGCCGCAATTCAAGTTCAGGTTGTCGGGAACACCCACCAGGTTCGGGGCGATGTTATCCAACACCGTGATGATCTGCGTAGCGGAGATCGAGTTACCGGCGGCATCCGTGGCCGTCCAGGTGCGGTTGATCGTGCGGCAGGCATCCGGACCGGGACCATAGGTTTCGTTCAAAGTCACCATGACCGGACCATCGCAATCGTCCATGGCCGTGACCATAGCGGCCGCCGGAATGGACCCGCAATCCACGGTTTCATCCGAAGGCACCCCACTCAAGACTGGCTTGGTCAGGTCGGGATTCAACCCGATCAGCTGCGTGTAGCTGGTGGTGTTTCCACAGTCATCCGTTGCCGTCCAGGTGCGCTCCAGCACACCGGCAACCGTCACTTCCGTGAACTGGACCGTTACGTCCATGTCGCAGTTGTCGCTGGCCGTAATGGCCGGTACCGGGGGAAGGGGGTCGTTGCAGTTGAGCGAAATGTTGGCAGGCTCCATGCTGAGTACCGGGGCCTCCGTATCGGTGACCGTGATGGTCTGCGTGTGGCTGCTGCTGTTTCCGCAAGCATCCGTGGCCGTCCAGGTGCGAACGATCTCGTAGCTGCCCGAAGCGCAGGTACCGACTGTTTCGTTGAACACCACCGGCACCGAAGTACCGCTGGTCACGCTGCAAGAGGTTTTGAAAGCGCTGTTGGGAATGAGCTGCTTGGCGATACCCGGGCCCTGCCAGCGGGTTTCCATCACTTCGCTGCCCGTGTTCTCGAAGAACTGGATTTCAATGGTGTGGCAACCAGCAGTCAGGTGCCTGGTTCCACTCATTTCCAAGGCAGCATGCAGACCGTCGTTGTTCACCACCAACACGCCATCAATGTAGAGGCGCGAGCCGTCGTCAGACTTGGTGAAGAAGGTATAATCACCTGTGGTAGGAATTTCGATAGCACCCGTCCAGCGGATCACGTATTTTTCGTGCACCGTGCGGATAGCCAGGTGATCGGCATTCTGCGCGTTGGGGGTGATGCCTGTCTTGGCAGGCGTTCCTGCGGTGGCAAAGAAGCTGGACAGGCTGGAGATGTTGGAGGAGCTGGTCCAGTATTCGTAGTTCAGCCCGGCGTTCTCGCTGCCTACGCAACCGCCTTCGAGGTTGAAGTCGCCGTTGCCGCTGGCTGTTGCGCCGTAGATGGTACCGGTGTAGTAGAACCAGAAAGACATGCCGTAAGTGGCGTCCATGTCATTCGCCCCGGTTCCAATCTGCAGGCCCATGCTGAAGTCGCTGGGCTTGTTGGTCAGATTGAGCACATCGCCGGCAAAGCAGCCGGTGCCCGTCAGGGTGGAGCGGGAGCCGTCCACTTCGTAGTAAGTCCAGGTTTCGTAGATGGTTCCCGTGGTGCCGGGTCCGGGCTTGTAGGTGCGGCCCATAGCCGACCAGGTTGCCCAATCGTAGGCGCCGCTAAACCAGACGTCCACTTCCCAACCACAGGAAGCGTTGTCTTTGTTCTGGACCGTACCGGTCAGGTGTGCGGTACCGTTGTCGTACACTTCAAAGTTGCCGGTTCCCCCAACCCAAACGTAGTTGGCGTTCAGGCCGGACAGCGGCAGCCAGAGGCTGCGGCGATAAGAACCGTTGTGGTAGCCCTGCACCGTGCAGACCTGGCCGCCGCAACCATCGATCGCGGTCAGCACATCCGCTGCGGGGATAGCGCCACAGTCAGCGGTCAGATCACCGGGAGCGCCGCTCAATACGGGAGCCTCGTTGTCAATGACCGTAATAACCTGGGTTGCCGTGGCCGAATTGCCTACGGCATCCGTGGCCGTCCAGGTACGGGTCACGGCGTAGCTTCCTCCGGAACACACCCCGGTGCTTTCGTTGAACACCACTGATGGCAGCAGGTCGCAGTTATCGCTCACCACGATTTCACCAGCCGCGCAATTCAGTTCGCGGTAGCCGATGGCATCCACTTCAAAGTCCACCGCATCGCCGTGGTTTTTGATCTTAACCCGATCGCAGGCATAGCTTAGGGTAAAGCACTTGGTAATGTAGGAAGTTGACGCGGTCACCAGCACTTCGGTCTGGTAATAGCTGCCTCCGGAAATCTCCCAGATGTAGGCTTTGGCATTGACCGGATCGGGCGTGGTAGCCGTGTAGTCGCGACGGCGCCAGGTAACGCAAACTTCTGTACCTGCGGGCAGCACTGAACCAAAAGTCCATTCTATTCTGTCGCCACTATCGTAGAACTGCGCGTCCTGGCCGTCCGGGGCGCCCAGTGAATGGCTGGCATCCACAATGCCGTTCTGGTAGTACACCGAACTGGCATAGTTGGTCGTTACGTCATTGCATACAGCCGGTGCCGGGGGAATAGCTCCGCAGCCCACTGTCAGGTTTGCCGGGACTCCACTAAAGGTAGGCGCTGCGTGATCGCCGCCGGAAGCACAGTCGCCGCCCAGGAACGCCGTGCGGTTCTGGTTAATTTCTGCGGGCGAAAGGGCTTTGCTGTACACCGCAGCCAGGTACATGGAACCCAGCCAGGGGCGATCTTGCGTTAACTCATTAAACAGCGCAAACTTGTGCGTCGTACTCCAGCCGCTAAAATCGCCGCTGCGGGTCCAGCTGGCCACCTGCACGCCATCTACTTAGATGCGTTCGACGTCATCGGTGCCACGGGTAAACACCACGTGTTGAATACCTGCGCCAACCTGACCGGTGGCACACAGGTCTGGCGTACCGTTGGTGTTTCCGTTAGAGCGCGTCCGGCTGATATAGTCCGCGTTTTGCTGCCCCAGGGTAAAGTTGCGGTAGTCAATATTGTTGGACAGCGACATGATCCTTGCCGGCCCATTCTGCGAGCTGTTCAGCGGATCCACAAAGACTTCCAAGGAGTAGGCATTGGAAGCCTGAATAGCGGTGCGCAGTTTATCCGCGGCTCCCGGAGAAGAAACCAACACGGAGGAATTGGCGCGCAATCCGCCGCCGGCCAGCCAGGTCATGTTGCCGGGGTGGCTGATGGTCAGGTTGAGCGGGGTGCCAACGCCGGATACGTCGTTGACGGAACTTCCGGAACCCTCTTCAAACAAATACAAGGCCTGAAGCCCGCTGGTGACCCGTTGGGCGAAAAGTCCCGGTGTTGTCAGCAAGGCCAGCAGGAGCATCGCTCCGTACCGACATCGCCACCATCGCTGTCTAAGTGTTGTGTTGATCATGTTGCTTGTTGTTGTTTTCTGATAGTCTGATTGGTGCAAGAGAAGGAGCAGACGGACTGTTGAATCCCGCTTACTCCATCACAAAAAGAATTTTTGAACCGAGATTACCGGAAAGCCCCTGGCCGATCAATGTGAACTTCCGTGGAGCTTAGCTTGCCCATTTTCTGGGAACCAATTCAACATCCGGGCTTTTAATGAAAAACCCAAGCATTAGTTAAAATAAATTAAATTTAACTCTTAAAACATTGTTAGTCAATAATCTATGTTCAAAATACCTGCATAATCTCTCTGGAGATCGCCTGCGTAAGGCGACAAAACATACGTGTACAAAAAACCGGGTGCAAAAAAACCCTGTCACTAAAATCCTTAAAATACCTTATTAAAAATCAACATAAATAGCCAAAAACAGGGACTAAACACCGCGTCTGAAGATGTCACAAAAAAGCCCCCATCAGGGCAAATCAACGGCCAGCACAAAGGGGTCAAAAACCTGGCTGAGGTACAGTCGGTCCTGCCAGATTAACGCCGTGGCGGCACCGCTGATGGCACTCCCATCATTGGCATAAAGGCGCTGGGGCAGAGTAGGTTTACGCTGGCATGGGGCAGCGATGCGCCACACTTCCACCGGCGATTTCCGGGCGGCCGAGCCCGCATGCCGGACAAAGGCCAGAATATTGGGATGACCCGCAACGAGCAGGTCCTGGCCGTCCCAGCGCAGGTTGTCGGCGCCGGGCACGTCAGCCAGGGCTAGCGGCTCCACCAGCCGTTCCCCGTCCCAGCGGTAGGCGAACACCTGGCTCTGCCGGGTGCTGGCCACGAAGACTTCGCTGCCCCGGCAAACGATACCGTTGGCGTAAGCCAGGTTATCCGCTACCTCCCACCAGGCATTACGGGAAGCCGTCCAGGCCACCACCGTCGATTTGCGGCGCTTGAACAACGCCTCCGTGCGGCTGCCGCGCACGCCCGAATCGTTGGTGACCAACAGGGTGCCGTCCTCCAGCACCGTCAGCGCGTTGGGCGAGTTGAGCAGCGGGTCGGTCCAGGAGCGGAGATACTGCAGATGATCAGCAAAAACCTGATAAGCAATCACGCTGTGCACATCGCGCTCATCGTCGTGGCTGATGACGTACAACAGGGGCACAGGCTGGCCCTCGCTCGGGGGAAGGGCCCCTTCGCCCGAAACACCGGCTTGCCTTGGAATTGGCTGCGAGGGAAGCGACTGCGGGGGAAGGGGCTGCAGCACCAGATCAATGCCGTGCGGGTGAAACACCAGCGAATCGGGCTCGCCGTGGCGGGGCAATTCCCGCGTTTGCCGGCTGGCCAAGTCAAGCGCCCAAATGCCCGCCGCCTGCGGCTCCGAAGCCCGGCGGGCATCGCTGGAAACCAGCAGGCGCGGTTGGGTGGTCAGGGTATCGAGCACCAGGTCTTCCGGACCTGCGCCTACCGGTAGTCGCTGACTAGGCCACTCGGTGCCCAATTGGCTGATCCCGCAGCCGCTAAATAGGCAGGACAGGATGAACAGGCAGGACAGGTAAAGGGAAGGAGCGGCGCTATTGCCGGACCAGTTTGATCGTTTGGCTTTTGCCGTAGGCATCGACCCGAAGGTAGTAAATCCCGGGAGCCCAGTCTGCAGCCGGCAGCGCATGCCGCCCGGAAGACCGCCGCTCCTGCAGGACCAGTCGACCGCGGGCATCGTAACAGCGAAGGGTGTACGCCCCCGCGGCAGGCAAATCGGGCAAGCTCACCCAGAGCTGGCCGCGGAATGGGTTGGGGCTGACGCTCCAGTTGGCGGTCCAGTTGGTAGCCGCTTCCAGGCCGATAATGATAAACGTAAAGGGCTCGGACACGTTGCTGCAGCCCGCGGTTGTGGTCACTTGCACGGTGTACAGGCCGCTTACTGTTGGCACATAGAAATTGTTGTCGGCACCGGGGATCGGCACTCCGTCCAGGTACCATTGGTAGCTGCCAAAAGCGCCGGCGGCGATGAGCTCGTCCTCGAGCTGCGTGATCGTAGGTGGCGATGGAACTTCGTTCACCACCACAGTGACTTCGCGGGTTTCTTCGTGCCCCAACCCGTCGCGGAAGGTAACGGTGTACGTTGTGGTAACTGTCGGGTTTGCCACCGGGTCTGCGCAGTCGGTGCAGCTCAGTCCGGCAGCCGGACTCCAGGAGTACGACAACGCCCCTGCGGCGACCACCGGAACCCCTTCGCCCGCACAAGCATTGACCAGATCGGGCAATTCAGGAGCCAGTTGGCTTGGCACAAAGTCGGCCAGTTCCAGGCTCATCATGGAACGGGCATGCGTGCCAGCGACCAGTTTGCCCAAGCGCAGATCCAGCTCGATGTCGTAAACGTTGACGACGGGCATGCCGCTGCCCAGGCGCGTCCAGTTGACGCCGAAATTGAGCGTGTAGTACACGCCGCCGTCATTGGCCACGAACAGGATGGAGTCGTTGCCAGGATATAATTCAATATCGTTGATGCCCAGCGCCGGGAGGTCGCCGTGAATGGGAATCCAGGTGGCGCCGCGGTTGTTGCTGTAGTGCACCATGGGCGAAAAGTCATTGTCCTTGTAGCCACTGTGCGTGACGAACACACGGTCCTCGTTTTGGAACGAACATTCCAAATCAGTAACGTAGCGGTTCGGCAGCCCGGCGTCGATGCTGCTCCAGGAACTGCCGCCATCGTTGCTGCGGCTGACCCGGCCGTCCGATGCGCCGGTGTACAGGATGCCCTCCGTGACCGGACTTTCCCGGATCGTCGTGAGCGTGTGGAAACGCGCTTCCGTAAGAATACCTTTGGTCAGGTCGCCACTGAGCGGACTGAACGAGGGAAAGGGTCCGCTGGCCCGGTGCAGCCGGTAGGTTCCGGCATAGACCCGGGTTGGATCGTGGGGAGACAAAATATACGGCATGCTCCAGTTGCGGCGGTCCAGGAAGGGGATGCTCGCGGACAGCCAGTCAAAGCCGAAGCCTCCGTCGTTGGAGTACCAGATGTCGCCGTTCTGAGTTTCCACAAACACAATTTCGGGGTCATCCGGATTGAACTCGGTGTGAAAACCATCGCCGCCGAACATGCGGGTCCAGTCGCCCGGAGACGTGATGCTTCCCCGGGAAGTGCCGTTGTCCTGGGCGCCGCCCCAGTAGTCGCCTAGTAAATGCGGATTTAATTGTATATGATAAAATTGTGTATTTGGGATGTCGTCGATGTCAATCCAGCTGGAGCCTCCGGTTGTGGTGCGGTAAAGCCCGCCGTCCGTGGCCAGCAGCGCTTCGGAAGCGCTGAGAAAGACCAGGTCGTGTTTATCGGCGTGCACATCGCCGAATGAGGTCATGTTGTTCCAGGTGCTGCCGCTGTTGGTGGTGCGCCAAAGATTGACACCACAAACCCAGACCTGGCCGGGTTGGAAAGGATTGAAACGCACTTTGGCAAAATACCAGCCAAAGCCGCCCATGGCTCCAACGCTATTCAAACCAGTTACGTTAAAAGGCAACCAATTCGTACCCCCATTGAAGCTCTCATAAACGCCCTGCGTTTCCAGGTCCGTACCGATCACATGAGCAAGAATATGGTCGGGATTGCCCGGCTCCTGATCCAGACCAATGCGGCACTGAAAACCGGTGGGCAATCCGCCCCCGAGTGTGGTCCAACTTCCGCCGCCGTCGGTGGTTCTGCGAATCACAGCGCCGGGACCATAAACAATGGTGTAGAAATTGTTTCTCAGGCGATCCCATCCGGCCGCCCAAACGCGATCAGGATTGGTTTCATCAATCAGAAAGTCTGCAATTCCGGTGGAATCGGATATGTGCAACACGCGGGTCCAGGTGCTGCCGCCATCCGTGCTCTTGTACAGGCCCCGGTTTCCGTCTTTTTCAAACGGGAGCCCCATCGCCCCGACATAGATCAGGTTAGGGTCTAGCGGATGTACCCGAACCCGCGAAATGATGCGCGTTTCCGCCAGACCGATGTAGGTCCAGGTGGCGCCGGCATCGGTGCTTTTGTACAACCCATCGCCAATGAATGGAAAACCGCTTACGTTGGGATCGCCGGTACCAGCATAGATGGTGTTATGGTCGCTCGGATCAATCTCAATGTCGCCGATCGGGAGAAACAGCTGATCGTCAAAAATCGGGGCCCAGTTGGCGCCGCCGTCGGTGGTTTTGAAGATGCCTCCAGCCGCACAGCCTACATAAATAATGTCATGGTCCGTGGGATCCACCGCAATGGTGTTGATGCGGCCGCCGATGTTCTTAGGCCCTTCCAATTGCCAGCTGGCACCACCGCCCCGCGCGGTAGCCGTCTGGCGAATAGCCCGGTAATCCGCGCGGGCCTGCTCCAGCCCGCGGGTGTATGCGGCCAGTGAAAACTGCCCATCCGGCCAACTCCGCATGGCGTAGTAGTGATCGGCCGGTTCGTGTTTAGCGTTCAGACGACCCGGATCGTCCGGACTGGCCTGCTCCGCCAGGGCATCGGCCCCGGAAAGCGCTTCATCGGCTGTTCCAAGCGACGAACGGTACATCCAGCCAGCGGCCAACAGCGCAGCCAGGCTGCCTGCGGCCAGGAGAGTGCGGGTAAGGTGTTTCACGGGGTGGGGTTATGCAGATCAGGGAAATATTCCTCAAAATAAGAAAAACGACCTATTCAACCGTTGACCATCCGGAGCAGGGTTGCGCAGTTTTTAGGCTTCTAGTCCGTCTTTCGGCGCTTGGGGGGGGCGGGCTTGGCGGCGCGGGCGGGCGCGGGCTTGGCTTTGCTCGCTGCATCCCGCTTGTCCAATTTCTCGGGAGCCTTATTGACTGCCTTACCCGTTTTCCCTTTCTTGCCACCACGCTCGGGTACCTCCCCTGCAGCGACCTTGCCGCTTGCTGGTGCCGGTGGCTTGCGGAAATGCTTGAGCAGACGCACCTCCTCTGCGCTAAGCAGGCGCCATTTCCCCCGGGGAAGATCCTTTTTCGTCAGCCCGGCGTACACCACACGGTCGAGCTTGACCACCTCGTAGCCCAGATGCTCAAAAATGCGGCGAACAATACGGTTACGGCCGCTGTGGAGCGACACGCCCACTTCCGTGTGGTCTTTGGAGTCGGGAAAGGCCACTTCGTCCAGGTGCACAGGGCCATCCTCCAGCGTAATCCCTTGCTTGAGTTGCTCGAAATGTTCGTCGCGCAAGGGCGTATCAAGCTTGGCGGCATAAACCTTCTCCACTTCGTAGCGCGGGTGCATCAGTGCTTCCGCTAACTCGCCATCGTTGGTGAGCAAGAGCAAGCCCGAAGTGTTGCGGTCGAGCCGGCCGACCGGATAGATGCGGCGGCTGCCGGCGCGTTCCACCAGTTCCATCACGGTCCGGCGTCCGCGATCATCTGATGTCGTCGTGAGGAAGCCGCGTGGCTTATTCAATAAAACGTATATAAATCTCTCTGGCTTAAGAATCTTTCCACGATACTCTACCTTATCCCCTGGCAGAATCTTTCTTCCCATTTCCAGCACGACTTCGCCGTTGACCTGCACCTGACCCTCGGCGATCAACTCGTCCGCTTTGCGCCGGGAAGCCACGCCCGCATGCGCCAGGAAGCGGTTCAGGCGCATGACTTCGGGTACGTCTGTAGGTTTCGCTGCCGGCTGAGTGCGGCGTTTTTCCGGCCGCTCTTCCTCCTTGGCCTTGCGCGCCGGGGCCGCCTTCTTGACCATACCCTTTCCTGTCTTTCCGTGGAAGGGTTCCTGTGATTTTCGGGCTGATCGTTTGGCCATAAGAAGGTATTCCGGGGGAATTGTTCCCGTCTCCGAACAACAGTATCGCGGGGCGCTGACCAGCAGGATCGCCGGGGGACATACGAAAGCTAAGGATTTAGTCGAAAACATTGCGCAATCCGCAACCGGCTTGCGCGTTCATGCGCTCGTTCCAATCAGCGCTCCTCGTCTTCGGGAGCTTCGTCGGACGTATCGTCGGGCGCTTCTTCGGCGGCATCGTCGTAGGAAGTTTCCGAAAGTCCTTCGCCCGAAACAGCAGTTGCCTCCTCCTGCGCCATGGCCGCCGCATCTTCCTCGCCGAACTGCGTATCCTCGTCAAGGTGGGGCACTTCCACAGGATGATCATCCGCGTCAACGGATGGCGCGTCCGTGTCGCCGGGTAAAACGTCCGTGTCACCGGGCAACAAATCCGTGTCACCGGGCTGATCATCCGTATTGCCGGGTTGCGTCTCGGCCTCGCCCAAACGGACCTCGTCTTCCAGAGCCTCCGTAGGAACGCCGATGGAATCGCCGCCTTCTTCGAACTCGCGCAGTTTGGGCAGCTCGTCCACGGAATTGATGCCGAAATAGTCCATGAAGCCGCCGCTGGTGGAGTACAACAGGGGCTTGCCCGGGCTCTCCGAGCGACCCGTGATCTCAATCAACTCGCGCTCAAGCAACTTTTGGATGGAATAGTCGCAGTTGACGCCGCGAATGTTCTCGATCTCCGCCTTCGAAATGGGCTGCCGGTACGCGATGATGGCCAGCGTCTCCATGGCCGCCGTGGACAAACGGCGTTTGGACTTGATGTTCAGAAACGACGAAACCGAAGCGTGGTAAGGCTCCTTGGTTAAAAAACGATACCCGCCACCCGTGTGCACGATTTTGAAGGGGAAGAAATCCTCTTCGTACTTCTGGAGCAAGGTTTCCAGGTGATTGATGACCACATGCGGATCGAGCTCCAGCTCAAGCGCACGGTTCAGCGAACTCACCAGATCGGCCACCGGCACCGGGTGGTCCGAGGAGAATAAAATGGCCTCAATATGTTTGTCCAGGTCCTGCACGGGTCAAAAAGCCGCGGCGCTTAGCCTTCGGAGAGGGCGGCTGCCCCGCTGACAATTTCCGTCAACTCGGTGGTGATGGCCGCCTGGCGTGCGCGGTTGTAGGAAATTTTGAGTTCCTTGAGCAATTCGCCGGCGTTGTCCGTGGCCTTGTCCATGGCCGTCATCCGTGCGCCGTGCTCGGCAGCATTGGAATCCAGCAGGTAACGGAAAAACTGCGTGTTGAGAATGCGCGGCACCAATTCAGCCACCATCGTTTCGCGATCGGGCTCAAAAATGAACTCGGTCTGCGTCTTGCTGTTGCTCGGGCTGTTTTCTTCAAACTTGCTGATGGGCAGGAACTGTTCCACCGAAAGAATCTGGGTGGCCGCGTTTTTGAAGCTGTTGTACACCACCACGACGCGGTCGAAACGGCCATCGGCGAAGGCGGTCTTCAGGTAGTCCGCCGCTTCTTTGGACTTCTCAAAGCTCAGGCCACTGAACATGCCGGTATAATCCAGGATCAGCGGGAAATCGTTGCGCTTGAACGCATCGGCTGACTTCTTGCCAATGGGCATGATGTGCAACTCGCCACGCATAGCCTGTTCGGCATACTCGGTACGCGCCA
>Ga0172372_10007875_pt1 | contig 14229 bp, 13 predicted proteins | sample LakKiv5m_2_FD_114544 | JGI IMG/M metagenome (GOLD analysis project Ga0172372, IMG submission 114544) | Freshwater microbial communities from Kabuno Bay, South-Kivu, Congo - kab_092012_9.5m | ecosystem: Environmental > Aquatic > Freshwater > Lake | place: Democratic Republic of the Congo...
GCCGCTGACGAGGATGACGCCGTCTTCCTCGCGGACTTGGACCACTTGCAAATTGTGCACGGTGACGCGCTCGTCGCCCATGTGGCCGGGCATGCCCATATTTTTCCACACGCGCCCGGGCGTGGAGCGGTTGCCGATGGCGCCGGTGCGGCGGTGCATCATGGAACCGTGGCTGGCCGGCTGGCCTTGGTAATTGTGCTTCTTCATCGCGCCCTGGAAGCCTTTGCCCTTGGACTGGCCGATGACGTCGACGAACTGGCCGACTTCGAAGGTAGTTACGGGAACATCAGCGCCCGCTTCGGCCGCGCCATTGCGGAACTCGCGGATGAAGCGCTTCGGCGTGGACGAAGTTTTGGCGAAGTGCCCGGTCTGTGCTTTGGAAACACGCGAGGGTTTCTGGTCGTCGAAACCGACCTGCACGGCAACATAGCCGTCGGTGTCCGCGGTTTTCACCTGCAGGACTTTGTTGCCCGCGGCGGCGATGACCGTGACCGGCGTGGACACGCCCTTGTCGTTGTAGACGCGGGTCATGCCGAGTTTTTTACCGAGTAATCCGAGGCTCATGGTGACGACTAAATTTGAATGTTGATGTCCACGCCGGCCGGCAGGTTGAGGCGGCGGAGTTCGTCCACCGTTTTGGCCGTGGGATCGATGATATCGAGGAGACGCTTGTGCGTGCGGCGCTCGAACTGGTCCATCGACTTTTTGTCGACGTGCGGCGAGCGGTTGACCGTCCAGCGCTCGACCTTGGTCGGGAGCGGCACGGGACCGGCAACGGCGGAACCGCTGCGTTTGGCCGTTTCGACAATCTCCAAAACGGAGCGGTCGAGCAGCATGTGGTCGAAAGCTTTGAGGCGGATGCGTATGCGTGGTGCGGCCATGGTCGTTATTTCTTCTGGCTGTCGAGCACGGCGGCGAGCACCTGCGACGGCACTTGTTCAAAGTGGGACGGCTCCATCGAGTAGGAGGAGCGGCCTTTGGAAAGCGAGCGGATGGCGGTGGCGTAGCCGAACATTTCGGCCAGAGGCACATCGGCGCTCACCGTGCTGAGGTTGCCCTTGGTCTCGATGCCCTGGATCTTGGCGCGGCGGCGGTTGAGGTCGCCCATGATGTCGCCCTGGAATTCATCCGGCGTGATGTTTTCCACCTTCATGATGGGCTCGAGAAGAACGGCCTTGGCCTTTTTCAGCGCATCCTTGAGCGAGAAAATCGCGGCGAGTTTGAAGGCCATTTCGTTCGAGTCCACGTCGTGATACGAACCGTCGACGATGTCGACATGCAGATCGATGACCGGGTAGCCGCCGATGATGCCGTTGAGCACGCCTTCCTCGATGCCTTTGATGCAGGCCGGAATGTATTCCTTCGGGATGGTGCCACCTACGATCTTGTTCTCGACGGTGAGGCCTTTGCCGCGCTCGTTGGGGGCGACTTTGATGATAACGTGGCCGTATTGACCGCGTCCGCCCGACTGCTTGATCAATTTTCCTTCGCCGTCGGCCGGAGCGAGGATCGTTTCCTTGTAGGCGATCTGCGGTTTGCCAGCGTTCGCCTCGACCTTGAACTCGCGCATCATGCGATCGCGGATGATTTCGAGGTGAAGCTCACCCATGCCCGCGATGATCGTCTGGCCGGTCTCTTCGTGGGTGAAGACGCGGAAAGTCGGGTCTTCCTCGGCGAGCCGCTGGAGGGCGATGCCCATTTTTTCCTGGTCGATCTTGGTCTTCGGCTCGATGGCCATGGAAATGACCGGCTCGGGGAAGGACGGCGGCTCGAGGAGGATGGGATGCTCTTCGTCGCAGAGGGTGTCGCCGGTTGTGATGTTCTTGATGCCGACGATAGCCGCGATGTCGCCCGAGTAACACGTGTCGATGTCCTCGCGCTTGTCGGCCTGGATCTGGATGAGGCGGCTGATGCGCTCGCGTTTGCGGGTGCGCGGGTTGTAAACGTTGTCGCCCTTGGAAAGTTTGCCCGAGTAGACGCGGAAGAAAACGAGTTTGCCGACGAATGGATCGCTCCAAAGTTTGAAGGCGAGCGAGGCAAAGTTACCGTTGTCGTTGGCCGGCGCGTCGATCGGCTTGGCGTCGTCCGGATCTTGCCCCTTGGCCGGCGGGATGTCGAGCGGGCCGGGAAGATAGTCAACCACGGCATCGACGAGATATTGCACACCTTTGTTTTTGAAGGCGGAACCCCCGGCAACGGGGACAAATTTGTTGGCGATGGTCTGGCGACGGATGGCGGCTTTGAGGTGCTCCTTGGTGATCGGTTTTTCCTCGAGGAACATCATGCCGATTTCCTCGTCGAGGTCGGTCATCTGGGTGACGAGATCATCGTAGGCCTTCTTGGCCATTTCCTTGTGGTCGTCGGGAATCTCCGCCACTTCGTAGGTCGAACCCATCACGTCGTTGTCCGAATAAAGGATGGCCTTTTGGTTGATGACGTCGATTTGGCCGCGGAGGTGATCTTCTTTGCCCAGCGGAATGAGGATCGGCCAGACGTTGGCACCGAGTTTGGTCCGCATGCTTTCGACCGCCGCGTCGAAATCCGCGCCGGTGCGGTCCATCTTGTTGACGAAGGCGATGCGCGGGACGTTGTATTTCGTCGCTTGGCGCCAGACGGTTTCGGACTGCGGTTGCACGCCGGCCACGCCGCAGAAAACGGCGATGGCACCGTCGAGCACGCGGAGCGAACGCTCCACCTCGGCTGTGAAGTCCACGTGACCGGGCGTGTCGATGATGTTGACGCGCATGTTGATGCCGTCGAACAGCTTGAAGACGTCCTTCTCCGGCTTCTGCAACCACGAGCATGTGGTGGCCGCGGAGGTGATGGTGATGCCGCGCTCGCGCTCCTGCTCCATCCAGTCGGTCACCGTCGTGCCTTCGTGCACTTCTCCGATCTTGTGGATCATGCCGGTGTAAAAAAGGATGCGCTCGGTCAGCGTGGTTTTGCCGGCGTCGATGTGCGCGCAGATGCCGATGTTGCGCGTGCGCTCGAGAGGGAACGCGCGGTCGGGCGAATTGGGGTTCGCGGTGGCGGCGGGTGCTGTGGCGGTGGCGGACATGAGAAAGAACGGGTTACGACGGTTTACCAGCGGAAGTGGGCGAAGGCGCGGTTGGCTTGGGCCATCTTGTGCATTTCATCGCGCTTTTTGATGGCGTTGCCCTGGCCGGCGGCGGCGTCTTTGAGCTCAATGGCCAGCGCTTCCTTCATCGGGACGGCTTTGCGCTTGGCGGCGAAAGTGACGAGCCAGCGCATGGCCAGCGCGTATTGGCGCTCGGCCGGGACTTCCATCGGCACCTGGTAGGTGGCACCGCCGACGCGGCGGGATTTCACCTCGAGACGAGGACGAACGTTGTCCAGCGCCTTGGTCAGCACGTCGAGCGGATCGACCGACTCGCTGCCCTCGCGCGATTTCTCGATCGCGGTGTAGACGATGGTTTCGGCGACGGATTTTTTGCCCGCGCGCATCACGGTGTTGATCAGGCGCGTGACCATCGGGCTGCCGTAGCGGCTGTCACCGAGGGTCGACCGTTTTGTTGCTCTGCGTCTGCGTGCCATGGTTGGAAAAGATCGGGTTTACTTCTTCTTGGCGGTTGCTTCGGCGCCGGCTTTGGGACGTTTGGCGCCGTATTTCGAGCGTCCGCGGCGACGCCCGTCCACGCCGAGCGTGTCGAGCGAACCGCGCACGATGTGGTAGCGCACGCCCGGGAGATCCTTCACGCGGCCGCCTCGCACGAGCACGATCGAGTGCTCTTGCAGGTTGTGGCCCTCGCCCGGGATGTAGGCAATGACTTCCTGGCCGTTGGTCAGGCGGACCTTGGCTACTTTGCGCAATGCCGAGTTCGGTTTTTTCGGCGTGCGGGTCATGACCTGCACGCAGACGCCGCGGCGCTGCGGACAGTTCACGAGCGCGGGCGACTTCGACTTCAAAGTCACTTTGCGGCGTCCTTTGCGGACAAGTTGATTGATCGTAGGCATTGCTTGGTGAAAGTTTCGCGCCTTTTTCAGGCGACAAAAAAACCACGCGAACGTGGTTTCTTCGCGAACCCCCGACAGTGTGCGGGACGGGAGAGACTATCGGAACCGCAGCCTACAGCAAGAGATTTTCGAAAAATTTTTCAGAAGCCCGCTTCTGGGAACGGCTGATCAGTCCGGGCCCCGGGAAAATTGCCTAGCTGCGGCGGATACGTGCTTGGGCAACGCGGGAGGAACGAGCCTCCTCTTGCGTGGCAGGCCGGAGTCCCAAAGAGCGCAGGCGGGCGTCGAACTCTTCCTCTGTCGGATAAGGTCCGCGCAGGAGAGGAACTTGCCGGGGCGAATACTCAACCGCTCTTTCCGCGGTAGTCGCCGAGGTAGCGCTCATAGTTGCTCACAATATCGAGATAGGCCTGCTCGAACGCAAGGGCGAAGTCCTGCTCTTCCACCAACTCCTTGGCCACAAGCCGTCCGCCGAACGCAAGGATGTCGCGATGGGCGAATCCGTGTGACGTGTCGTAGCGCGTCACGCAATGCATTTCGCCGTCGATATCGGCCAAGAGGACGATGCGAAAGCGCCGCCGCGACTGTGGCGCTCGACTTCGACGCGGCAGGCCCTATCAAGCCAAACGATCCAGTCCTTTTCCGGCATCGGGCAGCCCCTTCGTTTGCTTCGTTAACTTCTGTTTAAGTCTGCAGTGCCCGCGCCAAAGCCCCTGCCACTTCCCGGATCTGGTCCGCGGTCAGCTCCGGATAAATCGGCAACGCCAGAGACTCGTGCGCAGCCTTCTCCGACTCGGGGAAGTCACCCGCCGAGTGTCCGAGCGAAGCGAAGCATTCCTGCAGGTGGAGCGGGATCGGATAGTAAACAGCGCACCCGATGCCGGCGGCGGTCAATTTTTCGCGCACTAGGTCGCGGTCGGGCACGCGGACCACGTATTGATGGTAGATGTGGTGGTTGGTCACGCCGGAGGCGGCGTAGGGCTCGACGGGCAAAGTGACGCGGTCGAGCAGGCCGAGTTTGGTGAATTCCTCGCGGTAAAGTGCCGCGTTGCGTCGGCGCGCGCCGTGCCAGGCGTCGAGGTGCGGCAGCTTGGCCGAGAGCACGACGGCTTGCAACGCGTCGAGGCGGAAGTTGCCGCCGACTTTCTCGTGGTGGTATTGCGCGCCCATGCCGTGGTTGCGCATGAGTTTGATCTGCGCCGCCAACTCTGCGTCGCGACAGGTCGCCATGCCGGCATCGCCGAACGCGCCGAGGTTCTTCGACGGGAAAAAACTGAAGTAGCTGGCCGCGCCGATCGCGCCGGCGCGCCACGTTTTCCCGCTCTGCGAAGGATAGTCCGCGCCGATGGCTTGCGCGGCATCCTCGATGACCGGCAGGTCGAACTCTTTGGCCAACGCGCCGATCCGGTCCATGTCGCAGACGCAACCGAACAAATGCACCGGCATGATGGCGCGCACGCGGTTGCCCGCGGACGTGACCAGCGCGCCGTCCGGGCCGCGGCGGCATTTTTTGCGCAGGCATTCGTCGAGCCGGGCCGGATCCATGTTGTAGGTCGCGGCATCGATATCGACGAAGACCGGTTCCGCTCCCGTGCGATGGATGCAACCCGCGGTGGCGAAGAAAGTGTAAGGCGTGGTGATGACCGCGTCCCCGCGCCCGATGCCCATGGCCATGAGGATGGCAAGCAAGGCATCCGTGCCGGACGACATCCCGAGGGCGTGTCCGCACCTCGTGTAATCGCGCACGGCGGTTTCGATTTCCTCGACCGGCGTGCCGAGGATGAATTGCTGGCTCTCGCACAATGCAGCCATGCGGCGCTGCACGTCGTCCTTCACCTGCGCGTATTGCAGGCGCAAATCCAGCAGAGGGACTGCCACGAAGAAGAGGAGAGGTTAGCGGATGACGCCGAATTCGGCGCGGCGGTTGGCCGCCCAGGCCGCTTCGCCGCCGCCGGACGCCACGGGCATTTCCTCGCCGAAGCTGACGGTTTGGATGCGCCCGCCGCCGATGCCTTGGCTGATGAGAGCCTCGCGCACGGCCAGAGCGCGGCGTTCGCCGAGTCCGCGGTTGTATTCCTCGGTGCCGCGCTCGTCGGTGAATCCGGCGATGATGATGTCGCCCTTGTTGGAGCGCAGGAAGTCGGCCACGGTCTGCACCTTGCCCATCTCCGAACCGCTCACGTCGAAGCTGTCGAAACCGAATTGCACCGGCGGAAATTGGCCTTTCGCAACGTTGCCGCTGAGGTACGCCGCGCCGTCCGTGCGCTCGGGAAGCGGGACACCGCTGACAAAATCACCGTCGATGCCCGCGTATTCGTCCTTCGGTTTGGTTTTGCAGGAAGCGGCCGCCAGCACGATGCAGAGGCCGGCCGCGAGAAGGGTGAGGTTTTTCATGGTGTTTCGCATGGGATCAGCGCGACCAGGTCGGCTCGCTCACTTTGCCCAGACCGCTGACAACAGTTGTCATCCGGCCGTTTTGGACGTCAAGGAGATTGAGGCCCGAACCGGTGCTGTAAATGAGGTGGCGGGAATTGCGGCCCCACACGGGGTTTTGTCCGGAAGCGACGATCCGCGCGCCGCCGCCGCCGACTTCCATCACCGCCACGGAAAATCCGCCGCCGGACCGGACGGTGAAGGCGACCTTCTTGCCGTCGGGCGACCAACTGGGATCCGTGCAGTAACCGAAGCCCGAGTTGAGGCGCTGCGGCGATCCGCCGCCCGCGCCGATGCGGTAAAGTTGCGGACTGCCGCCTTCATCGGAGGAATAAATCAACTCGCCGCCGTTCGGCGACCACGTCGGCGAGGATTCGACCCCGCGCGTGCGCGTCAGGCGCCGCGCCATGCCGCCGCGCAGACCGGTGACATAAATCTCCGGGTTGCCGTCCTTGCTCATGGTCAGGGCCATCTTCCCGCCGTCCGGCGAAATGGCCGCGCCCGAGTTCGTACCCGGCGCTTTGACCACTCGCTGCCGCGCGCCCGAGGCGACGTCGATGACATAAACATCGGGGTAGCCCTCGTGGTAGCCGGTGTAGGCCAGATTCCGCGCGCCGGGCCCGAGCGAAGGAGCCACGCTGATGCTGCGGTCGCTGGTCATGCGCCGCGAGTTGTTGCCGTCATAGTCGGCGAAATAAATTTCCTTCGGCCCGCTGGCCGTGCCGACGAAGGCGATCTTGGTCGTGGCGATGCTTGGATTGCCGGTGATGGTTTCCACGATGTCGTCGGCGAACTGGTGCGCCACGTCGCGGTCGCTTCCGCTGTAAGATTTCGACAGAATGGTCGCGCCCGAGGTGTCGGTCACCCGGCCCTGCAAAGTGCCGCCGGAGGCCGTTCCGCCCACCACATAAGACCCGCGGGCATCGGGCACGAGCTGGAACCAGCCGGAGAGATCGAGGTCGTTTTGGAGCACCTTGGTGACCGCGGGGCCCGACGGTCCGCCGATCGGCGTGACGGCCAGCGAAACGCGGTCGCCTTTCCGGACCGTGATCGTCGGCGCATCCTGCGCCAAAGCCGCCACGGACAAAACAAGCAGTGAAGACAACACCCGAATCATCATGGGCATCCGTATACCGTGCCCGACGGGTGCCGTCGAGGCTAGTGGCAACCGCAACCCCCGCCGCAACAGTGGCCGCCGGCGGACGGACGCGGAGCAGGGGCGCCTTTCGAGGAGGTCAGGATCCCGAGACCACCGGTGATCACCCGGCGGATCGGTTCCCCCGTCTCCGGGTGCCTGGTCAGGGCGGCGTCTTTCATGCTCTGCCGGATCTCGTAGCTCTGCACCGGGTCCCCTTCCCGACGGGGGATGGTTTCGTAAACGTAAACAGCCATGGAGAAAATTTCACCCGCGGAGTGCAAGCGCGCAAGCGGGAAAGGTCTGATGGTGCGACCGTCGCTCGCGGAGGCTTCACCCCGCCAAACGCATCCACGAAAGCCCCCGCGCGCTTCGGGAAAGCCAGAAGAAGACCTCAAACGCGGTCACATGGACTTTCTGCAGAAAGTCCATGTGTGCTTTTTGTGTTCATCCACAGCATTTTATGGCAAAGGCTACGGCCTTTTTACTTCTGGACACCGTCGGCAGGGACGCTGGCCCGGCCATCCGCACTGTCTACTGAGGAACGCAGCGGGTGGCTGGGGCCGGCTGTCCCCAACCAACCGTGACGGAAACCATCGGAGCATGCCGATGGTCAACGCCACTCGTGCTTCGGGTAGCGCCGGGCGTATTCGGGACGGAGCTGCGGATAGGTATTCATCCAAAAACTCCCCAAATCATCCGTCACTTGGATCGGCCGCTGATTCGGCGCCAAGATCTCCACCCTTATCCGCACGCGCCCGTCGGCCACGGTGATTGGCGCTTCCACCCCGTAAAGATCCTGCACCCGGGCGGCCAAAACCGGAGCCTGGCCTGCGGCGTACACCACGCGCGCACTGCGTCCGCCGGGAAGTTTGATCCGGTCGGGCGCATAAGCCTCGAGCGCGCCGAGCTGCGGTGCGGAGAGCCATCCGCGCAGCACGGGCCAAGGATCTTTGTCTTTCAGCGCCCGGTAATTGGTCACTCCCTGCGCCAGTTGTTCGAAGAGAAAGCGTTTTTCCTCCGCACCGATGCGCGGAAGTTCCAACTCCGGCATCCATCCCGTGAGGCAATTGAGCCGCGCGATCCATTGCTCGACCGTTTCGTTCCACAAAGGCAGGGACAAATCGCCGGCCGCAATTTTCTCCGCGAAGATTTTGGCTGCTGCGGCCGGCTCCGGTTCGCCGCCCGGACCGGAACGCAGGACGAGATCGCGGAATTTGGTCACGCGGCGCGCGGTCACCCCGCGCGTCGTCGGATCGAACATCGTTGCCGTTTCATCGGAGAATTCCCCCGGAAACATTTCCTGCAGCCACTCTTCGCGCACCGGCGAGGCCAGGGTGAGCAAGGTTTGCACATCTCCCTCGCGTCCGCCGATCTCGGTGATTTCGCCGGCCACGAGAAACTCGCTCGTCACCACGCTCTCGCGCGCCAGCGTGCCACGGCGTCCGTGGACCAGGTCGCAGCGCAGCGTCCCGCGATCGAGACGTCTGGCCAGATGATCGGGAAAGGCGGCGAGCATGCATTTATCCAGGGCATGCTCGGGTGGAGGATTGTCGGAGAGATTCAAGCCCTCGCCATGCGCGATATCGGCGAATTTGTCGGCCAACTGCGCCGCTTGGCGGGCGGATTGCATATGGATCCCGAGCTGCCGTCCGCGCGCCGGATCGAAGTTCGATTTGCGCGCCACGGAGAAAGCACGCAGTTGGACCAAGACATCCGACTCCGCACCATCGCGGAACATGTCGTCACGGCGCTTGTCCATGTCGCGCGAGGTGCTCTTGACCAAAAGTCCGCGTCCTTGGGTCAGCGCCGCAAGCAGGCAGGCGGCTTTGACACATCCCAGTCTCTCCGCCTCGAGCAGCAAACGCGCGTAACGCGGATGCACCGGGAAAGCCAGCATCTGGCGTCCGAGTTCCGTGATGACGCTGTCATGGTCCAACGCTCCGAGGTCCTCGAGCAATTCCACCGCACGCTGCAGCGCGCGCGGTTCGGGCGGTTCGAGCCAGCGGAATTTCGCTAAATCCCCCACTCCGGCCGCCTTGAGCGAAAGAACCACTTCGGCCAGATCGAGGCGCTTCACTTCCGGGAGCTCGGACGCGGCGCGTTGCTCGTGGTCTTTCGTCATCCACAACCGCACACAGCGTCCGGGAGCGGTGCGGCCGGCTCGGCCGGCGCGCTGGTCGGCCGAGGCGCGGCTGATTTTTTCGACGAGCAAGGTGTTGATCCCGCGACGCGCATCATGGCACGCGATGCGGGCCAGACCGCTGTCCACCACCAGCGTGACACCTTCGATGGTCAGCGATGTTTCCGCCACATTGGTCGAAACGATGATTTTGCGTCCGCCACCGGACGCCACCGCTTCGTCTTGTTCGCGCGGCGGCATTTCCCCGTGCAAAGCGAAAACGGCGAAATTGCGCAGGGCGGATGTCGCGCGGATTTCCGAAATGGTCCGCTGGATTTCGTAAGCCCCCGGCATGAAGACCAGGACATGTCCGGATTCCGGCGCGTGTTCGGAAAGCGCCTCGGCGGCCAGTTCCCATGGAGGCGTGTCGCCGGGTGAGCGTTCGAGATGACGGACCTCGACCGGAAAAGTGCGACCCGACGACTCGAGCACTTCGCTCGGCGCGAGGTATTTTTCCAACTCTCCCACCTCCAGCGTGGACGAAATGACGACGAGTTTGAGATCCGGTCGCGCGGACTCCTGCAGATCGAGCGCACGGGCCAAAGTGATGTCGCCGTAAAGATGACGTTCGTGGAATTCGTCGAAGACAATGGCTGATACCCCACGCAGTTCCGGATCGCCGATCATGCGACGGAGCAAGATTCCTTCGGTCACATAGAGGATGCGCGTCTTGGCTGAGGATTTTCCCTCCATGCGGACTTGGTATCCGACCGTCTGGCCCAGCGGTTCCCCCCTCTCCTGCGCCACCCGCGAGGCCAGCATCCGCGCGGCCATGCGGCGCGGTTGCAGGACCACGATCTGACCCGGACCTGTCACCACGCGGTCGAGGAGCATCTGCGGGACCTGCGTCGATTTGCCCGAACCGGTCGGGGCGCGGAGGATCAGACGCGATCGGGCCTTCGCCGCCTCGAAGATGCGGTCCTCAATCTCGTAAATGGGCAGTTGCCGCGGATCCACCGCGACAATCTGCCCGCGATGAACATCGGGGGCAATGCGGACGCGATTGCCATACTCATTCGCAATGAATAAAATTGTCTTGTGCAAGTGGGGATCACAGAGGCGAGAGCCAAGCTTTACGCCCTGATACGCAAGGTCGAGTGCGACACCACAGTAATCGTGACCCGTCGCGGTCGGCCAGTTGCCACCATGGTTCCTTTGGCCAAGGCACATCGACGCACCCTTATTGGTGGACTCGCCGGACGACCATTCCGGATGGGTAAGGGCTTCGATCGCATAACCTTGAGCGATCGTCTAGCCGACGAGTTCGGCGTGGCGCGCGGTTGGTAGTCGGCGATGTCCACCGTCCGCCAAGCTTTGCAATCTGTCCTCGATGAAAACGACGGGGCGATTCCGTTCGATACCTTCATGGCTATCGCGCTGCATCACCCGCAGGATGGCTATTACACGCGCAATGTCCGGACGATCGGGAGTCGCGGGGATTTCACCACGGTTCCGCAACTAACTACGGCGCTCGGCCAAGCGATCGGACAATGGCTGCAAGGGGAAGCAGAGCGGCGCGGTTGGAAGAGGTTCAACGTGATCGAATGCGGTCCGGGTTCAGGCTCACTTGCCTCGGCAGTAAGGAAAAGCTTCGGGTGGTTCGGAAGGCGGAAAGTCGATCTTCACTTGGTCGAAACCTCGCAACCGTTGCGAGAAGAGCAAGGGAAGCGCGTGCGCGGGACATGGCATGCCACGATTGAAGAGGCGCTGGCCGCGGGCGAAGGCCGCGCACTGGTTTATCACAATGAGTTTTTCGATGCCTTTCCCTGTCGCGTGCTCCGCAAGGAAAGCGAAGGATGGGCCGAACTGCATCTCGAAGTGATTGAGGGAAAACTGCAGGAAGTTTTTCTCCCGCCCACGCGTCCCCTGCCCGCTTCAACCGTTTTTGCGCGCGAATGGACAACGGGCCAACGAGTCGAAGTGTTTGAGTCGGTCCGCAATTGGATGCGCGGCATGGCGGCGTCATGGATATCGGGCGCGATGCTCATCGTCGACTACGGCGGAAAGACGAAGGACATTTATCACCGGCGTCCGGCGGGAACGCTGCGCGCTTATCGCGGACAACAACGCCTGACCGGCGACGAGGTTTACGAATTGCCCGGGCGCCAGGACATCACAGCCGATGTGAATTTCGACGATCTGCAGGGCTGGGCACGAGAACTCGAGTGGAAAACGGAAGGAGTCATATCGCTGAAGGCCATAGCGCCTAGCGCACCCGGAGCAGAGGCGTTCCATTGCATCTCGTTTGCAAAACTGTAGCGTCGCCGTCCCCGGCGACGGCCGTTATCGACAACAACCGACGGCGGTGACGCCGCCGCTACACCAATCCAATTCCTCAGCGCTCTCTGCGTCCTCTGCGGTTACCTAAACCTCTTCCGCCTACTCCCCACCTCGCGCCCGATGAAAGTCCGGTTGATCGCATTATGATACGCCCGCGCGCCACCAAGAGGATTGACCGCCATTGTCTGAAGCTTGCGAAACAGAAAATGCAATGGTATGCAATGATGGTATGCCAACCATGACTCATCGCACCACCTTTGCTTTGGACGCAGCCACGGCCCGTCGTCTCAGGCACTTGGCCAAGCTCTGGAAAGTGTCCCAAGCCGAGGTCGTCCGCCGTTCCGTGGAGCGCTCCGAGCAGGCGGTGCAGTCGGCGAAACGCGATCCGGTGTCCCGGCTGCGCGAACTGCACGCCAAGGGCGGCGGAATCGGCAAGGCGCAGGCCGATCGCTGGATTGCCGAGACCTACGAGGATCGCAAAAAGTGGCGCGCCTCCTCGTGATCTGCCTCGACACCAACTACCTCATCCGCTGCCTCGAAGCCGGCTCGGAGGAAGCCGAGCGCATCACCGCGTGGCATCGGCGCGGCGAGCGCCTTCTGGCGCCGGTGACGGCGTGGTATGAGTTCCTTTGCGGCCCGGTCACGTCGGAGCAGGAGGAAATCGTGCGTGCTTTTCTCGCCGAGGTGATCCCCTTTGCCGAGGAACAAGCGCGCGAAGCAGCGCACCTCTTCAACGCGACCGGCCGCAAGCGCCATCTGCGCGTGGACGCCATGATCGCCGCCACTTCCATCGTGGCCGGAGCTCCCTTGGTCACCGGCAATCGCGAAGACTTCCAACCTTTCCTCGCGCACGGGCTCAAGCTGGCCTGACAACTCCATCGAGGGACCGCCGCCAATGGTCCAATCCCTCAACCCTCAGCTCTCAACCCTCAACTACCCTCAAATCCCTTCCGCCTGCTCGCCCAACTCACGACGGATAAACGTGCGGTTCATCGCGTTCAAGTAAGCACGCGCGCTGGCTTCGATAACGTCGGTGCTCGCGCCTTTGCCGGTGATGAGGCGTCCGTCACCGAAATCAACCTTGAGCGTCACCTCGCCGAGCGCATCGTGGCCCTGCGTGACGGCTTGCACATTGTATTCGACGAGGTTGCCGGAACGTCCGGCCACCGCGTCGATGGCGCGCATGGCGGCATCGACCGCACCATTGCCCTCGGCGGCCGCTTCTTTCTTTTCGCCACTTCGGACCAAAGCCACCGAAGCATGCGGCTTTTGGCCGGAGGCGACGGAAACCTCGAGTTTTTCCAATTGCCAACCTTCGGCCTGCGGCATCATCGAGTCGTCGACGATGGCGGAGAGATCGTCGTCGTAGACGAATTTCTTTTTGTCGCCGATGTCTTTGAACCGCGCAAAGACAGCACCGATCTCGGCATCGCTCAATTTGAACCCGAGGTGCTCGAGTCGCGCGGCCATGGCGTGACGTCCGCTGTGTTTGGTCAGGGGCAACTCGGTGCCACCCCAACCCACTTCAACCGGATCCATGATTTCGTAGGTCTCGCGCATCTTGAGCATGCCGTCCTGGTGTATGCCGGAACTGTGGGCGAAGGCGTTCTCGCCGACGATGGCCTTGCTGCGCTGCACATGCAGTCCGCTCATGCGGCTGACGATGCGCGAGGTCTTCAAAATTTCCCGCGTGTGCACGTCGGTGTGCAGCTTGCCGAAGAAATCGGGGCGGGTTTTCAATGCCATGATCACTTCTTCCAACGCGGCATTGCCGGCGCGTTCGCCGATACCGTTGATCGTGCCTTCCACTTGGCGCGCCCCGGCCTGCACGGCGGCCAGCGAGTTGGCCACGGCCAGGCCGAGATCGTTGTGGCAATGCACGCTGATGATGGCGTCGTCGATATTACGGACGTTGTCCTTCAGATATTTGATCAGCGCACCGTATTGCTCGGGCACGGCATAGCCCACGGTGTCGGGGATGTTGACCGTGGTGGCACCCGCCGCGATGACCGTCTCGACGACTTGCGCGAGAAACTCCGGCTCGGTGCGCGAGGCGTCCTCCGGCGAGAACTCGACATCTTTGCAATGCGACTTGGCCAGCCTGGTTCCTTCCGCGGCGAGGCGCAGGATTTCCTCGTGCGCCTTTTTCAATTTGTGCTCGCGGTGGATTTTCGAGGTGGCGAGGAACACGTGGATGCGGCCGCGTTCGCCGGCCGGCTTCACC
>Ga0172372_10007876_pt1 | contig 14226 bp, 10 predicted proteins | sample LakKiv5m_2_FD_114544 | JGI IMG/M metagenome (GOLD analysis project Ga0172372, IMG submission 114544) | Freshwater microbial communities from Kabuno Bay, South-Kivu, Congo - kab_092012_9.5m | ecosystem: Environmental > Aquatic > Freshwater > Lake | place: Democratic Republic of the Congo...
CGCCTCCCCGCTGTCATGGGATCGACCGCATTGCCTACAACTTGAGTCGGATTGAACGACGCATCTTCACGCGCCATCATTTCTCCCACCGCTCCCCGCTCAAGCTTCCTGTCCAACGGTCGACTTCCCTTCGGCGAAACTACAAAACGGACCCACTATGTTCACGCTTGATCGGACACCACTTTCCGAGGTCGCTGCCGAGCGACTTCAGTATCCGTTCTCCGCAATGGAGATTGGCGACAGCCTGCACATACTCGACTTCCGAAAGGCCGAAAGCGCCCGGGTTTCCGCCATTCAGTACATCAAGCGACACCAGCTTGACTGGAAGTTCAGCATGAAAAAATGCCGAGACGGATGGCGGATCTTTCGTATTCGTTGAAAAAACAAGCGTTTTTGGCCCTTTTTACCGAAATCGAATTATCCCCCAGCGTTGCCGGTTCCGCCACGCCAATCTACACCGCACAAGCGTAAGGTTCCGTAACGTTGTAGGCGATACACCGGCCAGTCAGCCTGACACCGGCCTCTCCGTTTCATCGGTAAACCACCAGTTTCACGCTCTAAGCCTGCCATCCGGCGAAATGACGTCGCCTTTTTGCGAAAAACTGCAGCTTCCGACGTTTTTCGCGCCTGTCCGACCGCAATTTCGATAAAAAGCGGGGGTGACGACTTCCATCGCCACCCCCGAACGTACCGCCAAGAGACTTGCCTAGAAACTTACTGCAACAGGCTGAGCACCGACTGCGGCTGCTGATTGGCCTGCGCCAACATCGCCATGGCCGCCTGCTGAATGATCTGCTGGCGAGCAAGCTCGGTAGTGACCTGACCGTAGTCGGCATCCATGATCCGGCTGCGCGACTCGTTCAAGTTGGTCCGAGTGGTGGTGATGTTATCGATCGCAGCGGTGAGTCGATTCTGGAACGCACCCAGATTCGCGCGGCTCAGGGCCACCTTCTCCAGCGCCTTGTCGATGGACGTCAGTGCCCGACCGGCCGACTCCTGCGAGGTGATCTGAAGCGCACCACCTACCAGGGTTGGCGACCCCCCCTGAGCAGACAATCCAACCAGGGCGAGCGAATTGCTTCGCACCGTCGCGTCGGTGGCATAGGAATCAACTCGAATTTCCGCACCGATTTCGGATGAAAGTGTGATGCGACCCTTAACCGTCGCACCGCCGGCCGCCGTAATACCCGCGCCGCCCGAGGCGTCACCACTGGTCGAGGCGATACCTGTCATGAAGCCTGTCGCGTCCTCAACCGAAATATCGGCACCTTCAGACGTCAGGATCAGGTTTCCGTCGATGTCGGTAGACGCGCGCACCCCGTTCAGGCTTCGGTTGATCTCCGAAACCACGCCCTGCATGGTGGTCTGCGTGCTAAGCGTCGTGATTTCCGTGCCGTTGATCTTGACCGATGTCGCAGCACCGATATTGGCCAGTGCCGTGGTGACCTTGACTTCGGTCTTCGCCTTCGCGATAACGCCAGTCTGATCGGAGAGCTTGTTGATCGCCGCAGCCTTCGCCAGCGCCGAGCTGTCATCCGACACGCCGATCTTCACACCATTGATACGAAGGTCATGCGTCAGATTGATGGCCGTCGTGCTGACTGCGCTACCAGCAAAGCTCGTACCGTCGGTCGACTGGTTGAAGCCCATGTTTTTGACGTCAGTGATCGTACCGACTGCGGTTGTTCCGTAGCCGTTCGCCTCGTTCTTCGCGATAATCTTGACGTCACCACCATCGAGGCTTTCAAAGGTCATGTAGCCCTTGTAGGTGCCTGCGGTCAAACCAGCGGTTTCCTCTGCAGATCCCGCGATGATGATCGTTTTACCCGTGTTATTGGACAACTCGATAGTCCCGTCACCTGACAGAACCGCGGTCACACCCGCCGCATCACGGTTGATGTTGTTGACCAGTTCCTGGACACTGTTTGCAGCGCCCACCTCGATTGCCGCACCCGCGTCGATCGCAATCGTGACCGCGCCTTTCGCAAAAACGTTCGTGGTCGGCGCAACACCCTTGATGGTGTTGAACGCGGTGGCTTTAACCCGATGCTCACCGATATTGGTATTGATATTGGAAGCCAACTCGCTTGCAGTGACGTCCGCGGCAATCGCCGTTCCCAGCGCGTTCTTGCCATTAATCAGAACGTCATCAACCGCCTGAGTCGCGATCGTGCCGACCCGGCCGCTGGTTACCGTTCCCTCGGTCATGAACCCCTGCAACCCAAGCGACTTGCTCCCAGAAGATTCGATGGTGACCGAAACCTGGTCGTTCTCCTTGACCCCGGTCTGAATCGCGACGCCCTTGGCCGTGCCGTCCAACAGCTTGATGCCGTTGAAGTTGGTGGTGCGGGAAACGTTGTCGATTTCGGAGATCAGTTGATCCATCTCCTTTTGCAAGGCCACTCGATTTTCTCGGGTCATGCTGCCGGTGGCGGCCTGGACCGATAGCTCGCGCATCCGCTGCAGCATGTTGGTCACTTCGCCCAACGCGCCCTCGGCGGTCTGCATCATCGAGATGCCGTCGTTTGCGTTCTTGATTGACATGGCCATACCACGCAGGTCGGCCGTCATTCGAGTGGCGATGGCGAGGCCAGCAGCATCATCCGAGGCGCCATTGATGCGCTTTCCGGTGGAAAGCTGCTGCATCGAATTGGCCATCTGGCGATTGTTGACCTGCAGGGCGTTCGACGCGTAAAGCGCCTTGGTGTTGCTGTTGATGATAGTCATGGCTTCCTCGTTTCAGTCGTGGATCGCCTTGCCGTTCAGGCAAGGTCCTGCCGCGACGGCGAAGGCGACTTGCCACTGCACGTCAGGGCACGTTCATACATGTTTCGGGTAAATTCCGACGCGTTGTCGCCTTGCAGGGCGATCAGCCGCTCGAGCAGAACCAGCGCCCTATCCCACTCCTGGCGAACAACTGCCACGAGCGACGAGATGGCAAGAACTCCCTCGCTCTCCGGATAAGCCGTCAACCCATGCTCTGCAACGTCAGCCGCCTGATCGAGATCATCCTCGGCTACAAGCGATTGAATCGAGAAGCGAATCTCATCCGGTGTCGGAATACCGGCGAGTTTCATGGCGTGTGTCATAAAAATCTCCTGTGATGGTGTGACACGACCTGTGTAGCAACTGGTGTGCCAGGCGGTTTTTCGGAGGAAGGAGGCAAGCAGTTGCCGCTTTCGGAGGTGGGAGCGGCAAGGCTTGTTCGTAGTCTTGCCGCTTCCACTTCCGCCCGGCATTCCGGACCTTTCCACCGCCAATCGCTCGGCAGCAATCAGACCGGTTGCAAAACCAGTGCCAGGTGAAAGTGGAGAGACTCAGCCCGTCCAGCGCAGGACTTTGTCCGGCAACCGTCTCAGGTGAACGCTCGAATCCTGCTAACCGCTGATTGACGGGCAGGAGAGAGGGCAGAGCGGGCCGTGTGGCGCGCCAATGCAAGAAGCCCCGGCTGGACTATCCCAGCCGGGGCTTCTTGTCAGCCACCGCCCTGTCAGGCTCGGCAGCTTTTTACATCACACATCAGTATTACTGGAGCAAAGCGAGCACCGTCTGCGGTTGCTGATTCGCCTGAGCAAGCATTGCCGTAGCCGCCTGTTGAATGATCTGCTGGCGAGCCAGCTCGGTCGTGACCGACGCGTAATCTGCGTCGGCGATCCGGCTGCGCGATTCCGACAGATTGGTGCTGGTCGTACTGAGGTTGTCTACCGAGGCGGTCAGGCGGTTCTGGAAGGCACCCAGATTCGCGCGGCTCAGAGCCACATTGTCAATCGCCTTGTCGATTGACGTGATCGCCCTCCCCGCAGCCTCCTGGGTGCGAATCGACAACGCGCCGCCAACCATGGTGCTGCTGCCGCCCTGGGAAGACATGCCAATCAGCGCAAGCGCCGCCGTGCGGTCAGCAGCCACAGCCGACATCGACTCAACCCGAATTTCCGCGCCAATGGATGAGCTCAGTGTGATGCGGCCCTTGATCGTCTCACCGCCGGCCGTCGCGCCAGCCGTTGCCGTCGTTACGGCACCGATGGCGGTTGCAGACGGTTCGTACGTCGAAGCGATATCGGTGATGAAGCCGCTGGTGTCCTCAACCGTGATGTCAGCACCGCCCTGGGACGTCAGAAGCAGGTTGCCGTCAACGTCGGTTGACGCCGTCACCCCGTTAACGTTTCCTGCGTTGATGACAGACACGACACCGGAGATTTGCGTCTGCGCAGAAAAGTCAAGGGTTTTACCGTTGATCAACACTGCGCTTGCCGAACCAATCGATGCAACTGCAGTCGTCACCTTCACTTCGGTCTTCGCCGATGCGGTAACACCGGTTTGCTCCGAAATCTTGTTGATGGCTGCAGCTTTCGATAGCGCAGAGCTATTGTCAGACTTCCCAACCATTACCCCGTTGACCCTGAGGTCGGTTGTCAACGTTATCGCGTTCCCGTCAACGGCACCGCCGCTAAACGACGCACCATCGCTCGATTCATTCAGCCCCATCGCCTTGACATCATCGACCGTCCCCGCAGCGCCCGAAGCGACACTTCCGTAGCCATTCGCCTCGTTCTTGGCTACGACCTTTATCGCCCCACCATCCATTGAACTAAGCGTGAGATAACCGTTATAAGTCGCTGCCACAAAACCTGCCTTTGACGGCGTGGTGCCAGCAATCGTGATGTCGTTTCCGGTGGTGTTGGACAGTTCGATTGCACCGTCCTGACCAAGAACAGCGGTAACGCCAGCTACGTCACGATTGATGTTTGATACAAGCTCCTCGACGCTCGACGCTGCGCCTACCGCGTCCCCGTTGATTGTCAAGTCAGCTCCGGTAAATACCGATGCTGTGGGGGCGGAGCCTTTCAACACGTTGAACGCTGACGCAGTAACTCGATGCTCGCCCACATTCGTGTTGACTGCCGAGGCCAACTGGGAAGCAATGTTCGTCGTCGTTGTGGTGGCTCCGGAGAACGCGTTCTTACCATTGATCAGGACATCACTCGCGGCGATCGTGGCCGCGGCGCCGACGCGCCCGCTTGTCAATTGCCCCTCAACCTTGAACCCCTGCAACCCAAGCGATTTGCTACTGGAGGAATCAATCGTGACCGAAATCTGATCGTTCTCCTTGACGCCGGTCTGGATGGCAACGCCCTTGGCCGAACCATCCAGCAGCTTGATATCGTTGAAATTGGTGGTCTTGGAAACGTTATCGATCTCGCTGATCAGCTGATCCATTTCCTTTTGCAGCGCCACCCGGTTGCTGGAAGTCAAACTGCCGGTAGACGACTGCACAGCGAGTTCCCGCATGCGCTGGAGCATGTTGGTGACCTCGCCCAGAGCACCCTCCGCGGTTTGCATCATCGAAATGCCGTCGTTGGCGTTTCGAATCGCCATCGTCATGCCCTTCAAGTCTGCGGTCATTCGTGTTGCGATTGCCAAACCCGCGGCATCGTCTTTCGCGCCGTTGATCCGCTTACCGGTAGACAACTGCTGCATGCTGTTGGCCATGCTGCGGTTATTGACCGAGAGGGCGTTCTGCGCGTACTGGGCTTTAACGTTTGTGTTGATGACTGACATGATTCAATCCCCAAATGTGACAGGACTTCAGATTTAGACCCGAGCGAGGATCCCGCCCTCACTCGTTGATTCGACCGATTTTGAATTCACTTTAGCGACAGTTAATGATTTTTCGAGCGATTTAAAGGAATCGATCGAGCTCAAGACCCTTAAAGGAATGACTGTCGGCACCCTCCTGAATGAATCGCTCGATATTGCGCGCCACCCGGAGAAACACTTCGCCGGGAATCTCTCGTACGACGTCCCCACCGCGATCGGTCACCGTAATCACCGTGCGGTCTGCAACCGGATCAACCCCGAAAGCCAGGTTTGTATTGGTGGAACGAAGCTGCTCGTTGAGCAGCTGGGCGACCTCTTCCAGGCGTTGACGCATTTCACCCGGATCAAACGCAGGATCAGGCGCAGCCACGACTGGCTTTGGTGGCGCGTGCAGTGTCACCCGGGGCACCCGGGGCGTCGCCGCAACCGTAGCACCGCCGGCGCCACCGCCCTGCGCAACCGACGCCGGTCGCGCCGGAGCTTGGGCACTAGCCCGATCCGACATCGACGCGGCAGCGGAAGCTCGAATACTTTCCATGGCCATGTCCCCTGTAAACCTCGTGGCGAGAGCGCCACGGGTATTTAAGAGCAGGCAGCAGAAAGCCTATCCGTCTGCCACCTCTCGCCTTCGACAAGGAGATCGGCGACAGATCGTAGAACTTTAGATAGAAAAGTCCCCGCTCTACACTTCGTTACGCTTGAGGGCGACTGTACGGGCGGGGTTGGAGCAAGCGTTACTTGTTGGTGTACATCGCCATGAGGCCCTCAAACTGGCCTGCGAGCGAATCCCTGACCGAATTCATTTGAGATACAACGCTATCCATGGCGGATAGTTGCTTCAGGTACCGCTCATAGACTGCGTCCATTCGCGCCTGAAGGTCGGTCAGATCTTCCTTGGTTGCGGTGACTGTGGATTCCGCTGACTTGCTTCGCGATTGAACGGGACCGTCGGCTGCCATCAGCCGATCGAGCTTCCGCAACGCCTCGCCGGCAATTCCGAGTGGAACCGACTGGTCCGCCAGGGAGGCATTTTCGGTATTTCCCGAAAGTGCTTTCGCGATCTCTTCAAAGCGTCCCTTCAGCGAAACATCCAGCTTGATGGTGTCGGTTTGCAGCCGCCCTTCCCTATCCAGCGTGACGCCGATGTCCCGGAACGCAGTCACAACCGGACCCGCGGTATTGGAGGTGGCTGTAACCAGCGATCGGGCCTGATCGCGTGCGTAGCGGAGCAGGGAGTCCGTTGCCAAAATCCCACCGTAATCAGCATCAGTGGATTTGGGATCAGCCATGGTGTCCAGAAAATCCTGGAACTCGTTATAGGCTGTGGTCAAAGCTTCGATTCGCGTCTTGACTGGAGCCGTGTCGCGGGAAAGGCTGACCGTTGAAGCACTCGTGGTGGTCCCGATAAGCTCAAGTCTCACACCCGATATTGCATCATCAATCGTATTGGTTGACCGGCTTATTGAGAGCCCGTCGACCACCAACGTGGCGTCACTCGCAGATTGCAGCGTTGTTGCGAAGCTCAGCCCGGGAACCTGAACATCTGTAACAGGCTGCGCAACAGTAAACGCCGAGTTCGCTCCGGAACTGCCCGTCAGCAGAATGGTGTAGGGGTTCGCCGAATCACCGGTAGCCACCAGTCTCGCGTCGACGCCGGTGGCACCTGACTTGGCATTGATGGCATCGACGATTCCTCCTGGGGTGGTGTCCGTCACCTTGACCGAATTGATCGTTCCGCCAACCGTAATTTGCAGGTCAAATTCGCTGCCGCCGTTCAAGAGTTGAGAACCAGATGTAAAAAACCCGGTTCGTGTAATTTGCGGCTTGGCTATCGAATTAACCTGCACCGAGTGCTGTCCCAGTTCGGCGCCCGGTAAGGCCGTGGCATCAAATGCAGACGGGGAGCTGTTGCGAACGGTGGCGCCGCTGAAATCCGATAAATCGTTCAGACCTTTGAAGGCCTCCTGAATTTGCTTTAACCCGAACATGATTGCCGAGTAGCCCGATACCCGCTTCTCAGCTTTGGATATCTTGTCTTCCAGCGCCTTTGTTCTGGGCTGGCGCTCGACATTGGTAAGGCTCTCGGCCATCCCCTGGATGTCGATTCCGGATCCAACCTTGAGTGCACTGGAAATTTGACTGGTGTTCATGGCTTATCGCACCGCGGAAAACCGATTCCCAAGGGGAATCGTCACAAATGCTTCAGGCTTTAACGTATGTAGTCAAAAAGGTTTAGTTGTGAGATCTGAGCGAAGCTTCGCTGGGCAGCCTCAAGCGACATCATCTGCTTTTGCATTCGTGTCACCGCTTCTGCGTAGTCGAGATCTTCAACGTTTGACAGGACGCTCTTCAGCTGGATCTGGGTTTCTTCCACCACCTCGGTTTGCATATCGGCAACATGCAGGTCTGTTCCAACCTCCGAGATATTGAAGGTAAGCCGATTCATCATCCGATCGAGTTCGCCGATTCCGCGATTCATCTGATCATGGTCACCCGAGCGGATGGCAGAGGTTAGATCCTGAAGCGATTCAAAGAGGCTGACCGCTGTTGTAACCGGAGCCTCGGGATCACCCGTTTGTCGGGCTAGCGGACCGAACACATTGGTTCCGCTGCGGTTCAGGTTCAGATCACGATGATCACCCACCGCGATCCTGAACCGCGTTTCGTCACCGACATACACAATCCGACCGTCCGCGTTTTTCTGAAAAGGCTGGACCCGAACCTTGGATCCGCCAAACAGATAGTTGTCCTGAGTATCCCGGGCGTTAGCGAGCGACAGCAGTTGCTCCGCCATACCGTCAATCTCGATGGCGATCACTTCACGATTCGACTCATCGTAACTGTCGTTTGAGGCGGTTAACGCCAGCTCTTTGATTCGGGTGATGAGCCCAGTCGAATTCTTCAGGACCGCCTCTTCCGACTGGAGCCGGTTCTTGGCCGCAACGAGAGCGTCTTGATGTCGCTCCTGGCGATCCACCATGCTCTTGATTCTCAGAATGGCCCCTGCTCTATCAGGCTCATCGCTCGGTTTGACAATCTTCTTGCCTTCAGCGAGTTGGGCCTGGATGGTTGAAAGCGAGGCTTGCCGCTCGCCCATCTGGGACACAGCGCGATCAAAAAACTGTTGTGTGGATATCTTCATCAGCGTACCTGCAGCACAGCTTCGAATAGGGTGTTGGCGGTCTGGATGATTTTTGCTGACGCCTGATAGGCCTGCTGAAATCGAATCAGATCAGCCGCTTCCTCGTCCAGGCTGACACCTGAGACGCGATCGCGTGCCTCAACCGCCTGGTCGTGAACGATTTCCAATGCGTCTTGCGCGATACGAGCCTGGTTGCCCAGGTTTCCAATTTCGTTGATGTGCCCGTGCCAGCTCTCGGCGATCGTGAACCCGCCAGGCACCAGATCTCGCGAAGCCTCCAGCGAGGCGAGTCGCAGAATGTTCGAGTTATCGCCAACCCCGTCGTGGTTTCCGTTGATGACGAAAATATCGCCTTCCGCGGGCCGCCTTGAAAGACTCACCTGAATGCCGCGGTATCGAATCCCATCCAGCGCGTTGTACTCCCGCTCCGCGAGCAGCGTGTTGGTGGCGACATCCAGGATCTTGTAATGGGTATCGGACGTAAATTCCACCGAAAGCTGCCGCTCGCGCAACGCGGGTAATGTCGCGAGGGTGTCGCTCTTCTGAACAACGGAAAGCGCTCCCTCCGCGCTTCCTTTCGCAATGACGATAAGGTCTTCCGGCACCTGTCCGTCGATGTAAACGTGTGTTGCCAGGCCAAGTCGAGCCAGCGAAGAGGGATCGCCTGCGGGGCCGATTTCCAGCCTGATGTCAGTTGTGTCGTCGAGAGCCTTGAACTCGATCCTGCCAGCGTAGTTTCCGGAAGACACGCCGAGCGCGTTTCCAGCGCTTCCTGTCAGCCAATCGTTCGCTGGCCCGATATTGATATCGACCCCCTCATACCCGGTGTCGCCCGTCAGGACGATTTCGCCCGCATCACCGATATAGCCTCTCACGTTCGTGTGCACCGTCACCTGGTTGATCATGTCTACGAGCGCCTGCGGAGTCGCCGGACGAGTCCCTGCGGGAATGACGTCAACATTGTTGATGCTTAGCGGGCGATCGAGCCGAATGCGGTCGGGGTCTGCCCGGACTTCGTTGACGGCAGACACTGCAATGTTTGTGCCCAACCCCGTGCGAACCAGCTCCGAGTTGAGCCACGCCGCAGCATCAGTAGCGGTCAACTCGGCTCCGGGCCCGCCAGCGGGCGAAAATGCATTCAGCCAGTATCCGTTCAAACCTATCGCAGCTGATTGAATCAAGACGCCGTCGTCGGGAGTGACCTGGCTCGGTAGCCTATCGGTAACCAATTTCGCTTTTTCAATGGTCGTGCCGACCACCAGCCCAGTCATGTCCAGCTTGTCGACCGAGGTTGGACGGGCCCTCGCGCCACGCAGGATTGGCAGATCGAGGTAACCGTCCTCTCCGTGGGCATTCCGATAGAGCTGTGAATAGGACGCCCCCTTCACAAAGCCGTTGGCAGTGTCGATGATCGCTGACCGCTCAGCCTCGGTGAGCAAGCTTCCCGCCAGGTGTCTGCCGTCGCGGGTAAACACTTCAAGCTCAACAGGACTTTCGAGGTCGCTGACTATGCCAAGGTCGATGTCGCGCTGTCCGGCGTCAACCTTTCCGACTACGGCGATTGGTCGGTTACCCGAAAGATCGATCCGCTGGCTATTGGTTTGCCAACGGCTGCTTTGTGTAACGCCCCCCAACGAGGCCATCGGCGTCAGGTCGCTTTGGTCAGGCTGCCAGGCAATTGCGGCGTCCGCGCCGCTTGGATTCATCGGATCCTCTATGACTCGAAAGGGCGCAGCGGCCGCCACCATGCGGGGATCTTCGATCACTCGCCGAATTCCAACAGCCGGCCGATTTGACGCCTCCAGCATCACGGTTTCCTGCTGCAGCGGCAGCCCGTCTATCCGGATTTGCATCCCGTTGATCTTGAGATCGTTGACGCCCGTGGCACTGACTCCGGTCTCCGTGTCCGTTGCGGTCCACTGCCCCGAGTCAGGATTGAACTGAAGCTTGATGCTGTGAAACTTGGTGTCTGCGGGGCTCACGACCTCCCACCGAATACCAAGATCCGCTGACGAGGTTTCAGTGCGCAGCGTGAAAACCGGATCAATCGTGAACAGGTCTTCTCCCAGACGGCCCAGAGCATCCATGCCACGCCGATGTACTCCGTTGAACTGGGTGGCGATTGTCTGAGCCAGAAAATCAAGTTCGCGGACTGACGGGTCGAGGATCTGGTTTCGAAACGCCAGAATGCCCCCCAGAGCGCCGCTGGAGACACCCGACACCACTTCTCGATTGCCAAGCTTGTCGAGAACCAGCTTCACGCCCAAAGTTTGCGGATCAATCTCTGCATCCAACTGACGCGCCACTTTTCCTTCGACAATTTTCCCGCGGTTATTGGTAATACCGATGCTCACGTCGACAGCACCTGACGCAGCTTCGGTCACGCGAATCCTGGCGACCGTGGCGAGATCGCGAAGAAGGCTGTCCCGCTGGTCAAGGAGCCGCGGCGCCTGCCTGACCAGAAGCCCTCGACGATTGAGCTCTGCATTGACCGTAGCGAGTTGCTTCGAGATTGTGTTGATCTTGTCAAGCTGCGTCTGAAGCGCCTCGGCCGTCTCGGTGTTTAAAACATCCAGTTGCCCGCCAAGGGTTCGGAGCCGTTGCGCCAGCCCATCCGCTTCGCTCAGGAAGGTCGCGCGCAACTCAGGCGAGGCGGAATCGCTCGAAACGCCTCGCGCAGCAGCAAAGAACGAATCGAGCGCGCCCGTCAGTCCGGTGCGCTGGCTGCCCAGAATATCGACCACGCGCTCCACGTAATCAATGAAAGGGGCCTGCATCTCAAGATCACTGATGCTGGACCGCAAACTCTGCTCAATGAAGGCATCAAAATTCCTGCTGATTGATTCAACAATCGACCCAGTTCCCAGGAAGTTCACTCCATCCAACCGGGGCACGTTGTCGACGATCGTTGTTTCCTGGCGCGAGTACCCCTCTGTCGCCAGATTCGCAATGTTGTTTGAAGTGGTGCTCAGCGCGCGCTGATATACCTGAACGCCGCCGCGACCGATCGAAAGCAGATCACTCATTCAGCGCTCCGCCCCGATACGGCACCCGCAGGACGAGCCCCAGGCAACTGCAGGTCGCGCTGCAAGCTGATCCCGCCCCGGGTCACCTTCGGCAACGCCATCGCTGGGCGGTCACTGACCAGAGCGCGCGGCTCAGCTGGCGGTGACACGGGTAGGCCCTTGGACGACAGCGGACGAATCCCTGTGGTCTTTGCTCCACCCGTCGCGCTCGCGGTCTCACGCGCAGCCAGCAGTTCGACCGCAGGAACGGCGTTGTGCTGTTGCTCCATCGAACGTACCAGCATGTCGGCCAGACCAAAGCTCCCGCGCTTGGCCATCTGCAGCGAGATTTCCTTGTCGTGCATCGACTGGAAGGTGTCCATCGCCTGCGACTCGATCAACTCGCCGCCCTTGAAGCCCGCCTCACGCATGGTCTTCATGATCTGCTGAATGAACATCGCCTCGAACTGCTGCGCGACCTCCCGCAAGGCACCGCTTTCCTGGCGCTGCGCCTGGCCCTTGAGCTCGCCCAGGCCCTGGAAATCCAGGTGCGAGTTGACGCGGGAGGAGACCTGGCTCATCAGATCACCACCAGTTCCGCGCGCAGGCTACCCGAGCTTTTCAGCGCCTCGAGAATTGCGATCAGGGATGAAGGCGTTGCGCCGATCTGGTTGACCGCATCGACGATCGATCGCAAATCAACGCCAGGCTGCAGCAGAACCATGGGGTTCTTTGGTTCGTTGACCTGAATGTCAGCGTTCTGAACCTCGGTTGTCTGACCCTGCGCCAACGGGTTGGGCTGACTGACCTCATTCGTCGCCGAAATCTTGACCGTCAAGGTGCCATGCGTAACCGCTGCGGCCGTTACTCGAACATTGCGACTGATGACAACCGTTCCGGTACGAGAGTTCACCACAACGCGAGCGACAGGCTCCGGAGCCTTGACGTCCAGGTTCTCAATCATGCTTAAAAAAGCAACGCGTTGGTTGGGGCCCGACGGCGCCTCAACCGCCACAGTCACGCCATCAATCGCGTTTGCGACACCCTCACCGAAGCGCTCGTTAATTGCCTGAGCGATCGCTGCTGCCGCCGAAAAATCTGCCTCGCGGACGTTAAGAATGATCTTTTCAGCGGTCTCAAATGGTGACTCCACCATTCGCTCCACCATCCCGCCACCTGGAACGCGCCCGGCGGTTGTCACACCCACTGACACCCGCGATCCAGCAGCCCCAGCGTCCACCCCTGTGATCGTCAGCGACCCCTGCGCCAGTGCGTAAACCTGTCCATCCACGCCCCGAAGGCGGGTCAGGAGCAGACTCCCGCCACGAAGACTCTCAGCCTTCCCCATCGCGGACACCGTCACATCGATCCGCTGGCCAGGCTTGGCAAATGGCGGTAGCTCCGCGGTCACCATCACCGCCGCTACGTTTTTAAGGTTGATGGCACCAGTATTCAGACGCGACGCGTCATAGTCCGACAAGGGTGCAGTCACGCTCACCCCAAGGCGGTCCAGCATCGCGCGAACACTCTGCCCGGTAAACGTGATGTCCTGCCCATCTCCCGTCCCTTGCAGACCAACCACCAGACCATATCCAATCAACTGATTTGCGCGGACCCCTCCGACGGTGACCAGATCCTTGATGCGGTCGGCTCGTACCGGACTCGCTGCAAGCGTTACCGCCGCAATAAGGGCCCAGCACAGCGGACGAAGCACACCTGCCACCAGCTGCCCGCGCTCACGCGTCATCACTTTGCGAAACATTTTCCGCAGAGAGTCAAGATTTGCTGCCATGGTCCGATTCAATCCTTGTAGGGGAGATCAGAAGGGCCAGAGACGGTGAAGCATCTGGGTACCCCATCCGCCTCGGGTCGCATTGGCCAGTTCACCTGTTCCACGGTAGGCGATCTGTGCGTTGGCAAGGCGGCGAGACTGAACACTTCCGTCCGGAGCAACATCTTCGGGTCGGACAATGCCAGCAACCTGCACAAACTCGCTTCCCTCGCTGAGAGCAAGCTGTTTTTCCCCACGAATGACCAGATTTCCATTCGGTAGTACCTCCGAAATCGTCACGGAAATTGCACCGGTCAATTCGGCGGTTTGGTCAGCTCGCCCTTTGCCTTCGCTCTTGAGGGATGACTCGCCGCCAAGGTTGAATTTGGAAAGCAATCCGCTGGTGGTCGGCGCCTTTGCGGAAACTTCTGACGCGCGCGAAGTGTCGGTCAGAGCAGATCGTGAGGCCGCGGTTCTCTCTTGGAGGATGACAGTCAGGACATCGCCCACGCGATATTGCCGCTTGCGGCCAAACCAGTCGTCTACGCCGCCCGCGTAAATCGATCCAGTCGCTACACGAGGCGGATCTGCAACCGGCATGGTTGGCGCAAATGCAGGGCTTGGGGCAAGAACAGGCTCGGTTGTTGCGCAGCCGGCAAGCCAGGCAGCAGACACCAGAACCAGCGATGAGCGGGAAATTTTATTCATCA
>Ga0172372_10007883_pt1 | contig 14221 bp, 12 predicted proteins | sample LakKiv5m_2_FD_114544 | JGI IMG/M metagenome (GOLD analysis project Ga0172372, IMG submission 114544) | Freshwater microbial communities from Kabuno Bay, South-Kivu, Congo - kab_092012_9.5m | ecosystem: Environmental > Aquatic > Freshwater > Lake | place: Democratic Republic of the Congo...
CTCCATGGCCTCTGGAATCGAGCTCGCCGTGGTCTCCAGATCTCCCACACGTTCCAGGAACACCGGCACGTGGAAGTGACATCGCCAGTCCGCCCGGTCACCACCGGCCAGAAAGTCCGGGATGTCCGCCCACACGCACGGCGCCTGGGCGGTCCCCGTGACCACCTGGTGCAGCCAGCGATCCTCGGCCCACCGAGTCAGCGTTGCACGTTGCGCGCCCGTCCCCCGGATCGCCGCCGACACCTGCACGCGGTGCACGCCCACGCCCACGTCCGCGCACGCGGCAAAGGCATGCCGTGGCGACTCGCCCATGATCGCCGCGTGGCACAGGTCCACGCACGCGCCCAGGTGACGCCGACACGCCTCCGAGCCTCGCAGGCAGTGCCGCATGAAGCCGCACAGCTCGTCCAAGGTCTGGATGGCGCAGCCCGGCTCCGGCTCCAGATCCAGCGTCACGCGGAGTCCGGTGCGATCCTCGATGCGGGCCATGGCGTTGGCCGCCTGCTCAAGCTGCGCCGCCGCCAGTCCCACGCTGGCGCCGCATCCCTCGGCGCTGAACCGCGCCCGCCATCCAAGCGGCACCGTGCTCACGCTGGCATGCCGGATGCCCGGCGCCACCAGGTCCGGCAGCAACTCCGCCACCGCCAGCGTGTACAGCAGCCGGCGCGCGTCGGCCCAGTGCGGCTCGTACACGCGCTCCTTCACGCGATCTCCCAGGAAATTCCCGTACGGGAACGCGTTCACCGCCGCCACTTCCAGCCCGGTCCGAAGCAGATCATCCCGAAGGCGGGCGACCTCGCCCGGCGTCTCATGCAGTTGCCGGACCGTCTCGGCGCTCAGCCAGATTCCCAAGGGAAGCGGATCCGCGCCCACCAGCCGCGCGATCTCGGCGCCCGTGCCAAGCAGGGACTGGCGCAACTCCTCCAGATTGCGGCCCGGAAGCACGTTGGCGCACAAGCCGACGGCGTGCATGTGGCTCAGGCGCCACCGGCGGGCGGCGCGCCGTCACCCTTGCCTGCAGGCGGCTCGGAGCTCCCCACCTGGGGCGCGGACTGCCCCAATGCCGCCGCCACCGCTGCGTCCATGACGTCGGGATGACCCTTCCACGCGATGCGTCCGTCGCGGCCCACCACCACCGCAAAAGGGATCGTGCGCTGCCGCATGGGCGTCACCCAGCCCTGCACCATGGAGCCGTCGGCATCCCACGCGATGCGATAGCCGATCTGGTCGCCGCGCTCCTTCAGGAAGTTCTCCACCTTGGCCAGGCGGGGATCCGCGGGCGCCTCCTCGGGCCTGGACGGATCGGCCTTGGGCGGCGTGCCGCGCTCCATGCCCGCCACGCCGATCAGCACCAGTTCCGGATGCCGCTTCTGGATCTCCGTCAGGTGGGGCATGGAGCGGATGCATGGACCGCACCAGGTGGCCCAGAACTCCACCACGTACACCTTGCCAGGCTCCAGGCCCGCCACCGCGTCACCCTTGAGCCACGCTTCCACGGAGAGCGGCGGCGCGGGATCGCCCACACCCAGCACCACGGGGCGGCCGGGCGGCTGGGCCGCGGGCGTGTCGGGCGCATCCGAAGGCGGACGCGGCGCGGCGGGCGGTTGCGCAGGCGTCTCCTGCACCAGAATCGCGGACAGCAGCAGCATGATCGCGTGCGTCACGTGGCCTTCTCCTTTCGCGCGGCCACGGCCGCGTCGATCAGTTTCCTCACCATGCCCACACCCAGCGCCGTGTCGCGCGTGCGTTCGGGATGCCACTGCACGCCCAGGTAGAACGGCCGTCCAGGCAGTTCGATCGCCTCGATCACGCCGTCGTCGCTGGTGGCCACCACCCGGAAGGGTCCCGCGTCACCCAGCATCTGGTGATGGCTGCTGGTGACCACACCGGCGCCCAGCGGTCCCGACACGGCGTGCTCCTGGTTGCCCTGATGACGCTCGCCGCCGGGAATGCGATCGGGCACGTGCTGCACCAGTTCGCAGCCGTGATGCACGCCCATCAGCTGCATGCCCAGGCAGATGCCCAGCACGGGCTTGTCGGAGCGGTGATCCAGCGCCTCCAGCAGCTCGAACTCGCCGCGCTGCCGGGCCGGATCCATGATCTCGGCCTTGGGGTGCAGCGCGTGGCCACGAACGCGCACGTCGATGTCCGCGCCGCCGGTCAGCAGCACGCCGTCCACCGAGTCCACCAGGGCCAGCGCGTCGCCGGGCTCGTGCGTGAGCAGCACCGGAAGGCCGCCAGCCTCCTTCACCGTCTGCACATACTGGCGGTTCAGCCGGTAGACCGTGCGACCGTCCGCGGTGGACATGTCGCAGGAGATGCCGATCAGTGGACGGATCACGTGCGCAGTGTAGATGCCGGACCCGCCGGCACCGCGCGCCACGCCACCAGCCACGCAAGCCCCATGGCCGCCGCGGCGGTCCACCAACCGGCCGCCACGGCGCCGGACACCAGTTGGGCATGGGCCGCGCGCACGGCGGGCTCGCCGGCCCGCATGCTGTCCAGGGCCTGGCGTCGCCCTCGCATGGCTTCGAGCATGCTCGCCTGCACGGCCTGCAGCTCGGTCCGGGACACCAAACCGGGCAGTTCGCGTTGCACCCCGCGCACGAACACCCCCATGATCACCGCGCCCACCACCGCCACGCCCAGGCATCCACCCACCTGGCGAAAGGTCTGCGACAACCCGCTGGCCTGCCCGCGCTGGGCCGCGCCCGCCCGGCTCATGGCATCCACGTTGGTGGGACTCATCACCAAGCCCACGCCCGTTCCCAGTGTCATCATCCCCAGGGCCATCAGGGGATAGTGCTGCAGGGACGCCGACACCGCCTGCAGCGCCATGCCCAGCGTGGCCAGCGACGTGCCGACCAGGGCCGGCAGGCGAAGACCGCGACGGTCATAGAGCCGACCACCCACATGCACCACCAGAAGCAGCGGCAGCAGCAGAGGCAGCATGGCCACGCCCGCCCGCAGTGGATCCATGCCCATGACCACCTGCAGGTAGACGCTTCCAAAGATGACCAGTCCCACCAGCGCAAACTGCATGGAACCCAGGATCACGCAGTCGGCCAGGATCACGCGGTCCGCCAGAAGCCGCACCGCCAGCAGCGGCGAGGGATGGCGCCACTCCCACCACAGGAACGCGGGCAGCAGCAGTGCTCCGATTCCTGTCGCCAGCCACACCGTCATGTCGGTCCAGCCGCGCTCCGAACCCTCCATCAGGCCAAAGATGAACGCGGGCAGCCCGGCCAGCAGCAGCACGGCACCCAGCGGATCGGGCCCGCGGCGCGGCGAGCGCGCCTCCACGGGCCGTGCCACCGCGGTCAGCGCCAGCGACAGCGCCGCCACCGGCAGGTTCAGCCAGAAGTTCCACGACCAGCCCGCCCACTGCGTCACCGCGCCGCCGATGGCCGGGCCCGCGGCCAGGAACAGCATGGGAATGCCCGCGTACACGGCCATGGCCTTGCCGCGCTCGCCCGGAGCGAAGGTGTTCACCACCAGGCTGGCGCTGGCCGGCTGCATGATGGCGGCCGCCGCGCCCTGCAGCGCGCGCCATCCGATGATCTCCGCCGCGCCACCGGACAGTGCACAGGCGGCGCTGCTGGCGGCAAAGAGCGTCACGCCCGTCACGAACACCGGCACGCGGCCGAAGGTGTCGGCGGCCCGTCCGCCCAGCGCCACCAGGCTTGCCAGCGCCAGCACGTAGGCGTTCACCACCCACTGGGCCTGCACCTGACTCAGCCCCAGATCGGCCTGCATGGTCGGCAGCGCCACGCCCACCACCGTGGTGTCCAGCAGGATCATGCACAGGCTGCCGGTCATGGCCAGCAGCGTGAGCCACTTCCGCGGGGCGCCGTGCTCGGACGCGTGCATCACGCCTGCATCGTATGAAGGCGGCCTCAGCGACCCGCATCCGCCGCGGTGGGACGCAGCGGCGCGTCGCTGAACCGCGGACTCTGTCCAAGAAAGGCCCTGGGATTCTCCAGCGTGATGCGGGCCACGGCTTCCGCAGCGTGGCCACGGGCCCGCATGGTCACTGCCGCCTTGGGAACGGCCAGGGGGTCGCTGTGACCCCAGTCGCCGGCGCTGTTGATCCAGAGCCGCTCGGTGCCGTGCATCTCGATGATGTCCACGGCGCGCGCCGCGGTGCACTTGGTGTCCGGATACAGCGTCATGCCCGCCCAGAATCCGGCGTCCAGCACCAGGCGCACCGTGTGCTCCTCCACATGGTCGATCAGCACGCGCTCGGGACGCAGCCGCCCGTGGTTGCGGATGGCGTCCAGGATCAGTCGCGTGCCCTTGAGCTTGTCCTCCAGATGGGGCGTGTGCACCAGCACCAGCGCGTCGTGGCTCGCCGCCAGCTCCAGGTGCTCCTCGAACACGGCCAGTTCGGTCCGGCTGTTTCGGTTCAGTCCGATCTCGCCGATGCCCAGCACGTTGGGCCGCTCCAGGAACCGTGGGATCAGGTCCATCACCTCACGGGCCAAGGCGTGGTCCTCGGCCTCCTTGGGATTGATGCAGATCCATGCGTGATGGCGGATGCCGTAGGCGGCCGCCCGTCGCGGTTCGCTTTCGGTCAACTGGCGGAAGTAGTCGTGAAAGCCCTCCGGGCTGCCCCGGTCAAAGCCGGCCCAGAACGCCGGCTCGGTGATCGCCACGCAACCGGCCTGGGCCATGCGCGCATAGTCGTCGGTGGTGCGGCTGACCATGTGCACGTGCGGATCGATGTACATGGGTCAGGCCCCGGGCAGGTGCATGCCGCGCGCCGCCTTGCCGTCGGCGTGCGGCACGGGCTCCTGCGTGGGGTCGCTCCACAGCTCCAGCACGCGCCGGGCACGCTCGGGCTGCCCGTCTCCCAGCAGGTGCACGGCCGCCAGGATCGCCTGCAGGCGCGGATCCCGCAGTGCCGGCCCCGTGGTGCCGCCCGCGGCCGCCCGCTGCACGCGGTCCAGGAACGCGGCCACGTCCAGCACGCGCGACCGCGCCTCCAGCAGGCCAAGCTGGATCATCTGCTCACGATCCAGTGGAGGCGTGCCGGACGCGGTCATGCCGCGAGTGTAGATGGCGGCCGCGATCGACTCGCCGATCTCAGACGCTGTTGCCAAACACCAGCAGCATCAGGCCCAGATCGCCGCCGTTCACGGTGCCGTTGCGGTCCAGGTCCGATGGACAATCCGCCGGATTGGGGCAATCGCCCCAGACCAGCAGCATCAGGCCGATGTCCGCGGGCGTGATCACGCCGTCGCCGTCCAGATCGCCATTGCGGGTCTGCTCGCCGTCGATGGCGAAGGGCTGGTCGTTCAGGTCAAAGCCGGTGTTGCCGATGCTGTCACGGGCCAGCACGCGCAGGCGGGCCTGGCTGGCGTACACGTTGGGCACGGTCCACGTGTAGCTGCCGTCGTCGGCCTCGTTGGCGGCCACGGTCTGCCACGAGCCGCCGTTGTCCAGCGACAGCTGGATGTCCACCGAGCTGATGGTCCGAACGGTGTCGCTGATCCAGTTCACCGCCACCGTCTGGCCCGGCGTGAAGGAGCCGCCACCCACCGGGGTGCGGACGTGCGTCACCGGGTTGTTCCCGCCGGTGCAGGCGGGATAGTGCATCACGATGCAGTGGATGGCGCCGGCGGCGCTGATGATGCCCTCGCAGTTCACCTGCACGACGGTCTTGCCGGGAAGGGCCTGCTGCCACGCGGCCAGCGCCGCCTGGTTGTGTCCCGCGTTCACCACGGTGCTGTTGGTGAAGCTGGAGATCATCACCACGTCGTTGCACATGACCGCGTTGGTGTAGGTGTAGTGCACGCCACTCAGGATGCGGGCCGGCACGCGGATCACGTTGAAGCCACGCGCCTGCATGGTGGCCGCCGCGGAGTTGCAGGTGAGATCCTGCGAGGAGCCGCGATTGCTGGGCCAGTCGCTGATGATGATGGTGTTGCTGGCGACCGGGATGAACCACATGTCCACGTGGCCGGTGCCGTCCACGCTCCAGGGCAGCTGGGTCCACAGGTTGGTGAACAGCCCGTAGTAGGCCTGGAACATGTCCCGGATCTGGGCCTCGGTCATGCCCGGGTTGTCGCCCAGCGCCAGCCTTGTGGCGTAGCCGTCGGGGTCCTCGCCCATGTGGTAATTGCCGCCCGAGTGCACCAGCGGCATGGCGTAGTAGGGCCGCTTCAGGAATGCCGCCGCACTCACCGGGATCGCGTCGTCCTGCGGACGGCTGCTGTAGTAGATGCTGTCCACGGCCACACGCACACCGCCCTCGTACACGAAGCGGGGGCCGTAGTCGCGGATCCAGATGCTGTTGAGGGAGGCGATGTAGGACTTCACCCGGCTCATGTTGGCGCCGGCGCTGGTGAAGCGGCTGATCATGTCGGTCCGCTGGCTGGTGCTGGTCACCACCACGATCACGTCGGCGTTGCCGGTGGTGGTGATGTGCCGGGCCATCTCCGCCAGGATGTTCTTCCATGTCGTGGATCCCGAGTAGCCGAACATGATGCCTTCCATCGGGCGGTACTCGCTGGCGCCCGAGAGCGGCCCGACGGGCGGTGGCGAGGCGGCCTTGGACCGGTCGACCGGGTTCTTGGCCATGAACTCGCGTTCCGCGGCCGTGGCGTTGCGGGGCAGCGCCGGCTCCTCGGCGGCGGCCGGCTTCACCTCACCGCCACGCACGCGTCCCTGCATGGCCTGAGCCTGCGAAGAGAGCAGCAAGGATCCGGCGACGAGAACGGAAGCGATCAGGCGCGAGCGGACTGCCAGCATGGGGGCGATCTCCAGTTGTGACCCCGGAATGGGGCGTGTGGGGGCACCGACCCACCGGGGCCGGGATGGCCGAATCTAGCCCCGATTGGCATGGATGGCGATCAAAACCACTGATCTTGGTCTTAATTCGCCTGTTTCAGCAAGTGGCCGGATGCCCGTAGGCGTGCTCCAGGGCCCCCACGGCGGCCGTCAGGGCAGGTTTCGGGACCTGGTCCGCATCCTTGGCATGACCCACACCGCAAAGCAGGGGCACGGCCAGTTCGCCGCCCAGGTGCTGGCGAAACTGGTCCAGTCCCTCGATCAGTCGCTCCACGGGCTTGAGCATGGGATGCCACACGGGCAACCCAAGGGCGCCAAGCAGATGGATCACGCGATCTCGGGTGGCACGGTCCAGCCATCCGAGCGCATGAGCCACGCACGCATCCAGCGCCAGCCCCACGCTCACGGCCTGGCCATGCGGCAGTGTCCAGCCGCTCAAGGCCTCCAGTCGATGCGCCGCCCAGTGACCATGATCCAGTGGTCGGCCATGACCCAGCTCAAAGGGATCGCCGCCGTGCAGGATGTGCTGGCGATGCAGGGCGGCACTCCACTGCAGGATCGGTCGCACCGCATCCATCTCGCGAGCGACCACGCGTGCGGCATCCCGCTCCAGCCTCTCCAGCAGCGATGGGTCCTTCACCAGGGCGATCTTCACCGCCTCGCTGAAGCCTCCCAGCCAGTGCTCCTGCGGCAACGAGGCCAGCAGCCGCTCGCAGCAGATCACCCCACGTGGCACGCCAAACGCGCCGAGCGCATTCTTCTGGCCTGCCGCGTTCACGCCGCACTTCACGCCCATGGCCGAGTCGTCCTGCGCCAGCGTGGTGGTGGGAATCCGAAGCACCGGCACGCCTCGGTGGGCCATGGCGGCGCCAAGGCCCACGGCGTCCAGCACGGCGCCGCCGCCCACCGCCACCACGCATCCGCGACGGCTCACCCCTTGATCCAGGCATGCGTGGGCCACGCGCATGGCCTGGCTCATGCCGTCCTTGCAGGCCTCACCGCCGGGCATGGACTCCACGGTCCGCAACTGCAGGCAAGCCGATGCCGGCCGCATGCATGCGTGCAGGCGCTCGGCCGCCTCGGGCCACGCTTGCAGCACGCCCGTGTCCACAAAGGCGATCGCGTGACCCTCAAGACCGGCAAGCGCCTCGGCCCATGCCGCGTCCGCTCCGTGCAGGGCATCTTCAACCCACCACACGCGATGGGTCATGCCCACGGAAAGAGGGTCGCTCCAGGCTGGACCGGGCATGGGGCGATCAGGATAGGAGGCGTTCCACCCACGGCCTGACCGAACGCCTGGAGACCATCCGGATCCTGGATGCGAACCTATCGCCCGGGCACCAGCACGCCGCCGCGGCCATCGCGCACCGCCATGCGGGCCAGCGGCCGTGCCGCCAGCGTCACCTCCACCTGCAGCGGCTCGCCCTGCCGCAGAACCTCCAGGGTCACGGTGGCGCCGGGCTCCACGGACCCGATCGTCCGCATGAGGGCGGCGCGCCCCCGCACCGGCGTCTCGCCCACCCGAGCCACCACGTCGCCTTCCTGAAGTCCCGCCTGCGCGGCCGGTCCGCCCGGCACCACGCGCACCAGTCGCACGCCTTCGCTCACCGTGCCGGGCACTTCGGGCTCCAGCAGCACGCCCAGGTAGCCGTGGCTGGCGCGACCATCCTGCAGGATCTGCTCCGCCACGCGGCGCACCCACTCCACGGGAATGGCAAATCCCACGCCGTCGTTGCCGCCGCTGCGGCTGCCGATGGCCGTGTTCATGCCCACCACCGTGCCGTCCAGCGTGACCAACGGTCCTCCACTGTTGCCGGGATTGATGGCCGCGTCGGTCTGCAGGTAGTTCTCGAACACGGCCAGCCCCACGCCATCACGACCCTTGGCGCTGATGATGCCGGCGGTCACCGTCTGGTCCAGTCCAAACGGGCTGCCCAGCGCCAGCACCCAGTCGCCCACCTCCACCTGGCTGCTGTCCACCAGCCGCGCGGCCGCCAGGCCATCGGCCTCCACGCGAAGCACCGCCACGTCGCTCTCGGGATCGCCACCCACCAGCTCGGCGGGCAGCTCGCGTCCGTCCGCCAGGCGCACCATGATGGTGCTTGCGTCGCGCACCACGTGCAGGTTGGTCACGATGGCGCCGTCCTCCTTCAGGATGAAGCCGGTGCCCAGGCCCTGTCGCTGCGGCATGGGCTGCTCCGCGCGGGGCACCACCAGGCGCGGACCAGATCGGAACAGTGGTGCGCCGCCGCGCACCGGTTGCACCGGCGCGTGGTCCATGGTGCGAATGCTCACCACGCTCGGCTGCACGTCGCTGGCCACGCGGCGAAAGGCCCGGGACAGGTTGCGTGCAAAGGCCAGATCGGGATCGGTCATGGCGGGAGCGCTCAGGGCCGTGGCGGTGGCGGACCGGTCCGTGGCATGGGCCTGACTGGCCAGGATCAGCAGCAGCGGCAGGGCGGTGGCGATGGTTCGCTTGGTGGGCATGGGTCGTCTCCTTTGCCGGAAAGGTGGGCCGGGCACTACCGGACCCGCCAGCCGATTGTTCGCCGCAAGGTGTGACCCGGGCAAGTGCCCCATCCGGCAGGCAGAGCGGGCCGATTTGCCCCAAGATCCGGGCATGAGCATCGTCATCTTGGGCCTGATCGCCATCCTGACCTGTCCGCAGGGGATCTCCGAGTGCACCTCGCCCGCGGGCAACCCGTTTCCCATCCACATGCAGGTGATCGGCCGCCATGCCACGGGCGTCTGGGACAAGTCCGCCGCCGAGATCGCGGCGTGGCACGCGGCCAGCAAGCGCCTGCTGGTGGTGGACGCCACGGTGGGCCTGCGCGTGCTGGACCTGAGCGATCCCTCGGCGCCACGGCAGGTGCAGAGTCACGCGGCGGCGGGCGCCACCAGCGTGGCGGTGCACGGCGACCTGGTGGCCCTGGTGCGCCAGCCCGCGTCCAAGTCCGAGCGGGGAACACTGGAGTTGCTCACCCCCGATCTGCAGCCCATCGCCACCTGCACGGTGGGGCATGGACCCGACATGGTGTGCTTTACGCCGTGTGGAACGCGACTGCTGATCGCCAACGAGGGCGAGGGCGAGCCCGACGGCTCGTTCGACCCGGATGGATCGATCGGCGTGGTGGACATCTCGGCGGGCGCGGACAGGCCCGTCTACCGCCAACTGGGCTTTGAGGCCTTCGAGCCGCAGCGTGCCCAGTTGACCGAACGCGGCCTGCACTGCGTGGTGCCTGGTGCCACGCTGGCCCAGGATCTGGAGCCGGAGTACATCGCGGTGGCGCCGGATGGCAGCCGAGCCTTTGCCACGCTGCAGGAGAACAACGCCATCGCGGTGATCGATCTGGCACCCGGGCGCGAGCGCGTGGAACGCATCGAGCCGCTGGGATTCAAGGATTTCGCCAACACCGGCGGTCTGGACGCCAGCGACAGGGACGGCGGGCCCGCCATCAAGCCGTGGCCGGTGCTGGGGCTGTACCAGCCCGACACGGTGAAGTGCTTTGAGCATGGTGGCTCGCTGTGGCTGGCCACCGCCAACGAGGGCGAGGAGCGCGAGCGTGGCGACGTGCAGGAGCCCCGGCGCCTTTCGGAGCTCAAGCACGCCCTGGGCAAGGAGATCAGCGCCAAGGACGCCGCAGGGCGCCTGCAGGTGAGCGGCCTGCGGGGCGATCAGGATGGTGACGGCGTGTTCGAGCGGCTGTACTGCTTTGGCGGCCGCAGCGTGAGCCTGTGGAAGGTGGCGGCGGACGGAAGCATCGTGCAGGCATGGGACTCGGGCTCGCAGATCGAGCGCATGGTGCAGGAGATCATGCCGCAGGCCTTCAACATGGACAGCACGCCGGGACCCAGCGCCGACAGCCGCAGCGACAATCGCGGGCCCGAGCCCGAGGGGCTGGATGTGGGCATGGTGGGCGATCGGCGGCTGCTGTTCGTGGGTCTGGAACGAACCGGTGGCGTGATGGCATGGGACATCACCGTGCCCGAGCGACCCACATGGGCGGGCTGGATCAATCCGCGCGATCCGGCGGCCATGCCCACCGAGGACCGGGACGGCGACGGCACGCCCGATGGCCCGTTCGCAGCGGGCGACGTGGCCCCCGAGGGCGTGCTGCTGATCCCGGCGTTGGAAAGTCCCGACGGCTCCCCGCTGCTGGTGGTGTGCAACGAGGTGAGTGGCACCACCACGCTGATCCGGGTGCGGCCGGCCACGGACCCGCCGGCCAAAAAGTGAAAGGGCCGCCGTGCTGGACGGCGGCCCGACCCGATTCCTCGCTCACGAGGGTTGGATCACGTTCACTTGCGGCGACGCGTGGTCACCAGGCCGGCCAGGCCCACCAGGGCGATGGCGCCTGGCGCGGGGATCAGGTTGCCATTGATGGTCACGTCATCGAAACGAAGCGTGCCTCCGGTCGCGTATGTGGAGGTGGAGCGGGAGGCCAGATAGCCGCTGGTTCCGGGCGCGAAGGCCGCCAGGACACGGAAGCCGAAGTTGGCGGCGTTCGCGTAGGTCGAGCTGAGCGTGACGGAACGCTGGTACCAGGTGTCGCCGGTGCCGCTCGCGGCGGGCGTGAACGAGAACACCTGGACCTCGGTCCAGTTCGTGCCATTTACGGTGGCGAACACGGCCACGGTGTTCGCGCTCGTGTTGCTGTGCCGCTCGTTCCACGTCAGCGTGATGCTGTCGTAGCCGGCGGTCGACGAGCTGAACTGGGCCCCTCGGGTGCGGTCACCCGTGTCCTGAGCGGCATAGGTGGAGGTGTTGAGCGCGAAGGTGCCCGAGCCGGCAAAGCCGGTGGCGAAGGTGCTGGTCACGCCTCCGACAAGCGAGGCCAGGCCGGTTCCGGTAGAGGCATTGAACGTCTGTGCCTCGAAATTCCACTGGGTGACACGGTCGGCCATGGCGTTGCCGCCGACAGCCGCTGCCGCCACGGCGGCAAGCGTGAGAGAGTGACGCATGTTCATGCTCCTGTCTTGGGTTGGGGGGAAGGGTGAATCGCGGGACCAATCAACCACCGGCTTGGGGAGACGGCGGCACGGGCGCACAATTCGCCCGCTACATAGGGGTAAACGCAATCTACGCTCGCCGTCCCTCACTCCAAAGCGCTCAGAGATGTTGAAGACGCAAGCCCATGTTCAACAGGCACTTGCGTCCAACTCACACGCCGCATCCGGATGCCGAGTGAAGGGGCCGCCGCCTTTCCCGAGCGGCGGCCCCTTGGATTGGAAGGACACTCAGCACAGTGACGGCCGGTGGTGGTTGCTCCACCTGCCGCTTCGGCCCTGGGACGGACCTGAAAGTTCGTATCCCCTCACCATCAGAAACGCAATCGCGACACGCAAGCCCTCACGCCGTGGCGCTCAGCCTTGGCGTGCATTTGGCAAAGGTCGCTGCCCCGCAAAAGCACCACCGCCCCCTTGCGGGGGCGGCGGGCAGTTTCAGACGGGGAAGTGATGGGAACGACTCGCCAGGATCAGGCCACGCGACGACGGCCACCCAGACCCGCCAGGCCCAGCAGGGCGATGGCGCCGGGAGCCGGAATCGCCGCAAAGGTCAGCACCTGATCCACGCGGAAGTTGGGATTGGTGGAGCCCGTGGCGATCGAGCCGTTGCTGCGCACGGCCATGGCAAACTTGACCTTCATGGTGAACACATCCGAGGCGCTGGCGTCGGTCACGTCAATGGTGAAGCGTCCGATCATGGCCATGTTGTCAAGGCTGGAACCCGCGGCGATGCCATTGGCACCGTCGTTGTTCTTGGCCGTGTTCACCGCGGTGGTCAGGCCGTTGTAGTAGCCAAAGGAGGCAAAGGGGTTGGTGGCCGGGTTGGCGCCAGCACCGGGGAACCAGCCCGGACCGTTGCCCGAGGCCGGACCGCGGAGCTGGTTGTTGCTGGAGGCGCTGGTGGAGTTGAAGTTGCTGAAACCGGGGTCGGCCGTCAGGGCGATCGGGGTGGCGCCGTCACTGTCAACGGTCTGGACCCGCATGCCCGCGGTCACAAAGCTGTCCCATGCCGCAGCGCCCGGCGAGTCCGGGTTCCACGAGGTGCCGGCCGTGTGCTTGAAGTCGCGGCCCTGCACCTGGGTCCACTCGGCCTTGTAGTTGGCCACGCCGAACACGCTGGAGAACGTGTCGTTGGCGCTGTTGGACTTGATGTAGACGTCGAGAACGGAGTAGGTCCTGGCACCGTCAACGACCAGGTAGGCGTCACCAAAGGCCTGGTTGCCGACCACGGTGGCCGAGGCGGACGCAGCGATACCGGAAGTGGCCGCAGCCACAAGAGCGAAGTGACGCATGGGAAGGGATCCTTGTTGGGGGAAGGAGTGAAGGGAAGGAAGGGTCCAGGATCCTGAGTTGGGGACTCGTGGAACCTGGGAACGGAAGTGAGAAGGGGAAGGCTTACTTGCGACGCCGAGCCACCAGCCCGGCCAGCCCGATCAGGGCCACGGCGCCGGGAGCGGGAACCAGGGTCACGCTCATGCTGGACACGCTCACGCCGGACTCGAAAACGGTGGGGCTGCCGAACTGGCTCAGCAGCATGGCGCCCACGCTGATGTCGGACACGGTGCCCGAGCCGTATCCGGCAGTGCCGTACAGGCTGAGGCTGTTGAAGTCGTTGCCCACGTACAGGTTGATGAAGTCGTTGGCGTTGCCCGCCACCAGGTTGATCTCGGCCCGCAGGGCATAGGTCTGGCCAAAGTTGAGCACGGTGGTTCCGTAGCCAAAGGGGTAGCCGGATTGGCCGTTCACGCGGGTGCCAAACACAAAGCCGCTTCCGGAGGCCTGGGCCACCATGCGCACGTTCTGGAAGTTGCCGCTGGTGCCGGTTCCGGTGGTGGTGTTCAGGGCCGCGAAATAACTGGGATTGGCCCCCGCACTGGCGACCGAGAGCAGGATGTCAAAGTTCAGGACCGTGGTCCCGGAGGCCGGTTGCGTGATCTGATTGGCAAAGGCCAACATGGCATCCTGATGGTTCACGGTGGAGCCGCCGGCCCAGCTCACCTTGCCGCCGCTCACCTGCAGCGGGTTGGTGGTCTGCGCGAGGTACTGCTGCCAGCCGTTCTGCCCCACCAGGGCGCCATTGGCATAGGTGCTGAAGTCAGCGGAGGCGAGAACCTGAAGCGAGGCGCTGGCCGAAGCCACACACACGGTGGCGGACAGACCGCCCAAGACAAAGGCATTGCGAAACATGATCTGGAACTCCAAGGGGAAGGGAGGAACGGAGGGACACGAACGGGACTGTCTACAGGCCGGCTGGCGTTGGGGCACGCTCCGGCCCGGTCAGGGGTTTCTTGGGGGTCACCCGTGACTCATGCAATCTAACCCCAAAATCCGGCTCGGCAAACGAAAAGGCGTGAGCCTTTGGTGAAGGAGTCGCTTACGTCACCTGCGACGACGAACCATGACGCCCGCCAGGGCCGCCAAG
>Ga0172372_10007885_pt1 | contig 14220 bp, 11 predicted proteins | sample LakKiv5m_2_FD_114544 | JGI IMG/M metagenome (GOLD analysis project Ga0172372, IMG submission 114544) | Freshwater microbial communities from Kabuno Bay, South-Kivu, Congo - kab_092012_9.5m | ecosystem: Environmental > Aquatic > Freshwater > Lake | place: Democratic Republic of the Congo...
CTCGCGCGATTGCGTGCGTAAACCGCCCGCAACTCCCGATTAACCCCTCTGCCCGTCACCCCGAGACTCCGAGAGCTGTAGAGCTCGAGAGTTGTAGAGCTCGAGAGTTCGAGAGGATTGCGACGCACCCATGATGAGACATCCGGTGAACGCGTCTGTTGGCTCTGAATCGGTCTCGCATCGCGGGCGCGGCGGCAAAGGGGCCCGAATCGCCGCACCCGCCAGAATCCTGCGGGCGGATGGGAATTCCAAGTGGATGACTTCCGCCGGAGGCGGCCGTCGTCGAGCGCGAGAGGGAGCTTCGGCGCGGCTGGAATCCATCAAATCGCCACCAAAGCCCAGATCGGGCCTCGGTGGCGGGCTGGCGAGGCGTGCGAGGCCTGCTGGGGCGGTGGTTCGTGCGCGGTGGATACGACCGGGCCTACTCGCTGGTACGAGTTGGGGGCGAGGAGCGCGTCGCGCCGAGGAGTGAACAGGGGCGGTGCGAGCACCGCTTCGGACATCACCGCGGTGTCGTCGCCTCGAGGGCGGACCGCAGCGATCGGGTGAAAGCCTCGGGCTCATCCATCCAGATCGAGTGCCCAGCGTTCTGGATCGTATCGAGACGGGCGTTGGGCATTGCCGTGACGAGTCGCGGCCAGAAAGTCGGGCCGAGATCGCAGTAGTCATGGGTGCCGATGATCACACGCACCGGTCCCTTGAATGCCTTGAGGGCGGGCCATGTCGCATCGACCATCGACAGGTAGTCATCTTCTGCGAAGATGGACTGCGCCACATCCGGGTTGTAGAACGCTTCGCCCCCAGCCATCTGGCGCCAGTTCCGGCCGGAGTACGTGTTCACCGCCGTGAACATGATCCGCCAGCTCATCGTCCTCTGTTGATCCGTCTTCAGATAGAGTGCACCGAGATCCGGATCGGATTCCGGCGGATGGTGGACCGCCCAGTCCGCCGGAAAGAGGCCTTCGTCCACCGCGATGCGAATCGTCCGATCGTTGCAGTCACGGTGGTTCTGTTTCATTCTTGCGACGAATGCGTCGCCGTCCGCCTTGGAGAAATCAGGCCAGACGTCCGCCACGCAGAGAGGCACCATTCTCGGTGCCTCCTCGGTCCCGTTATCGTGACCGGGCAGGACGGGTCCGACGAGCACAAGCCCCGCAACGCGCTCGGGATGGGCGCGCAGGTAGCCGTAGGCGAGCATGTTGCCCATCGAGTGCGCCATCAGCGTGACCTTCTCGATGCCCAGCCGCTGACGCAACTGCTCGAGATCCTCGATCAGGTTCGCGTAGGTGATCTTCGCCGGAGGTCGGGCCGGGGACCGCAGCGAGCCACGCTGGTCGTAGAGCACGAAGCGGTACTCATCGGCGAGCGGCTTGATGGCGGGCAAGAGGTAGCTGTGCTCCGCACCCCAGCCCCCGTGCAGCGCGATGACCGTGTTGCCGGGCTTGGACTCAACCCCGTACTCGGCGATGTAGTGCGCCACGCCCGAGCCATCCGCGTCCTTCGTCCGCATGTACCACTGGTTGACCGGCACGCCGTCCTCGGTCGGGAGCGGCGTTGGCCTGCCCGCGGCCAGGTCGGCCGAGGGCCTCGGATGTGCGGCGCAGCCCGCGAAAGTCAGGACAAGGGCAAGACCGGCCAGCGGCCGCAGTGACTGTTGCATCGGCATGGGAACTTCCTTCGGGTCGCTTGAGAGGATGCCGTGTTCGGAGTGACCGTCCCCCTATTTCACGAATTCCGGGGCATCCATCACGATCGAGTCCGCTTACCGGGACGTGCGGGCCGGAGAGCGGCGGCTGCACGCCGTCGGGGAAGGTGCAACGACCGAATCCTCCGCCAGCGCATCCCACAGCGCGGCGGATAGCCGCACGCATCCCTTCGGGGCGCCAGCCGAGTTCCCGCTGCGCTGCCAGATCGAATCCTGTAGATTGGGGCGGTCGCGAGTTCCGAAAGGATCAGACCGGCGTCGGAAATCACATGATTGCAAAGGTCATCATCGGCGCGTTTGCCACACTGAGCCTGCTGGTGGGCTTTCTCGTCCTGCTGGGACGAATCCGCATGTATACGCGCGGTGTCCGTGCCATCGGGAAGGTCGTTGCCGGAGACACCCGGACCGAGTTTCGCTCGGGCGGACCGCCTCGCCGCACCCACGCACCAGTCATTGAGGTTCTCGACACGTCCACCAACGAGCTCTTCACCTTCCGCTCGTCATTCGCGGCGAGCACCACGCAGATCGAGATCGGTGGGCAGGTGCCCGTGCGTTACGTCCCTGGCGACCATGACCTGGCGGAGGTCGACCGACTGGCCCCGATGTGGTTCTTTCCGGTCGGCCAGCTCGGCTTCAGCGGGCTGCTCTTCTGGGTTCTGACGCGGATCTGATACGGCTTGCCGCGACCAGTCCGGTGTGCTGGCTGGGCCGTCTACGTTGGCGAACCCTCAGGTGTTCAATCGGTCGTCCGACCTGAAGCGCCCTTGTGAGCCTGTCGATGGACCGGATCGTGGGATCGATGGGATGAAAAGGACGCCTTCTACCGGCGACGGCCTTCGTCGATCCCGAGAGGGAGCTTCGCCGCGGCTGGCGGATCCGTCCAGCGGCTCCCAGGGCTCGGCGATGGTTCGTCAGCGGGCGCCCACGGGCCGTGCGGGGCCCGCTGGGGCGGTGGTGCGGGCGGTGGTGCGGGCGCGGCGAGCTGGAAACTCGGCGCAAGGCGCTCGCTCTGCGATACAAAGGAGCCGCCCGAGGACAAGCGTGGAAGTGCAGGTAGAGCGTGAGTGCGCTACCAGAGCGCTGCGCGAAGACCACGGCGCCGGAGCTGGCGGCAAACTCTGGCTCACGGCAAGCGGCGGGCCCGGAAGCACCCGAACGCGAGCGCGCGGATCTCCCGGCAGCACCCGCAGCCCCCCCTCGGGAGCGGGCTGCGGATGCTACTCGATCTCGATTCCGCCCAGCAGTTGCTCGACCGGTTGAAACGGCGCCTTGGAGTTAGGACCGTACGCAACCTGACAGCCGGGCGGAATACCCGTGAAGGCGAGACTGCCGCTCGACTTGAAGATGGGGTAAATCGGGTGCGGGGAATCCACACCCGGAAATTTCACTTCGAGCTTGTCAGAAAGACTGAGTTCCGAAAAGGCTCGACCGCTCTTGCTCCGAATCGGGATTTCCAGCCCTGGAGTCAGCGACCAGATCAGCAGATCTTCGCTGGGTTCCCACGCTCCGTGCGCCTGAAGACCGGCTTCCGTTGGGATCCACGCGGCATAATGCCTGAGAGATTCGTCGAAGGGAATCTCGATCAGCAAATCGGTTTCCGTGGCGCCGGCCATCAGTAGCGCGGAGCCGGTCGTGCACCCCCTATCGAAGAACAAGCAGTAGCGTAGCTTCCCACCTGTGCTGACCTCGGGATGAAGCACACGAATGCGTTGTTCGCGCTTCCAGTAGCATTCGATGCTTGCCCGTATCAGCGAGCCATCTTGATGGTGAGCTTTGAATCGTCGACCGATCCTCAGGTTTTCCGGAAGCCCGAGCATGTGACGTCTTTCTGCGACTATATGGTCTTCAGTCGCATGAAAGATATCCATGTGATCGATGATGGGGCTCTTATCCTCGGGGAGGATCACCAGCGAGTCGACTGTCAGGCTGAAGCGCGACATATCTGGTATCCCGATCACCCGAGTCGTACCCCGAGGCGATATCGTGAATTGCCAAGCCCACAGCTCAGGTCGAAAGCCGTGGAGTCTAGCCAGGACGCGCTGACGGCTCCTGATCCACCCTTGGAGCAGATCGTTGGGTTGTCCTGTTTCGCCGTCGACGGTTTCCACGATCACCTGATGCTCATGGCGTGCCGTGTAGAGCAAACCAAGGTCTTTGCTCTCAGCCTCGCGCAACTCGAAGCGCTGACTGAAGAGGTGAATCTCGTCACCGTATGCGGCCACAACCGCCTGAAGGTGATATCGGCCCGGCTGGAGTTCGGGAAACTCAAACTTGAGGTTCGTTCCCCGGAGTCGCGCGACCACTTTTGCGATTTTCGGGAAACCATCGCTCATGTGCGCCCGCTCGCTCGAGAGCTCGATGGCGCAATCTTGAACATTGCTGCCTGATCGCAAGGCCAACTCGCCTGTGACATGCGATCCGGCGCTCAAGTTCAACTCGACGAGTACGTCCTTGGCGTATTCCACGGAGAAGGCACCCGTTTCGCCGTCGACGGGGAGACCGGTGATACGAACAGCGCTCGGTCCCACCTGTTGATAGCCGGGATCCGCGGCATGACTCGAGCCCAGCAGGGCAAGACCCGGCGCGCGGGCCACCCACTTGCCCACAGCCACCGTCTCCAAGTGGCCTATTCCACGCTTGTCCAAGACCACTAGATGCTCGCGGAGTGGGGTTGCCGGAATACCATCCACCATCCCTCGGCCTTTGGACAGCTCGACAGCTCTCAGTTGGATCCGAACGGCCTGATTGCGCAGGGACTCAGAAGTTTGGATACGGAGCGATACACTGCCCGTCGGATGAAGCAGGACAGACCGCGGCTTCAGTCCCTGAACCGCGGCACTCAGTACGGTTGCGGATTCGTAGTGAGGCGCCGAGACCCTCCATGCCGGGCCTTCGGGTGTTTCCTCCGGATCCCATGAAGGATTGAGGATCGGCTGCCCGGTCAGCGCGTCGAGCACTCTGGCCTGCTTCGCGAGTGTGGCCGAGGATCGAGTCGGCACCGGCTCGGTGGCCGCGGGATGATGAGGACCGTCTGCGCCTGGCGCCACCAAGGGTTCTGGCTGCGATGAGGCGACCGGCGAGGGACCGGCTTCTGGATTGGCGGAACGGGCGTTTGAAGCAACATGCCTCGCGAGCAGCAGCCAACCCAGCCCTAGGGCAAGAACAAGACCGAGGATGAATTTCCACATTCGTTCAAGGCCCCCGGAATTGTCCTGCGATTGCGATCGTTGCTCTCCCGCTGCCGCTGACCGATGAACCGCCGAAAAAGGCGCTGCCATCGGCCGTGGCACGTGAGGCGCACACCATTTTGACGTTGATGACGCACTGCGCCAGGCCTGACCTTCCACTGTAGTCTCGGTCGTTCAGCAGCACGATGGACGGAGTCGATCCGACGGCCACCGGCAGTGCTCCCGACAGGCTCAGCCCAAATTGCCCCAGAGGCGATCGGTACGAAGCGCCCAGTGTGGGCCCCTGCGTCGAGGGAGCGATCGACCAGGCGCCGACTGCAGTGTGCACATGATCGAGAGCCAGCTCCGGAATCTTGACTTGCAGGCCCCAACCCATGGCCCACTCGGTTTCCGTGGATGAGAAGCTCGCGTGGATGGATGCTCCTAGGTTGGTCTCTGCAGTGACCTTCGTCAGCGGCAGCTCCTCGGCCGTGCCCTGATATTGGAATACAAGAAGTCGTGTCGCCTGAGTCTCCGCACTGACATGGATCATGCAGCCTGTGCTGGAGTCGGCGGCCTGCGTCTCTGCCTTCCCGGTATGGGGTGCAAGATCCAGCAGGACATCGCCGTAACCAGTGCCCAAAAGACCCTGTGTGCATTGCGACTTGTTGTACAGGCGCTGCGGAGCCTGCGCGTCGACCACCAGTCTCCAATCACCCTCGCAGATGAAATCCATGCACCGCAAATACTGCGTTTCCTCAGCGAGCCCTTGTCCGTGAACCGGCAGGCATCGACTCGCCCACAGCAGCATGGATGCCGTCAGCAGCACATGAAGCAGGCGTGCGCAGCGCCAGCGCGGAGCAGCAGGGGATGGAATGCCGTCCAAGCATTTGGGAACCATCAAGAGACCTCGGGGCTATCGGGAGTTGAGCGGAAAGAGCCAAGCGCGAGGCACCACAAACTAGCGGACGGGAAATCCAAGTGGAGGAGCGCAGCGGTGAGCGACCTCAAGCATCGTCAAGGGGAGGTTAGCCGCGGCTGTTAGATCCGTCGAGTGACGGCTCCAAGCTGAGCGGGGAACTCGGTGTGCGGGTTGAAAAAGCCCGACAGATCGCGGATGCGCCGAGGGTCAGGGAACAGGGATTGGATCGAGTTTGGCCGCGGGCGCGGATCGCGCAGGGTGAGGAGCAGGGGAAGACGTGCTGGGGGGGCGTTCTGGACAGCGCAAGGAGCAGCCGGACCGGCGAGGCCCGAGCTATCCGCGCAAGCAGGCGGGTGCCGGGGGCCGTCAAACAACAGGTCGCAGATCTGCCGCCCCCGGCAGCGAGTGCGCGTTGCTCGCGCTAGCCCAGAAGGGTCAGCCTGAAGCTGTCGAGCACGGCGACGCGCAGGCATGGACTGGAGGGGAGCCGGAGCGTGATGCGGAGTGTGAGCCCATCTCAAACGAGGTGTTTGCACGCCCATTGAGCATCAAAGAGCCCGAGCACGCGGAGACGAAGATCGCGCGTTGGATTGCGGTCGACCTCTACACGCGTTGGGGCAAGCCGTAAGAGGCGGCGAAGGTGCCGTAGGGGGGACTGGTTCGGCGCCACTCGTGAGAGCGGAAGCTTGCTCAGGCTTCTGTTGAAAGGGCGATTGACGAAGGAGGGTGGAGGGGGTATCCTTCGCGTCAAGCTCGATTCGCAGTGGGTGGCATCCCAGCACAAAAGCAAGTGTCGCCACCCCCCAAACACCGTGACGCCCCGGTCGGGCCGAAAGGACTCCAACATGTTTCCACTCGCACTCTTTTTTCTTGTCGGTATCTTAAGTTTCGCGGCCATTTCGCTGAGACCCACACCTGCGCCCGCGAAAACTCTTGCAGCAGATTGCCGGATGACCGTGTGGTTGAAGTCTGAGGTGCCCCTTGAGTACGAATCCGCGTGTGTAGGTAGTTGCGAAGACCTGGGTGATGACTGCGAGAAAAAGACCGTCACTCAGGGTGGCACTACCTACTACTTCTGCAAGTGCACTCAAGCAGGCACACCTACCGAGCCGGACTCAACAGCCTGCACAACGGTGGTCACATTGAGCGGAGGTGTTTGGGATCACTACTGCTACAATCAGGCCTGTTCTGAGTTCTGTGTCAAGTACGCAGTGCGTTGGGAGCATACGACGCCGTGTTTGTGCCACTAGGGATGTAAGTGGCAGTAGTCTGTCCGAGACGGTTTGCGTTACTTGTCAACCTCAGGCATTCGGTCGCATCATGACCGCCACTAAATGGAGATTATTAGCCAGCGCAGTCCTCCTCGCATGCGCGCTCATCTGGTGGTTCCTTCACGACCCTGCTTCCCCAGCAAAAACTGCACCGCAGAGTCGTCCGGCCACAACAACGCCATCGGAATCGGCAACCCCGACTGTGGACTTGGTCGCAGTGTCAGGCGATAGCGCCCCACGCGAATCCGCTTCCAAAGCGGCCTACCGCACGGTCGAGGTCGTGAACCCAGATGGCCAAGCCATCGAAGGCGCCGAGGTGTTCTTCACGGAGCGGATAGATACCACCGTCCACAAGGCGGACCGTCAATCACTAGGCAAGACCGACGCCATGGGAAGACTGCGCGTGCCGCAGAAGTCGCTGCCCGAAGCACCCACTGGGCATTTCGCTGCTCGCGCACGAGGGTTCCTGCCCACCTATCTCGCGATTCCGGAGGCTGATGTCGAGGTGGTCCGACTCGTCTTGTCGCCCGAACATCGACAGCGGTTTCGCTGTGTGGATCTTGAGGGCGTCCCTGTATCAGGGGTTGTCGTGATGGTTTCTCGCAAAGCTGTTCCGCTGCAGTTTGCGGTTGACGGTTTCGATGCGGAAGTGGAAGCGGGCTTTGATCCCATCGATGCGGTGCTTGCCGCACAGTCCGATGAATCGGGAATGGTCGAATTGGGCGAGCTGCGACGCGGCTACTACAAGCTTGCGATTGTGAGCGAATACTACGAGCGCCTCGTGGATCGCAAAGAGCGTCCAGGCATCGAGATCCCCGGACCAACTCACGAAATTGTGCTCTCGCCTCTGTTGTGCGGCGTTGTGCAGGTCGTCGGCGACGAGATGTACACGAGCTCGGTGACGACGAATGCTGATCTGTGGCTACAGCCATCGGGCGACAATCGCCGCAGCATGTCGAGCCTTTATCGCCGTCTGGTAGATCGCTACCCAGGGGCTTTGGTCTACGTGAACGCGCTCCCCTCGGCTCAGTCGACCGTAACGAGTGTCCCAGCGGAGCTTTGGCTGGCCCGCACTGGCAAGCAGGTTGTCAATCTGCAGTTGTTACCCGCTTATTCCGATCCGAAGCCGATGGTGATCACCGTGGAGCCCGACGATACGGCTGCGCCCAGTGTCTCCAATGTCACCTTCAAGATCCGTGATGCAGCCGGGAGATTACTCGATTGCCCTGAGCTGCGGGCCTATCGAGAGAAGGCCATCATCCCACTGCTGAAGCAGATCACTCCGTCGAAGCCCTTGAGGCTTCCTTACGGGCGTTGGCGTTTGGCAACGCAGTTCTACCTGCTGGATAAGCACTATCAGCCTGAGTTCTTCGACATTTCCACGCCAGATGCGCAGGTCGATATCCAACTCGACATCGAACTGGTACCGGTGCGCGTTGTACCCGTTGGGCATAGGGGACAACGCGAGCAGATGGGCAACCTGCGTTTCACCCAATTCGGTCGAACGGAGCAGTGTGGCGTCCTCGACGAGGCCAACCTCTGGCTTCGGCCTGGCAACACAGAGTGGTATTTCGGGACCGATCATTTCTACGAGCCTTTCGAGCGCATGATCCCTGTGCGTCCCACGCCAGAAGGCGAAGTGCAGACGATCCGATTGGACCTTGTGTTGAAGAATGGGCGCTGAGTGCACGATCCCACGAGGGGCTCCAACACAGATTCCGAATCAGCTGGTGCGCGCGCGGCCTGGGCACGAGCGCGGCGAGTCGCTCGAGGAAGGCCAGCGGCTCGAAGACGATCGCGCTGGTGCCGTCGCTCCAAGGGCGCTGCAGGCGATAGACCACGCCCCCGCAGGATCGATCGGCGCCGCAGGCGATAGACCACGCGCCTATCGGGATCGATCGAGAGCCGCTCGCTGGCGATGGCGGGGCGGGCGATGTACCGGCAGAGTCGCTCGAGTCCAGTGCGGTCGTGGCCTTCGATCCGGACCTTGGCGTGCAGTGAGAAGCCCTTGAGGTCGCAGCACCGCTCGCCGGGCAGGAAGAGCGGCCGACGGTCGCGCTGGCGACCACGCCGCGTCAGGGGCTGGCCGCTCTCGGGTCCGAGCGCGATACGTCCTGCGACCGAGGCTGCGCTGAGTTGGGCGAGCAGGGGCTCGTCGGGCTCCGGCTCGTCGTGCTCGGCCTGCTCCTGGTGCGGCAGCCGGCCGCGGCGCTGGAGGTAGCGCACGACGCGGCGCACGAGGAGGCGGGTGACGTGCACGACGTCCTGGTCCGTGAGCTCCACCGCAGGTTGGAAGCGGGGCGGGGCGAACGGGCTCAGCCCTGTGTAGACGCCGTCGAGGAACAGCGCGTGGAAGTGCAGGTTCAGGTTGAGCGCGCCACCGAATCGCTGAGCGAGGACCACCGCGCCCGAACTGCCGCCGGGAGTGCCGGCTGCCTCGGCGCGCTGCGGCTGACGATCTGGTCGAAGGGCCTCGAGGGCACTGACCGGCGCTCCGTGATCTGCTCCGGCGGTGGTCCCGGGATCATGGAGGTTACGAACCGGGGCGCGAGCGAGGCCAAGGGCGAGAACATCGGGCTGAACATCTCGCTGCCGTTCGAACAGGCCGACAACCCCTACATCACGAAGCGCTTGGCGTTCGAGTTCCACTACTTCTTCATGCGGAAGTACTGGTTCACGTACCTGTCCAAGGCCATCGTCGTGATGCCCGGCGGCTTCGGCACGTTCGACGAGTTCATGGAGGTCGTGACGCTCGTCCAGACCTTCAAGATCAAGAAGCGCCTCCCGATCGTGCTGTTCGGCACGGAGTACTGGGACAAGGTGCTCAACCTCGAGCCGATGGTGGAGTACGGCACGATCAGCCCGAAGGACGTGAACCTCTTCTACCGGACGGACTCGGTGGACGACGCGTACGCGTACCTCGTGAAGGAACTCGAGATGCACGCGCTGAAGAAGCCAGCGACCGGCAGCTACCTCGCGGGCTGACCACGCAGGGGATCCCGGACGTACCGCGAGCGAGGCGGGCCGCAGGCGGCCTGCCTCGCTCGCTGACGTTCACGGCGCGTGCCGGCACCCGGCCGGCGCGCGCACGTCGATCACGGAGTCCAGAGGACCTTCAGGCCGTTCGACAGGTTGAACTGGTCGGCCGTGCAGAACGTCGCCGTGTCGCGATAATAGACCTGGTACGTGCGGATGCCGGTCGTCAGGACGCCGCCGCGCACGCTGACCGGCGTCGGGCTGCCACCGTTCGGGACGCTCGAGGCGCCCGCGGCGTTGGAGAACGTGCCCAGGCGCTCCAGCGAGCCGTTGAGGCACATCTTGCCGTCGCCGAACGCCGTGCCCGCACCGCTGCCCGACTGCGTGCCCTGGAGGTAGAGCGCGAAGCTGTTGGGCATGCCCGAGCCCAAGAGGACGAGCGTGTCGTTCGCGAGGCTCGCCGTGCCGCTCGCTGTGAGCAGGCCACCCGTGCCCAGCGAGTTGAGGCAGCCCGTGCCCGATCCGGGCGTCGCCTCGTTGCTGCACGGGCACGCGCTGCCCGTGCCGTCGCCGAAGCAGAACGGCGTGATGGGGGACACGATGGAGACCACAGAATCTGTGTTACCGAATCCTCGGATCGACATGGTGTAGGTTTGACCGATGGTTCCGACGGTGTAGGGAGCCTGGAACACTCCAGTGTCATACACAGTTGGAATTGCCGTCAGATCGAAGAACATCTGATAGGAGACACCCGTGCTACTCTGGCTGAAGCCGCGGAACGCATGGTTGCCGGTTTGGTTCCCTGCTGACACGAAGTTGCCCGTTCCACCAAAGACGACGAAGGTCGTGGGGAGAACGCCCGCAGCGAAGAACTGGCAGTTGAAATCGCCTTGCGAGGCAAAGAGCGTTGAGCTGACCTGCCCGTCATTCCCACCGACGCTCGACGCCGCGCTGTAACTGTTGTTGTCCAGGTCGAAGCGAACGATGGCCCCACCGGTAATACTGGTGCTACCACTGATGTGACGGATTCCGACACCCAGGATGCGGTTGCCATTCTGGAACGCGCCTGGCGTGAGGGGAGTCGTGAAGCCGGTGCTGCCGCCGGGACTTCCTGTCACATTGTGGTTGTTGAAGGTGAACTGAGTCGTGTAGATCTCGTACACATTGGCGGTGCTGCCGCCGCCGTAGAATCCGAGCGTGTTTGAGGTGCCGTTCAGCTGCCAGCCGTTCCACGACGAGCCGCCGTTGATGTCGACGGCCTGGGCGGATGCGGTGGTGGCAATGATGGCGAACGATAGGACGGACAGTAGGCGTTTGATTTTCATGGTTGATGATCTCGTGGTACTGACGAAAAGTCGGAGGAACTGGGTCAGGTAAGGTGCGGGACCCAGCACGCCCCTAGCAATGGTATCACGGGCTACGCAATCACGCAAGATACTACGGAAGTCAATCCCCGTGTGGGGCTGCTGCCGGGCAGCCTCGGTGCACGCTCTGGCGCAAGCCAGCGGCAGGCGCCGGCGAGGCGGAGATCATGGAGCGCCTTCCTACGTCATTTGGGTCTTCAGGCTCTCGTGTGGGTAGCTCGCGAGCGGACGCGGGCTAGCCCGGAACGAGCGTGAGCTGCGCGCATCCCAGCGGACCCTGGGCATGGCGCCGCCAGACCGTCGAGCTTCAGGAAGTGCGAGTGCTGCCGCAGCAGCTCCCGCGCGTGGGCCAGCGCCTTGTGCGTGCCCATCCCGCGCCGGCAGGCGAAGCTCTGCGGCACGAGCGCCGGCGCGATACAGCTTCGCGGATCCCCAGCGATGGCGCAGCGCGTCTCGGTCGCCGTCACAGAAGAGTCGATTCCCGTAGGAGATCACTTGTCGCCGAGAGGTCCTGTCACGGACAGACTTTCGCGGGTCACCCTGCAGCGTTTCGACCCGGTCGGCGAGACACAGCATAAGTGCCGTTGCGATGACCTGATCGCGCAGGGCTACATGCGCCAGTGGGCGCAAGCGGGCCGCATTCAAGCCCTTTTCGGTCGGCTCCCACACGCCGGAGCCGGACACGCGCCAACGCTGCGTCTTATGAGCCGGCACCATGCGAAGCGCGCTGCCAGTCTAGTCCTGTGGAGCAGTCAAGGCTTCCGCGATGCCTGCGAGGAACGTGGGCAGGTTGACCGCGGCGCGATCGAGCTCGACCGTCGCGGTCGAACCATCGAGCCGCTGAAACGTGCCGCGCTCGAGCCGCTTCAAGAGGAGCCAGAAGCCGTTGCGATCCCACACCAGGATCTTCACCCGGTCACGACGCGCGTTGAAGAAGAGGAACACGTGGCCGGCGAGCGCGTCGTCACCGAGCTGGTCGCGCACGATCGCGTGCAGGCCGTCGATGCCGACCTAGTAGAGCTGGCGCTTCAGGTAGCGCGCCATGTCGGCGAACTCTGTGAAGATCAGGACCTTCTGGCCCGCCAGTTCCTTAGACTGGAGCAGACGGATGAGCTTCTTGAGCTTGTCGTCATGCTTGGGCTCGAACTTCCGCGCCTCCTCGATGAACTGGACGATCTGGTCGAGGTCGAGAAAGGCCTCGGACATCATCTCCTCGACCTCGTACTCCTTGCGGTCGAGGCGCTCGATGGCGTCGAGCAGCTCCTGCGGCACGATGTCCTCGTCCGCCACCTCGTCGCCGTCCTCGCCCCAGAATTCGAGCTGCTTCTGGGCAGCGTAACCCAGGATCTCGGCGTTCTGCGCCTTCCAGCGCTCGAGCCGCTTCTTCTCGGCGGTGGTCGTGCTGTGCACTTCGACGAAAGCTAGGATCTTCTGCAGCAATCGGTCGCAGGAGAGTTCGAAGGCGGCGACCGAGCTCTCGAAGCGGTTCAGGAACTGCGTGCGGATCAGGCCGACCACCTGCTCCTGCCGCCCCTCGACCCACCGGTCGATGCTCGTGTCGGGGTCCTTGTACCAGTAGAGCGGGTAGTACATCGGCAGGGTGAAGAGCGGGCTCTTGCGGGTGAACGCCTTCTCGAACATGTCGAGCAGGCGGCCGTAGGTCTTGCGAATCGAGTATTCCGGCACCTGCGGCGCCCTGCGCTCCGGGAACGAGGCCGCCTTGCCGGTCTCGCAAAGCTGGCTTTCGCGCGCGTACGCGCGGCTGCGCTGCACGACGAGGTGGCGGAAGATTTCGTCGGTGAAGAGGATCTCCTGCGCCTCGCTCATGTGCTCGGTGACGTCGGTCACGTCGTGCCCGACACGGCCGCGCAGCGCCTTCTCCATCGGAGTGAAGTGCGAACGCAGGTTGTTGACCCCGAGTGTCCGAGCGAAGTAGGTCTCGTCACGCCGAGTGAACAGCTCGGACATGTGGCGGAAATCGCTGAGCCGATTGTTGATGGGGGTGGCGGTGAGCATGAACAACGTCTTGGGACGCGCGGCGTTGTCGAGCAGCTCGTAGAGGCGGTAGTAGCGCGAAGGCTCCTTGCCATCCTATTCACTGCCCAACGCTCCGGGGTTGCGGAAGTGATGTGCCTCGTCGATGACCACCACGTCCGCCAGCTCGGCGATGCGCCGGAAGCGCTCGGGGAAGTCGCCCTTGCGCCCGAGGTCCGTGTGATTGAAGACCGCGAGATTGCTGAAGTCGGCACCGCCACCGACGCCCCCGATGTGCGGCAGCCACTCGCGCAGGTGTGGCTCCCAGACCCCCTCCTTGGCGACCTTCGCTGCGAACAGAACCACCCGCTTGCCCTCGTGGAGGATCAGCCGTTCGATCAGCATCAGGCCAACGAACGTCTTGCCCAACCCAACGCCGTCGCATAGGAAAGCGCCACCGTGCTGACGGGCGATCTTCATCAGCGCCCAATAGGCTTCCTTTTGGTAGCGGTCGATGCGCGGGAACACCCTGGAGCGGGACTCGTCCCACTCGCTCGCGGTCAGCTCGTGGCCGCGGAAGAACTCCTGAAGCGACTTCGCGTAAACGTCGAACGGCGTGTACAGGTGCGTGTGCCGTGAGATCGTCTCGATGACGGCGTCGGTCACCTCGGTCGCTTCGTTCCAGTGCGCTTCGAACTACTCCTGGAGTTGTGCGACCTCACGGGCGCTCTGGACCTGAATGTTCAGTGCGATGTTCTTGGTGAGACCGGGTGCCGTGAAGTTGCTCGAGCCGACCAGCGCCTGCGCGCCGACCACTTCGAGCTTCGCGTGCGTGATGTAC
>Ga0172372_10007886_pt1 | contig 14218 bp, 12 predicted proteins | sample LakKiv5m_2_FD_114544 | JGI IMG/M metagenome (GOLD analysis project Ga0172372, IMG submission 114544) | Freshwater microbial communities from Kabuno Bay, South-Kivu, Congo - kab_092012_9.5m | ecosystem: Environmental > Aquatic > Freshwater > Lake | place: Democratic Republic of the Congo...
CCGAATCAGTCTTCGCACCACCAGTTCATTGTTCGTAGACAACTACCGCAAGAACAGAACAACCGGAAGCCTTATTCTTATTGATGAGGCAACCAACAACACCGTTGGTGCTGGAATGATCGTCTAAGTTTCTCTCCGATGAGGTTGCCTGACTTCTCCCGAAAGAATGTTGCCGTAGTCGGTGACGTTATGGTTGACAAGTATGTCGTTGGAGACGTAAGTAGGATTTCTCCGGAGGCACCTGTTCCAGTGGTCAGAGTTCGAAGCGAACGCTATGTTGCGGGTGGCGCATCCAATGTTGCCTGCAATGTTTCCAGTTTAGGCGGCAATGCACATCTATTCGGTCTTGTTGGCGATGATAACCTTCAAGAAAAGCTCAAAGACCTCGTGGCTCAGGCCAACGTGAAAGCAGACTTGGTTCCTTGTTTGCCTTGCACTATCACAAAGACCAGAGTCATTGGTTCCAGACAACAGATCGCAAGGCTTGATTACGAATCTGACAACTTCGCTTTCACAGATGTCAGTTCCAACGAGGTATTGCAAAAGTTTTTGAAGGTTCTGCCAACGTTGGATTGTGTGGTCATTTCAGACTACGGAAAAGGAATGTTCAAATCAGTACCTGCACAAACCTTCATTCAGCACAGCCGAAAACAAAACGTGCCTGTCATTGTCGATCCAAAAGGCTTCGATTGGAGTCCTTACGTAGGAGCCACTGTGGTAACTCCGAATCTGAAAGAGTTGGGAGAAGCATTTGGAGGAAATGTGGCCAACGAAGACGCTGAAGTCGAAGCTGCGGCAAAAGCACTGATCGATAAGTTCAATCTTCGCTCAGTACTGGTCACGCGCTCCGACAAAGGAATGTCCTTCGTGTCCAAAGAAGAAACAGTGCATATGCCTACCGAGAATATCGAAGTTTTTGATGTGAGTGGGGCCGGTGACACCGTAGTTGCCACAATTGCATTGCTTCTGTCATCTGAGTTTACCTGGCAAGAACGACTGCACGTGGCCAACAAGTCGGCAGGAATAGTAGTGGGTAAGCTCGGCACCGCTCAGGTGAGTTTCAAAGAACTTCAGAGCGCATTACTGTACGGCAACAATCCGGACAAACATTCGGTAATTTCTGATTGGGAACAACTTGGCGACATTGTGGAAATGTATAGAAGCAAAGGGAGACAACTGGTATTCACCAATGGTTGCTTTGATATCCTTCACCGTGGTCATGTCACTTACCTTGAAAAGGCGCGCGAACTAGGTGACGTCTTGATCTTAGGTTTGAATACCGACAACTCGGTTAAAAGACTCAAAGGAGAAGGTCGGCCCATCAACTCTGAACTGGACAGGGCATTCGTTTTAAGTAGACTGGCATCGGTTGATCATGTGGTTCTATTCGATCAGGAAACCCCGTACGGACTTATTGAACTTGTAAGACCCGATGTGCTTGTCAAAGGTGGCGACTACAAGGTTGAACAAGTGGTAGGAAGAGAGTTTGCCAGAAAAACGGTGATCCTTGATTTTGTGGATGGATATTCCACTACAACCATCATCAATAAATCTAAAGAGAACTGACATGATCATTGTAACCGGAGGGGCTGGATTTATCGGTAGCAATATCATCAAAGGTCTGAACGACCGTGGAATTGATGACATTCTGGTGGTCGATAACATCGGAACATCCAACAAATACCTGAACCTGAACGGACTGAAATTCAAGGACATCATTCACAAGGATGATTTTTTGCAGCGATCAGGGCAGTTCGACAAGGTAGAGACCGTATTCCATCAAGGAGCATGTTCCAGTACTACGGAGACCGATGGCAACTACATGCTGCGCAACAATTACGAATACACAAAATCGATTTTGAAAGCGTGCGTAAACTGGAAGAGCAAGTTGATCTATGCTTCAAGCGCTTCGGTTTACGGAAATGGCGAGAACGGATTTGCTGAGAAGACGGAATGCGAGTATCCGCTGAACGTTTATGCTTCATCCAAGTGGTTGTTCGACAATTACCTGCGCAATCAGTTTTCTAAACTCGAAATTCCAGTGGTCGGCCTTCGGTATTTCAATGTTTACGGGCCGCAAGAAAACCACAAAGGAAGCATGGCTTCGGTGCCGTTCCATTTCTTCAAACAGGTAAAAGAGGGTGGCAAAATGAAGTTGTTCGAAGGCAGTGAGACCTTCCTGCGCGATTTCATTTATGTGGAAGATGCGGTTAAAGTGAACCTGTTTTTCCTTGAGAATACCGTTTCAGGCATTTTCAACTGCGGTACAGGCGAAGCACGCAGTTTCCTCGATATGGCCAAGACGTTTCAAGCCTTGAACCCAGGCACGGATATCGAGTTTGTTCCGTTCCCAGACCATCTGAAAGGGAAATACCAAACATACACCTGTGCAGATCTTCAGGCGCTGCGTAAGGCTGGTTATACCGATCGGTTTGTAACCTTGGAGCAGGGATTGGCATCCTATAATGACATATTAAATGCGACTGGTGGTTATCACAGGCAGTCGGTACTTTAAACACAGAATGAGCAGAACCGTAATTGAGGAATTGGACGCCCATGGCGAGGTTTGGCAAAAGACAAAGCAACTATTGGCCGATACCATCGCGGATGTGGCGAATGACTGCGTAAGCCAACTGAAGGCGGGAAAGAAAATCCTGCTGTTCGGGAACGGAGGCAGTGCAGCAGACGCACAGCACATTGCGGCCGAATTGAGTGGCCGATTCAGAACTGAAAGAAGAGCCTTGCCAGGAATTGCGCTCACCACAGATACCAGCGCACTGACCGCGATAGGAAACGATTACGGTTACGAGGAGGTCTTCCGCAGACAGGTGGAAGCTCTGGCGGATGAAGGCGATGTTTTGATCGGAATTTCAACTTCAGGCAATAGTCAGAATGTGATCCGTGCGCTGCAATACGGAAATCAGATCGGTTGTCTTTGCATTGGACTCAGTGGCCGAAATGGAGGAAAGATGAACGATTGCAGCAAGAATATTGTGATCCCATCCAACGATACTGCCCGTATTCAGGAAATGCACATTCTGATCGGACACATTATCTGCGAACAGATAGATCAGGCGTTGACATGATGGACAGACCGATTTTCATACTTGGTTGCACCAAATCGGGCACAACGCTGATGCGCAACCTGTTCGATGGCCATCCCGATCTTTTCGTAGTGCCTTTCGAATCGCATTTTTTTCAGAATACGGGGCGTTGGATCGAGTACAGCTACCGTAGGACCATGCCGCGGAAAATGTCTGTGGAGGAGCAGAAAAAAGGGTTATTGGATTGGATCGATCTAAGTAATCGAAAAGCAGCACCGATCGCAGATGGATTTACTGTAGGCCGGTTCAATGTCGATGAGGCTAGGAAGTACCTTATGAGCGCCAAGGTCTCAAATGAGAGGGAACTTTCGGACGCTTACACAAATACGATCCATGTAGCAGTGCACGGAACGGAAGTTCCTGTTGGAAAAGACTTCGTGGAAAAATCGGTTGAAAACGCAGAGATGGGTTCGGTTTGGAGCCGACTATATCCCGAGGCTCGTTTCGTACATATCCTTCGCAATCCCTATTCGAATCTGGTAGCGATGAGGAAGTATGGGGCATATCAGCGCAAGGGGAAATATCCAAGACTCCAAAACGCTGTTCAGGCAATGGGTAATTCCTACTACTGGCTATATCGGAATTTGAATGAACTGGGCAATTATCACGTGGTAGTTTACGATGAACTGATTGCTGATGTCGAAGGAGTGATGCAGGGTCTGAGTTCGAAGCTGGATCTTTCTTATGATGGGATTCTCACCACGCCAACTCATTTTGGGGATAATTGGGGAGGAAACAGTACATCAAAGACAGCTTACTCAAAGGTTTCGCCTAAAAACGTCTCTGCCTGGGAACAGGAGATAACCCCCTTGGAAATCGATCTGGTCAACAGGTTCTTTGGTCACGTCATAGCCGATTTTGGTTTTGAACAGAAGAAACCAAATGGTTCAACTTTCATTCCAGCCACGAAAGAACGGCCAGAGATCTGGCTTTACAACAGGATGCTCAAGTATTACATCTGATGGAACCTGCAAAAGATGTTGATCGGTCCTCGCAACGCAAAAAGGACTCCAAAGAGCTTTTCAAGCAGTCCGGTATTTCCGGTGCGGGCCGTTTCGGCAATATCTTCTTAAGGTATTTGCAGACCATACTGATCACAAGATTGCTTGGCGCATCCGACTTCGGACTCTATGTGCTAGCCCGGAACACATCTCAGATGCTTGCCGTTTTCGGGGCCTTTGGACTAGGCCCGACCCTTACCCGACTCATTCCTCACAATGTGATTGCGAACGAGGAAAAGGTAAATGGCATTTTGAAATATGGTATTGGCATCAGTCTGGTTGTTAGCATTTGTCTTACCGCTTTGCTTGTTCCGTTGAGTGGTTGGTTGGCAGTTGTCGTGTTCAAACAACCCGAATTGGAGGAGGTCTTGATGTGGTTCAGTCTGAGCATTCCGCTCCAGTCCATGGCACAGGTGGCATATGGAATTTTACGAGGGCACAAACGGATCGCAGTGCGAGTAGTAGCGGAAAATCTCATTTTTCCAGTTGTAAGCATTCTGACGCTTGGGGTCATATCAGTAATGAAACTGGGCGTCATTGCGGTGGTTTTCAGTTACATCATTGCCTATGGATTCACATTGGCTTACTCAGGTTATTTTGTTGATCAGATCAGTGGTGTTTTCACCAGATGGAGCAAGATCGACAGTTCGAAGAAGGAAGTCAGAAAGGAGGTCAACAGGTTTGCCATTCCGTTACTGTTTTCGTCTTCGCTGGATTTCGTTCAAAAATGGGCCGACACATTCATGCTAGGAATCCTTTCGACTGCCATGTCAGTCGGAATTTATGCCATTTCTGTTCGGATGGCAGCCTTCATTCAAATTCCACTTACTGCAATGAACATGATCTTTGGACCAATGGTGGCAGAGATCAGTGCCAGCGGTGACCATCAACGTCTGGCGGATTCTTACAAACTGGTCACACGCACAGCCCTGATTCTCAGCCTGCCGATCTTCTGCATTATTTTCCTGCTGCCGAAGGAGATACTATTGGTATTCGGGAAAGATTTTCCAGTAGGGGGCGATGCTTTAGTGCTTATCTGTTTCGGACAGATCGTCAATGTTTCGGTTGGCTCCACGGCCCAAATGCTTGTTCAAACTGGCAAGGCCAGACTGCACATGTACAACTCAATGGTTTTTCTAGGGCTCACAATTCTTATTAACTGGTTACTGATCCCGAAGTATGGAATCATTGGAGCCGCCATAGCAAATGCTGTTACGCTTGGAGTCCTCAATATCATGAGATTGATTCAGATCTATGGTTTTATGAGAATTCACCCGTTCAGCCAAGGATTCTTCAGAACATTGTTCATTGCAGTTGTTTCTTTGGTAGGAATTACCATTGCTGAGAACTTGGTGTCACCGAGCGGAATATTGCTTCGATCAACTCTTTTAGGAGGAGGTTTTCTGGTGGTGTATACTGGTTTGATCTTCCTCTTTGGATTAGGTGCAGAGGAACGGTCGCTGCTAAAGGGAACCATGGATAAATTGAAAAGGAAGGCGCGCAGGTCAAAAAAAGGAAGGCCGCAATGACCCGACCGAGACAGACAAAGGGTCTCTCCTAGCAATACCCGTGTTCGGTCAACCCAAGGGAGTATTTCAACTCTAAAGCCTTATTGTCTTCCCTGCAAAGTTCCAATATGCGCTTTGCAGAACCTGAGCGGTCGGTATACCTGATGTCCATCCAAAGGCCCTTGCGCAACAATAGTGTCAGGACGTATTTCAAGGTGAAATGGAAGGTTTTCCCTGTTCGGAAATTGTATATCGGTATTCCTGAATAAAAAGCGCTATTGGCAGAGATTCTTCGTGCAACGAAATAGTTCTCAAAGCGGAGCAACCACGTGAAGACCTCTCCTTTCTGCCGATTGTGCTTGTTGTTCAGCTTCACCTCAATGAATTTCACATTCAGGAAATCCAATAGCTGTTTGATCACAACTTCATTCTCAGACCGAAATCGCTCATAGGGCAAAATGAGACAATTTTCTCTTCCAAACAGTCCCGTAAGGTGGTCAACATACTTTGAAAACAGAAAATAATCCAGAGTTGGGCAAATGAACCTTTCATGCTGTTTGTCCTCAAAAACGGTACTGTAGTATTCTCTCAATGAATACTTATTGCCGCCATTCACCGTTTGGAGGTAAGATGATACGGCAAATGTGTCCTGCCTTCTGAGGAAGAAGATCACTTTCGCCTGAGGAAAGCAGGATCTGATCTTGTCTGCGATCACACTTCGAGCCTGAGCAGCATTGTATGGATGGCCGGATAGGTCTTCAAATGACACCAAAAGCTTCTTTTTCCCTTTAGCCAAAGCCGTGATTTTGTCCCGAATACTGATGGAATCGAAAAAGATAGGGTCTTGGAATCTTATCGGATTGAAAACATCGGGATGAAAATGACCATCAATATACGCAAAGTCCGAATCCTGAATCTTATTGAAAATCTCTCGCTGAAGGAACGTGGTGCCTGTCTTCTGAAGTCCGATGTGAAAAAAAACTTCCATGACCAAGCGAGATCTTACGATGTTGTATTTTTAATGGAACGGGCTACGAAATTAATATTTGTATCAATTTTGACTGGGAATTCCGCTCGACATCATTTATTTCTTTCCGATTTGAATCTGGTCTGAAATCAATTATTCAACAGGGCCGCTGATATTCATCTTTCTATCTTCGCGGCCACCAAGCAACAGATGCGCCAGTCCTATAGGAACGTGTTGATCTTTTCCACCTGTCTGGTCTCAATGACCCAGTGGATAGATTCCTCCGTGGAGGTTGGTGGAAAGGCAATTTTCTTCCTTTCAGAATCAACGCTTTACGCACATTTGGTGTTTCTATTGATTTTAAATAAGGGAAAATTGTCTGTGCCAAGATGGGTATTCTCCATTTTCATTCCCTTGGTAATCTATTTATTGGGTCACCTTGTATATAGTTTTATGTTCGCAGATGGCGGCAATGCCATTCTGACGACCCGCAGGCTGATCTATTGGCCATTTATGGGATTGATCGTAGGTTATGCTACAGCCGTAGCGGCAAGAGACTCCGATTTTGTAAGAAAGGTGCTTGAATTGAGTCTGAAGATAACATTCCCGTTGTTACTGATCAATGTGGTATTGAGATTCCATATGTTTCAGGAGTTCGGGTTTATTAGCCGCGCGACCGGGGTCATATTGTCCGCGTTGGTCTTCCGAAGTTTGCTTCAAGTTATTGAGGAGAAAAGTCAAGGTAGAAAGCAACTATGGATGGGATTGGCAGCCTTCTTACTCGTATTCATAACCTCTTCAAGGGGGGTTTACTTGGCGTTTGCAATCGTTACAGGGCTGTTGATTTGGCAACATAGAAAGCTAGTGGGGGTTGTCAGGATGACAAAGATCCTTGCCGGAGGTCTGGTGGGCTTCGCCATAATTGTCACGATTGCCTTATCCTCACCATTGGTCATCAAAACACTTGAAAAGTTTGGTTCAGACATAGAGAATGTGGCTACAGGTAACATGGGTTCGCACGGGGAAAAATTCAATACATTGGGAGCAAGGTATTACCTGTATTTGGCGGCTTTCGAATTGGGATTGGAATCTCCGGTTTTCGGGAAGGGTTCCGGTTACAAGGTGGACGAATGGTATTTGGGAGGAACCTATAACATTGACCGAAAAAAGACACCTCACAACTACTATCTTGATATTTGGTACAGGTTGGGGCTGGTAGGTTTGGTGCTGTTCTTCCTGTTCTATAGGAGACTTTTTCAATTGCTCATAAAAAAAGAGAAGAATATTTACTACATGCTTCTGATGGCATTGGCTTACTCAACCTTTGATGTGCTTCTGTCAAGTACCGCATCTGCAATAGTTCCAATATTCGTTTTGGTGGGAGCAACATTAGGTCAGCCGATTCGAAATTCTGTTCCAGAATGAAGATCTTGCTTGTCTCAGGTGGAGGAATCGGTGATCTGTTGATGACCACGCCTATGTTCCGGGCCATAAAGAATACCTATCCCCAGTGCCATCTGACCGTGCTCATCTTACAGTCGATCAATAGGTCTCTGCTTGTCGATAATCCGTATGTGGATGAGATCATCGACTGGAAACCGTTTGAGGGCAGGATGATAAGTCTCGTTTCTCTGATAAGGAAGAAACGATTCGATCATGCAATTCACAATCATTCCTGTTCGATGTGGAGGTTCTATTTCCTGCCTTTTCTTGCAGGTATTCCTAACCGCTTTGGTTTCGACCGTAGATCGACCGCAAAAGGATTCAAGACACATCTGCAGAGATTGTTCTTAACAGCTGAGATTTCTTATCGTACCAGGTCGGATCGGAGAACCAGGATGAATCTTGAGATTCTCCGCCTATTGCAGATAAGTGAAGATGACATATCCTATGATGTACACCTGAAACGATCTCCATGGGTCAAGCAAAACCGTGTTGGCATCCATCCGGGCAGTGACGGAAATGGAGCCATTAAAAGATGGCCTGCAACCAAATACGCTGAACTGGCTTCCAAGCTTTCAGCGGAAAGATCAATGGAGGTGGTATTCTTCATTGGGCCGGCCGAAAGGCAATTGAAGCAATTCATAGTTGAATCAGAGCATGTCCGAATAATGGAGCCCGGATCGATCGCAGCGCTTTATGAATCAATGAGCACATGCACCTCATTCATCTCCAATGACAGTGGACTTTCACATTTGGCAGCCTCGTTGCAATTGCCCACGTTGGTATTATTCGGACCCACCGACCCGACAGAGTATATTCTTCCCACAAGGCACCGTAACCTGTCTGTCAAGGGCTTTGATTGCTCTGGTTGCTTTCGGTCCAAGCAGTGTTTCAATCATCCACCAACATGCATGGAGACCATTTCCGTGGATGAGGTTTATGATGGTTTTACTGATTTGATCAGAGGCTAGTTTAAGCGTTTTTGAAGCCGTTTTGGTGGTCTAATTGTGTTTCTTTGCACGCTAAGAATTCAGGAAGCCCTTAGGGTTTTGACCTGAAAATACCCGGATCATGCACCAACCGCTTAAGGTCATAATGATAGGAGGCACATCATACACTGGAAGCACCATGATGGAGTTGATGATAGCCAATGACCCACACGGTTTTTCCTGTGACGAGGTCTGGTCTCTGTTCATGCCACATAAGCTTCAGCACTTCAACCCGCGTTTTCCTGTTATGGATAGCGACCCAACTTTCTGGCAACGTATTTTGTCGAAAGGAATGAATCGTGTCTATCGCTCCATTGCGAATGAGATCGAAGGCCTCTCCTTTTTGACCGATAACAGTAAAGTTCCTACCTGGCAAAATCATCAGGCAAAGGCCAACCCGCACATTGAGTTTAAGCACATTCTGATCTGGAAAACGCCACAGGAATTGGCCTCTTCCTTTCATAAGAGAAAGCGAGGTGGTGTTTGGGCCAAAAAATGGCTCACCTATCACCAGCAGTACTTCACTTTTATTCAAGATTTCAGAGCAGTGAAATATGAAGATCTGGTAAGCGACCCACAAACACTTGAGAATGTGTGTAACTATCTCGGGATAGATTACTTTCCGACCAAGAAGGAGTACTGGAACAAGGAACATTACACTCTTTTTGGCAACAAGTCAGCCAAGGTTCATCTGTTTGACACTACCACAGAACACTTCAATAGAGTGTCCGAAAAACTGAGTAAGGGAACCGGAGATACCATTGGTGAAAGCCATAGACAGGTTGCATATAAAAACGCAGATGCCAGCGCACATTCCAAGGAGGTCGAAGCCATTTTGGAACATCCGATTTATCCAGACATAATAGAGGTGCTTGAGGCGTTTGACATCAATAGACCCTCTGGCAAGAAGGTGAGCTTTCCAAAGATGTCATGGATCGAGGTATGGAAGAAACGGATGGTCTTCCATGGCCTCAGAGCGGCCACTCGGATCAGCTTGCTGGTTTTTCAGACAACCGGAATAAAGATCGGCCGCAATGTGGCCAACGCAGAATGAAGGTTGCATACATATATTTTTTAATGGAGGACGCGTCCTTTGGCGTTACGCAGAAGGTAAGGCAACAGGCCAACTCAATCAAGCGTAGTGAAAAGGCGGGTCTTGACATATATGTGCTCAACCCATCGATTGAGGAGCACAGCGAAAACCTTCATTTCGTAAAGTTCAAAGGGGTCTCCTCTTACCTGAACCGAGTATACCATTATCTATTCAAGAAAAGAGCATTGATCGAGAATGCCATCGACATTGATCGATACGACCGCATTATTCTAAGGCACTCCTTCTCAGATGGATCTCTACTCGGTTTGATGAGGGAAAAGCCTGTTATACTGGAATTCCACTCCAAGATCATTGTGGAACTTGAGGTAAAGTTGGCAACAACCAGCTCGTTTCTGAAGAGGGTCATACGATCGGTCAGAATTGCAATTGAGAAGAAATACCTCTATGCATTGGTAAAGGCCAGCGCAGGGTTCATCACCATGGGCCGAGAGTTGGCGGACCATTATCAGGCCGAGGCCGGTTCCGATAAACCAAGCGCCATCATTTTCAATGGCTGTGATGTGGCAAGTATCCCAAAAACGGGATTCAAACCTTTCAACGGTAGTGAACTGGACATTGTGTTTTTGGGGAGTAGACCCGATCCATGGCATGGCCTGCCGCGCCTTTTGCGTTCGATAGAGACTTACAGAAACGGTGGAGGCAATGTGAAAGTGACACTACATTTCGTTGGAAAGATCGCCCCATCAGACATCGGAGTTTCTGAGACAGACGGAAACTATCGGTTTCATGGAGTACTTGGCGGTGAGAAACTGGATCAGGTCATGGCACAGATGAACCTTGCAGTTTGCACCTTGGCCCAATATCAGAAACAACTGGACGAAACCTCTGCCATTAAAACGGTCGAATATCTGGCCAGAGCAATTCCGTTTTTGATAGGATATGAGGATACGGCACTGACCGGCCAGGACAGTTTGGCAGACTCTTATCTTAGGGTTTCCAACGATGATTCAACCATTGATATGGAGCAGGTGGTATCGTTCTGTATAAAGGTCACTGAAAAACGGGAGGTTGTGATGACCCGTATGCGAACCTATGCTGAAAGCAGCTGCGACTGGGCGTTCAAAATGAATCAATACTATGACTTTGCATGTTCAGTATGATGAGGTCGGAAACTGGGTCAACTAAAAAAAGAATTGCCGTTATAGGGTTAAAGGGACTGCCGTCATTCGGTGGTGCACCAAGGGTTGGAGAAGGAATCATTGAACAGCTCAAAGACCGATACGATTTTACTGTTTATGCCACGGCTTCACACACTGAAAAGGAAGGTGATCTAGGCGGTTATCGTCAGATCGTGTTCAGAAGGTTCCCAATAACGAAGTTGAATGTGTTCTATTACTACTTCGTTTCTGCTTTGCATGCATTGTTCAAAGGATATGACCTTGTTCATCTTCACCATGTGGATGGCTCTTTTATCATACCCCTTTTGAAGATCAGGTTCAGGGTCATTGGCACTTCCCATGGTCGCCCACAGCTGGTAGACAAATGGAAATCCATGGGAACGTACTTTGTGATGATGGAGAAGACGTTCTTAGCCTTTGCAAATACCACCACGGCTGTTGCCTTGCCTCTGAAACGTACATATGAAGGAATGACATCAAGGGAGGTCATTCATATTCCTAATGGAATTCATTTGGACAACGAAGTGGATGGATCACCATTGCCATATGCAGATTATGTGATGTTCTCGGCAGGCCGAATCCTTCCTTCAAAGGGATGCCATACCTTTTTGAAAGCACTTCACATTCTCAACTACTCAGGGAAAATACTGGTAGTCGGAGACCTTTCTCAGATTCCGTCATATGAGCAGGAGATACGACAGCTTGCCAAAGGGTTGGATGTCAGTTTTGTGCCACTCATTCGCGAGAAATCCATCCTATTGAATCACATCAAGCAGGCCAAACTTTTCGTTTATCCGTCATACATAGAAGCAATGTCTATCATGATGTTGGAAGGAGCATGCATGAGGACTCCGATGATCTGTGCTGACATTGAAGAGAACAAGGCGGTTTTCAGTGATAATGAAACCCTCTATTTTAAGCCAGAAGATGCCGATCAACTTGCGCGTAGGATCGAATTCGCGTTGAACAATCCGGGTGAAATGCAACAACTGGTCGACCGTGCCTATTCCAAATTGAAAAATGAGTATTCGTGGAACAGTGTGGCAAGGATGTACGCTGAACAGTTTGAAAGAACGATGAGATGAATTCAATGCGTTGGCCCCTTCTGTTCATGCTACTGTCCTGCTTGGGTTGTGATGCTCAGGCTCCGAAACAAAACACAAAGCCATTGTTTGTGGCCGAGAATTTCGATGCCATTAACGCATTGGTCAGGAATGATTCGCTGGCAAATACACTTTATTCCGAGGTCGTTGGCACCACCTATCCGTTGAAAGAGCTTTCGAAGGCCGCTATTGCAGAGAGATCATTGTCAGGGGTTCGAGAGATGGTCCAACAGGCATTGCAACACGCATTCCTCTACCGGGTAACGGCTAGTTCCACGCATCTGGCTGAAGCCTCCGCATACCTTGACGCGATATGTGCTCCGAAGGACTGGAATCCCGATCATTTCCTGGATGTGGCGGAGACAACGTTCGGGGTGAGTGTAGCACTTCATTGGCTTGGAAATTCAGTTGACCAAGAGTTGAAACAAAAGGTCAGGAACACGTTACAGACACATGCGTTCGATACGTTTTTGAAGTATGCTTCTGTGGAAGAGGGGCGTTTTTGGACCCGAGGTGAAAACAACTGGACCGTTGTCTGCAATTCAGCCCTGTATGTTGGCTCGGTTCTGCATCCCGATGTGAACGGGAGTGGTGAAGTGAGGAGAATGGCCTACGAGAACTTGCAGAAAGGGCTGAAACTTTATGCTCCTGACGGTAGTTGGTCTGAGGGCCCTATGTATTGGTCGTATGCCACCAATTACGCTGCATTTGCCATTGAAGCTGAAAAATGGTCCACTGGGAAACCTTCCGTTCTGAAGAATGCGGAAGGTCTTGATAAGACCGCATCAACCTATCTTTCGTTGATCGGGCCATCTGGCCTGACGTTCAACTACGGGGATGCGAACAAAGAAGGGATCAACATCGCACCTGGGCTTCTGTTATTGGCAAAAGAGTTCGGTCAATCTGATGAGGCGAACGCTTATCTGACGATCATTCAAGATAAGTCGGATAAGATGGCCAAAGACATCGACCATCGATTCGCGGTCTTCCACTTGCTTTGGTTCCCTGAGAATTTTCGAAGGACGTCAGTTATTGCCGACAGTCACCTCAAACTTATTCGGGGCAGCTTTGACATAGCGGTCATGAATACGGAATCTGGCAGTTCAAAGAATCTTTATCTGGCCATGAAAGGTGGAGACGCATCACAACCACACCAACACCGTGATGCTGGTTCGTTCGTGCTCGACCTGGGTGACGTTCGGTTCTTTTCGGACCTTGGCAGAGAGAAGACCAACATCAAGACAAAGAATGGAAAGTCAATAGACAAACGTTCGGTTTACAGGGTTTCTTCTGCCTCACATAACGTTATCCGCGTTGGGAACGGTGAGCAAAAAGAAATCCGAACGACACCTATGGTTATCGATACTGACGCCAGGTCGGCCACATTGGATGTTAGCAACTGCTATGAAGGCTGCACAAGTGTGATAAGAAGGGTTTCGATGGAGAATTCCTCGATCCTTATGGAAGACATGGTTCAAGGATGTGTTGATTCACTGTTTTGGCAGGGAATGACCAAAGCGCGAGTGACAGTTTCAGGCAACAGGATTCATTTGGCCTTAAGAAAGCGGAAATTGACCATTGAGGTTTTGGAACCCGCAAATGTGGTTATCAGGGTGGTAGAACCCAAACCTTTCCGTTCGGCAGAATCCAAGAACACTGGTTATGGACAGGTGGTCATTGGCCGACCAGCCAACTCTGGAACCCTGAAGATCAGATTCAGTCCTGACTAGGGTTGGTGCTGCGATCGTTTTTATGCTTATCCGTATCTTTCCCCAAGGTAGTTCCATCTGTATGACACGGCAGCAATCATAACGCGGTCGAACAGATTGTCGAAGTATCTTCTGTTGAGCTTGAAGCAGAATTCGTTAAGG
>Ga0172372_10007887_pt1 | contig 14218 bp, 14 predicted proteins | sample LakKiv5m_2_FD_114544 | JGI IMG/M metagenome (GOLD analysis project Ga0172372, IMG submission 114544) | Freshwater microbial communities from Kabuno Bay, South-Kivu, Congo - kab_092012_9.5m | ecosystem: Environmental > Aquatic > Freshwater > Lake | place: Democratic Republic of the Congo...
CAGTCGCGTGTCTCGACACGCTCCTTCCTCGCGAATCGCGCGTCGAGCGCGCTCGTCAACCGCGGCCCGGCTGAGCTTCGCCTGCTCGGTCCGGCTTTCGCAGCAGCCTGCTAGCGCGCTCCTCACGCGGAGCTCCGGGCCAGGGCGATGAGCTCCGCGGGCGGGCGATCGGCGATCGACCAGGTGCGTTCGACGGCGACCCAGCCGTCCACCCCGCCGCCGAGCTCGAAGAAGGGGCTCACCTCCAGCCCGAGCCCGGCCGCGAGGCGGGCCGACGCCGTGATCCGAGCCTCGCGGACCTCCACCGCCGGCAGCGCCCTCCCCGCGTCGAGCGGCGCCGGGGCCACCGCCGGATCGCCGAGGAGGACCGAGCCGAGCGCCCGGGCCAGCATCAGCAGCACCTCCTCGGGCTCGCCGATGCCGGCCACGGCGTCCTCGCCGCCCAACGCCGACACGACCGCGGCGCGGCTCACGGCGAGGGTCAGGTCCAGGTCGGCCGAGGTGGCGCCCGTGGTCAGGCCGTGCGCGGGGAGCAGCTCCGCGAGCCCGTGCGCGAGCGCGGGGAGCCGCCCGGAGAGCTCCGCCGGGTCCAGGCTCCGGCGGGCCGACCGCACCAGGGTGCGGTCGGGCAGGTCCCGGGCGTGGACCACGCTGCCGGCCGAAGGGGTCGGGACCGGGTCGCGGGCCAGGCTGCGGAGCCAGGCGGCGAGCGTGGGGGCGCGTACCGCCTCCACCCCGTCGGCGTCCTGCTGCGGCGCGGCGGTCCAGGTGGCGGTGGCGTCGAACTGCAGGTCGCCCGGGTCGTCCCGTTCCAGGGCGTCGCGCAGATCCCCCCAGACCCGCACCCGAACGCGCACGCCGAGGCCGGTGAGGAGCTCCGCCGCCGGCGCCGCGGCCCGCCTGCGGATCAGGTCCCAGACGCCGCTGAACGCCGCCAGGCGCAGCTCCGCGCCGAGCTCGGCCTCCACGAAGCTGTCCCCCCCTTCCCAGCCCACCGCGATCCCGGCGCGCGCGTCGCCGACCACGTCCGCGTGCGCCAGCCCCATCAGCTCGGCCGCCTCCACGGCTTCGGCGGCCGGCCCGGCCCGCCAGGCGCAGGCGTCCGGGGCGCGGGCCTCGCAGCAGTCCAGCACCCGGGCGAGGACCAGCAACTGCCCGGCGCCGGACCAGTGCTCCACCGTCCCGGCCGCGCTCCCGAAGGCCTCCGCGCCCGAGACGTTCCACGTGGAAACTTCCTCGCCCGCGAGCCCTCCTTCCGCCTCCATCGCCCCGCCCCCGACCACCGCCTGGTCGGCGCCCTTCACGGCGAGGACCTGCCCCACGCCGACGGACACCGCTCCCGACCGGGCGCGGGTGACGGACCACACCATGCCGCGACGGGCCACGCGCACCGAGCGGGTGCGCTCCACCGAGGGGCCGGCCGCCACCTCCGCGCCGCCTCCCACCTCCACGGCGCCGCCGTCGGGGAGCTGGAGATCGAGGAATCGGCCCCAGGCGTTGCCGGCGAGCCGCGCCGCCGTGGCGATCTCCACCCGCGCCAGCCAGGCGCGCGCCCAGTCCGACTCGCGGTGCACCAGGGCGAGGTCGAAGGCGATCGGGAAGGGCAGGGAGTCGAGCACCCAGACCGCGGCCTCCCCCAGGAGCCCCAGCGCTTCGGGGAGGGCCGGGGTGGGCGTACCGGGCCCCAGCCCCGCCGCCGCCGCCGTCGCGGCGTTCCCCGGCCCCGACGGGGCGCGTTCGGGCAGGGCGGCTGGCGGGGCGGAGCTCCGTTCGGCGCCGGTGAGCGCGAGGTCGGTGGTGGGCATGCGGCCCGCCCCCGCACGGACCGTGCCGCGAAAAACACGGCGTTCCACCTTCTCGAGGGTGACGAACGTCAAGGGGGTGACGGTTGTCGCTGACGGACGTCCGACGGTCGGGCCGCTGACCCGGTCCACTGACGGAGGTGCGCCCTCGCGGTACGCTCCTCCGCGAGGTCCGCATGTACGCGTTGCTGCTCGCCTGCTCGGAGCCCTCGCCGGTCGACGACGCCAAGGGCGGCGAGGACGGGACCACATCGCCGGTCGACGACGGCGCGGTGACCTGGGAAGGCCTGCCGGACGAGGAGCCGCTCCCGATGCTCCTCGACGCCGACGGCGTGGCCGGGGCGCTCGACGAGGGCTTCGCCCGACTGGTCGGGATGGACGCCGGGCGGCTGGACGAGAACATCGCCGCGACCTGGGCCCGGCTGGACCGCGACGGGCCCTGCCCCGAGTACTACGGCGCCAACATCGGCTCGGACTACACCTACGAGGACTGGTGGTCCGGGGGCTGCGTAGACCCCGACGGCACCGCGGTGGACGGGTACGGCCAGCGCACCACGGCGAGCTGGGGCGGCGAAGGCTCCGCGGGGTCCTACGCGACCGGGTACTTCGAGGGCACCATCACCTCGCCCGAGGGGTGGAAGGCCGGCGGCTTCGGGTACTACTACCTGGAGGAGGCGCGCGACACCGACGGCCAGTCGGTCTGGCGCTACCTGATCGGGGAGCTCTCCGCGGAGGCCGCCGACACCGACGGCAGCTGGCTCGAACGCAGCGCCGGCTACGCGATGTCGGGCGGGGCCTGGTGGGACCGGTGGGGCGGTGTGTGGATGGCGGTGGACGGGAACGTCCCCCTCGAGGGGGACGCGGTCGCGTTCTCGGTGCTGGGGGTGGAGGCCTACAGCACCAGCTGGGGCTACCCCTGCCCGGGCGAGTACGCGGGCACCTGGTCGGTCCGCGACGCGAACGGCTGGTGGTACGTCGTGGACTTCGACGCGGACGAGTACGAGACCGACGGCACCTGCGACGGCTGCGCCGAGGTCCTGGTGGACGGCGTCTCGATCGGCACCGCCTGCCCGGACCTGGAGCCGATGATCTCGATGGAGGTGATCGCGTGGTGATCCTCCTCCTCGCCTGCGCAGGGGACCCGGCGGAGAGCCGCCGGCCTTCCGAGGACTCCGGCGCCGAGGAGGTCGCGCCCGCGCAGATGGACGCCGAGCGCCTGCTGGTCCGCCTGAGCCTGGACCTCCGTGGGGTCCGGCCCTCGCCGGCCGAGCTGGATGCGGTGAAGGCCGATCCGACCTCGGTGGACGCCAGCATCGAGGCCTGGCTGGCCGATCCGGCCTTCGAGCGGCGGATGATGGAGCTCTGGGCGGTGCCCTTCCGCACCCGCCTGGACGACTACCCGGGCGGCGCCGACGTGTTCGGCGCCTCCTCCGAGGCCCGCTTCCAGGCCGCCATCGGCGAGGAGCCCCTGCGCCTCATCGCTCGCGTGGCCGCCGACGATCGCCCCTGGACGGACGTGGTCACCGCCGACTGGACCATGTCCGACGCGGTGCTCGCGGAGGTCTGGCCGGTGGACTACCCGGACGGAGCGGAAGGCTGGGAGGAGGTGCACTACACCGACGGTCGGCCCTCCGCCGGGGTCCTCTCCACCAACGGGATGTGGTGGCGCTACGGCAGCACCATCGAGAACTACAACCGCGGGCGGGCGAACGCGATCGCGCGCGTGCTGCTCTGCGACGACTTCCTCCATCGGCCGGTGAGCTTCTCCCGCACCAACATCTCGCTGGAGTCCGACTCGCTCCTCGAGCAGACCCAGACCGACCCCAACTGCACCACCTGCCACGTCGCGGTGGACCCGCTCGGGTCCTACCTCTTCGGCTTCACCTACTACGACACCGCGTTCGTCTCCCCCACCTACAACTTCGCGGCGGAACGGGACTGGGCCAACGGGACCACCATCGCTCCCAGCTACTTCGGCGAGCCGGGCGACGGGCTTCGCGACCTGGGGCGGCAGGTCGCCAACGACCCGCGCTTCGTGAGCTGCGCGGTGGAGACCACCTGGACCGGCCTCATGGCGCGCGCGGCGGTGGGCGGGGACTTCGACACGCTCTCGGACATCCGGGACGACTTCATCCTGGGCGGGCTGAAGATGAAGGACGTGGTGCGGCGGGTCGTGGCCGACCCCCGGTACCGGGCCGCGGACGGCACGGTGGCGGACGGGGCACCGTACAAGCTCGTCCCCGTCGAGCTGCTCGCCTCCCAGGTGGAGGCACTCACCGGCTTCCGGTGGACCTTCTACGAGTACGACATGCTCGGGACCGATCTGTACGGGCTCCGGCTGCTCGCGGGAGGCGCGGACGGCGTGTACGTCACCACCCCCGCCACCCAGCCCAACACCACCCTGCTCCTGGTCCAGAGCCGGCTCGCGGCGCTCGCGGCGGGCTACGCCGTGGAGCACGACGCCGAGCGCGCCGACCCCCTCTTCGACGTGGTGGCCCCCGACGTGGAGCCCACCGACGAGCAGCTCCTCGCCCAGCTCCGCTCGCTCTCCCTCCGGGTCCTCTCCCAGCGCGCCAGCGACGCCGACGTGGCAGACGCGGCCGCGTTGTGGGAGGCCGCCTACGTCGACTCCGGCTCGCCGTCCGAAGCCTGGGCGCTCGCCCTCACCCTCCTCCTGCGCGACCCCGCGCTGCTGGTGTACTGATGCGCCCCTCCCGACGGATGCTGCTCCAGGGGCTGGGCGCGCTGGTGGGCACCACCCTGGCCCGCCCCGCCCGCGCCGGCACGCCCACGCGCCGTTTCGTGTTCGTGGTCAGCGACGGCGGCTGGGACCCGCTGACCGCCTTCGCCCCCCTCTTCGACGCGAGCGGGGTGCAGATGGGGGCGGGCGCCGAGCCCGGTCGCGTCGGCGGCATCGACTTCGTCGACCACCCCGATCGCCCGTCGGTGCGGTCCTTCTTCGAGCGCTGGGGGGGGCAGGCCGCGGTCGTGAACGGGGTCTCCGTCCCGTCCGTCTCCCACGACGTGTGCCGGCTCCTGGCCCTCACCGGGAGCTCGGGCGGCGATCGGGCCGACTGGCCCACCCTGCTCGGCGTCTCGACCGCGCCCACCACGCTCCCCAGCCTGGTGCTCTCCGGGCCGTCCTTCCCCGGCCCCTACGGCGTGGCCTCGGCCCGCGCGGGCTCCTCCGGGCAGCTCGCGTCGCTCCTGTCGGGGCGACCGCAGGACCAGAGCGACACCTGGGTGGGCACCGTGCCCCGGGGGTACGACTCCGAGGTGGACGCGCTCGTCGCCACGCGCACCGCGGCGCTCTCGGCCCGCCTGGGCGGCGGGGCCCTGGCGGACGCCTTCACCGACGCCCACGCGCGCCTGCAGCAGCTCCGCGAGTTCCGCGGGGTGGACCTCTCCTCCGTATGGGACCAGCCCTCCCGGCTGGACCTCGCCGTGCAGGTGCTCTCCGCGGGCCTGTCGCGGGCGGTCACCCTCACCTCGGACGGGCAGTACGGGATCTGGGACAGCCACACCGACAACGACGACGTGCAGGGCTACGGCTTCGAGCTGCTCTTCTCGGGTCTGAACGACCTCCTGGAGCAACTCGCGCGCACGAACGACCCCGAAGGGGTGCCGCTCTCCGAGTCCACCATCGTGGTGGCCCTCTCCGAGATGGGGCGCACCCCGCAGTACAACGCCAGCAACGGCCGGGATCACTGGCCCTACACCAGCGTGCTCGTGGTGGGCCCGGGTGTCGCGGGCGACCAGGTCGTGTCCGGCTTCGACGACGGCTTCTACGGGCTCGGCTACGACCCCGAGCGTGGCGTGGCCGACGAGAGCGCCCCGGCGCTCTCTCCCGAGCACGTCGGGGCCACGCTCCTGGCCCTCGCCGGCGTCGATCCCACCGAGGCCATCCCCAACGCGCCGCCCATCGCCCCGCTGCTCGGATGATGCTCGCCCTCCTGATCGGGTGCACCGGCGCCGAGGGCCAGGACTCGGAGAAGTCCCCGGCGACCGACGGCGTCACGGCGCCCTGCGCCGACCAGCCCCAGGTGAACTGGGCCAACTTCGGGGAGGGCTTCATGCTCGGCTACTGCCAGCCCTGCCACGCGAGCGCGGCCCCCGACCGTCACGGCGCCCCGGACACCGTCACCTTCGACTCCGAAGCGGACGTCGTGACGTGGGCCGAGCGCATCCGCGTCCGGGTCCTGACCGCGGACGTGAGCATGCCCCCGGGAGGGGGGGTGCCGGCCGCCGAGCTGGAGCTCCTCGAGGTGTGGCTGGACTGCGGGCTCGGCGGTTAGCCGCGGGCCGTGTCCGACCCGGTCCCGCTCCTCCGCGATCTGGTAGCCGCCCGGTCCCCCAGCCGCGAGGAGGGGCCCGCCGTGGCCGTGCTGGAGGCCTGGCTCCGGGGCCGCGGGGACGTGCTCCGCGCCGATCGCAACCTCGCGCTGATCCGGCGGGGAGCCGCGCCGGGCCCGACCCTGATGCTCTGCTCGCATCACGACACCGTGCCCGCCACCGCGGCGTGGACCCGCGACCCGTGGACGCCCACGGAGGAGGGGGGGCGCCTCTACGGGCTCGGCGCCAACGACGCGAAGGGCTGCGTGGCGGCCATGGCGGTGGCCTGTGCCTCGGCCACGCTCACTCGCGGCACCCTGGTCCTCGCGGCGGTGTGCGAGGAGGAGGTGGGTCGCGGCGGCCTGGAGGTGTTCCTCCCCACCCTGCCCGCGCCCGACGCGGCGATCATCGGCGAGCCCACCGGGCTCGAGCTCGCGGTGGCGCAGAACGGGCTCCTCGTGCTCGACTGCGTGAGCCACGGGCGCGCCGGGCACGCCGCCCGCCCCCACCTCGCCGAGAACCCCATCCCCGCCATGGCCCGCGACATCCTCGCGGTGGAGGCGCTGGAGTTGGACCGCTTCCACCCCGTCGCCGGTCGGACCACGCGCGCGGTCACCGTGGCCCGCGCCGGCGAGCGCCACAACGTCATCCCCGACCGGGCCACCTGGACGGTGGACCTCCGCACCACCGCCGCCTGGACCCACGCCGAGCTGGTGGATCGTGTGCGCGCGGCCGTCTCGGCCGAGGTGCAGGTGCGCTCGGACCGCTTCCACCCCGTCGCCACCCCGCCCGACGCCTCCATCCTGGCCGCCGCCGAAGCGGCGCGCCCCTCGGCCCGTCGCTTCGCCTCCCCCACCCTCTCCGACTGGGCCCACCTGGGCGCGGTGCCGGCGATCAAGTGGGGCCCGGGGCTGTCCGAGGTGTCCCACACCGCGGACGAGTGGGTGGAGCTCGCCCAGGTGCGGGAGGCGGCCGAGGTGTACCGCCGGACCATCGAGGGCTGGTTCGCCCGTGCGGAGGCCCGATGAAGCGGCTCTGGGAGGCGGGCGAGGGGCTCGACGCGCTGATCCACGCCTTCACCGTGGGCGACGACCCCGAGGTGGACCTCGCCTTCGCGCGCTGGGACGTGGTGGGCTCCATGGCCCACGTGCGGGTGCAGCTTGCCGCCGGTGTCCTGGACGAGGCCGACGCCGACGTCCTCCTCGCCGGGCTGGAGGGGGTGCTGGCCGACGTGGAAGCGGGGCGCTTCCTCATCCCGCCGGCCCTCGAGGACGTCCACACCGCGGTGGAGGTGCTCCTCACCGAGCGCCTGGGCCCGGTGGCGGGCAAGCTCCACACCGGCCGCTCCCGCAACGACCAGGTGCTCACCGACCTGCGGCTGTGGATGCGGGCCGAGCTGGCCGAGGCCCGCGGCGAGCTGCTCGCGCTGGTGGGCGCGCTCCTGGACTGGGCCGAGGCCCACCCGGAGCCGCTCACCGGCTACACCCACCTCCAGCCCGCGATGCCGTCGAGCTACGCGCTCTGGGCCGGCGGCTACGCCGGCGCCCTGCTCGACACCCTTCCCCTGCTCGACGGCGCCGCCCGCTTCGCCGACCGCTGCCCCCTGGGCTCGGCCGCCGGCTACGGCTCGCCGCTCCCGCTCGACCGCGCCCTGGCTGCCCGGCTGCTCGGCTTCGCCGCCGTCGAGTCGCCCGTCACCGCTCCCCAGCTCACCCGGGGGGCCGTCGAGTCCGCGGTGCTGGGCGCCTTGGCCACGCCGGTGGGGCTGGTGGGCCGGTGGGCCTGGGACGTGTCGCTGTACGCCTCAGGCGAGTTAGCGCTCCTGGCGCTCCCCGCCGCGTTCACCACCGGCAGCTCGATCATGCCGCAGAAGCGCAACCCCGACGTGGCCGAGCTGCTCCGCGCCACGCCCGCGCGGGTGCGGGCGGCTCGCGACGAGATCGAGGGCATGCTCTCCCTGCCCGGCGGGTACCACCGCGACCTCCAGCTCACCAAGGCCCCGCTGGTTCGCGGGGTGCGGGCCGCGCGTGGCGCGCTCGCCGTCGCGGCGCACCTCGCCCGGGGTCTCGTCGCCACCCCCCGTCCCCTCGACCCGGTGCTCTACGCCGCGGGGGATGCGTTGCGCCGCCCCGAGCCCTTCCGGGAGGCCTACCGGGCGGTCGCCGCCGAGGTGAAGGCCGGACGCCGCGACTTCGCCCCGCACCCCGCGCCCGACGCGGGGCTGGCGGAGCTGCGCGCCCGCCTGGAGCGGAGCCGCCAGGGCCCGGCCGGGGGGCCGGCCTAGCCCACGTAGAGGCGGGTCATCGCGGCCACCATGCGGGCCTGGTCCGCCGTGCCGCACATCTCGCGCACCGAGTGCATCGACAACATCGGGTTCCCGACGTCGACGCCCCGCACGCCGAGCCTGGCGGAGACGATCGGACCCACCGTGGTGCCACAGGCGAGGTCGGACCGGTTCACGAACCACTGGCAGGGCACCTCGGCCTGCTCGCAGAGGCGGAGGAAGAACGCCGCCCCGTCGGCCTCGGTCGCGTAGCGCCAGTTGGTGTGCTGCTTGATGACCGGCCCGGCGTTGAGCTTGGGCATGTGCTCCCCGTCGTGGCGATCGCTGTGGGCGGGGTGGACGGCGTGCGCCATGTCCGCGCTCACGAGCCAGGTCTGGGTGAGCGCGCGGGAGAGCCCGCCCGCCCCGTCGCCGGCCGCGTCGCGGACGATCCGACCCAAGAGCTGCTCGAACCACCCGCTCTGCGCGCCGCGCTCGGTGAGGCTCCCGATCTCCTCGTGGTCGAACAGGGCGAGCACCGCCGTCGCCGCCGGCACGTCGGCGTCCCCGGCGGCCAGCAGGGCCTCGAGCCCGGCGTGGCAGCTCCCGAGGTTGTCCAGCCGCCCCGAGTGCAGGAACTCGCCCCGGAGCCCGGACACCGCCGCCGGGGTGAGCTCGTACAGCGCGAGGTCCCAGGTCAGCACGTCGGTCGGCGCGCAGCCGATGGCCTCGCCCAGGAGGCCGCGGAGGGGATCCCCGGAGGTGTCTTCGGCGAGGGCGAACAAGGCGGGGAGCTGGGTCTGGGCGTTGAGCTTCAGCCCGTCCTCGTTCACGGTGCGGTTGAGGTGGATGGCGAGGGTGGGCACCCGGCACAGCGGGCGCCGCAGGTCCACCAGGGTGGCGCGCTGCCCGGAGCCGTCCCGCACCACCACCCGCCCGGCCATCCCCAGGTCCCGGTCCACCCAGGTGGCGAGCTGCACGCCGCCGTAGGGCTCGAGCCCGAGGCGCAGGTAGCCGTGGTCGTGGCGATGGGGGCGCGGCTTGACCCGGAGGTTGGGGGAGTCGGTGTGCCCGGCGACCACGCGGAAGCCGGCCTGCGCGGGATGGCGCCCGCCGACGCGGAAGGCCACCAGCGACCCGGCGCGCAGCACGTAGCGGCGCGCACCCGGGGGGAGCGCCTCGGGAGGGCCGGTCTCGTCCAGCTCGGTGTAGCCGGCGGCCTCGAGCTGCTCAGCCGCGTGTCGCGCGGCGTGAAAGGAGGTGGGCGAAGCGTCCAGCAGGCGGCGGAATCGGTCGAGGATCGCGGTCATGGGGCCTCCTATCGCCGGCCCGCCATCCTCACCCTCCGCCTACGGGACCTCCTGGATCCCTGCCCGGGCGAAGGTGACGTGCTCCCACTGCCCGATGGTGGCGCTGTCCGAGCTCGCCGGGAGCTCCTCGGTCCGCAGCGTCGCGCCGTCCCAGTGCAGCCGGTAGAGCCCCACGCGGGTGACCGTCTCCATGGTGACCAGGATGTCCCCGGCGAGGGGAAGGAACTGCCACCCTCCGGCGCCGATCAGTCGGCTGGTGCCGAAGTTCACGCCGAAGAAGTTCTCGTTCGGGGTGACGAGGTCGAGGTCTTCGACCTCCACGCCGATGTCGTAGGAGGTGACGTCCCCGTCGGGGGTGACCGAGTAGAGGAGCCCTACCTCTTCCGCGCCAGTGATGAGCGTCCCCGCCAGTGGGCCGTAGCGGAGCGGCGCGTCGGGCACGGAGATGAGCCCCTCCAGGTGCACGCCGGCGATGTCGGCGATCTGCGTCGCGCCCCCCGAGGAGTCGATCTTCCAGATCTCCCCGTCGGTGGTGGCGACCAGCAGGTGGTAGTCGAACAGGCCGGTGCGGTCCACGTAGAGGGACCCGCGCATGAGGCCGTTGGACGCGCCGGGGAGGTCCACCCAGGGGTTGTCGATGACCTTGCCGTCGGGCGAGATGCGGACGATCTGGCCGTCCTCGCCGTTGCCCACGTAGAGCTCGCCCATGTTGAAGCCGGCCGGGTTCCCCGCCCGGACGGTCGCGATCTTCACCTCGTCGGTGACGCCGGAGAGCGCGGAGAAGGCCACGTGGGTCCCGTCCGACTCCACCCGCTCCAGCGCCAGGGGGGTCCCGGAGGAGTAGTTCACGGAGAGCACCACGGTCTCGGTGTACTCGTGGAAGTCGATCCCGATCGGCGAGTTGAACTCGGTGGTGATCGCCTCGAAGACGATGGGGCTGATCCGGCCGTCGTTGAGCGTGTCCTCCCAGTTGGGCACGCCGTCGCCGTCCCAGTCGTCGGTCCCCTCGGTCATGTCGTCCATCCCGTCCCCGTCGGCGTCCGGGTCGCGGAAGTTGGGGATGCCGTCGCCGTCCAGGTCGGCGTCCGTCTCGAGCACGTCGCGGATCCCGTCGTCGTCGCTGTCGGCGTCCTGGAAGTCGGGAGTCCCGTCTCCGTCGGTGTCCGCGGGCTGGAAGCCGTCCATGGGTTGGGCCTCCACCGCGTCCGAGATGCCGTCTCCGTCCGAGTCGAGGTCCTCCCAGTCCGGCGTGCCGTCACGGTCGGTGTCGGTGCCCTCGGTGCGGCCTTCGTCGTAGTCGGCGATCCCGTCTCCGTCGCTGTCCTCGTCCACCGTCCAGGAGGTGTCGGTGGGGGTGTCCCAGGTGCCGGTGTCGTCCGTGTCGGTCCATGTGGTGAAGGGATCCCCGCTGTCGAACTCGGGCAGCTCCTTCTCGGGTTCCGACTGCTGTTGAAGGCACGCGGCGAAGAAGAGGAGGAGCATGGGGGTCTCTCGTCCGGGCGAGTCTACCACCCGGCGAGCGGGGTCCCTCCTCTGGCGCCGCCGTCAGGGCAGCTCGCCCTCGATCACCTCGACGAGCTCGCCGAAGTCGAAGGCATTGTTGTACCAGACCAGCACGCCGTCGGTGTCCACGAGCCAGTGCTGCGGGTAGGGAGCCCCGGAGCTGGGGGTGCCCTCGGGCGGGGGCCAGCTCGTGCTGACCTCGCCCCCCTCGTCCAGGAGCACCGGGAAGGTGATCCCCATCTCCTCGACGAAGTCGCGGATCGCGTCCTCCGACTCGCTGCCGTATCCGGGGGCCGCGGTGCCCCACACCACCAGCCCCTGGTCCTGGTAGGTCCGCCACACGCTCCATTCGATGCCCGAGACCTCGGACGTGCAGACGGGTCACCAGGTGGCGAAGTACACCAGGAGCACCGGGGAGCCCACGGTGTCGGAGAGAGTGTGGGGGACGCCGTCCAGGTCGGGCAGGGTGAAGTCGGGCGCGGGCTCCCCGAGGGGCGGCTGGACGCCCAGGCGCTCCACCTGGACCTCGGTCCGCGGGGAGGTGGGGTCGTCCGAGGCGAGGCAGAGCATCGCGCGCAGGCCGTCGGGGACGTCCCCGGTGGGGGTCACGCGGACGCGGGCCTCCACCCCCGGCGGCACCGGGTTGGGCGCGATCTCCACCCGCGCATCCAGGCCCTCCAGCGTTGCGCCGGCGAGCGTGAGGGCGCCTCCCCCGCGGTTGGCGAGGGTGAATTCGGTGGAGGCTCCGGGCTCGACCAGGACGCTGTCCAGGGCCACGTCGATCGCCCCCGCGAGGATCTCCGGGTCCACGCGGTAGCCCTCCACCCTCGACCACGCGCCCACCCACGCGGCGCCGCCCCCGGCGGTGATCGCGAGCGCCGGGCTCTGGTGGCGGATCCGCGTCAGCGGGGTGGGGACGTGGGGGTCGGCGAGCGAGGTCGATGACCTCCATCATGTTCCCCTCGGCCGAGGAGTCCACGGCGCCCAGCGGGGCCCAGGGCACGGGCGAGCGCGTGTCGGGCTCGTCGCACCCGACCGGGAGCTCGGTCCAGGCCACGGGCTCGGTGGTGGCGGCGGTGTCGTCGTCGGGGAGCTCGCCGTCCTTCGGGTCGGACGGGCCCGCGCACGCGAGGAGCAGGAACATCCTCGAATCCTACCGAGGGCCGAGCGACCGGGCGGGTAGCCCCGGCTACCCTGGGAGATGCTCCTCGCCCTCCTCCTCGGCTGCCCACCCTCCGGCGACGACTCCGCCAAGACGGACGACTCCGGCTCGCTCTTCCCCGCCTGTCGCACCTCCACGGACTGCACCGACGGGAGCGACTGTTACGCCCCCGGCGCGTGCAACGTGGGCTACTACACCGACCCCACCGACACCTGCACCACCTCGGAGGACTGCGGCACGGGGATGGGCTGCCAGCCGGTCGCGGCCACCTGCTCGAGCGGCGCGTACCGCACCTGCCTCGAGACCTGCGAGACGCGCGGCTGCGACGACACCGAGCGCTGCGACGGCACCACCGGCACCTGCGTCCCCTGGTCCTGCCTGGAGGGCTACACCTGCCCCAGCCACACGAGCTGCGCCGTGGGCGGGATGGGCGACGCGAACGGCTGCCTGCGCGACACCTGCACCGACGACTCCACCTGCGGCGGAGGCTTCTGCGTGGGGGGCGCCTGCTATGACACGCTCGGCACCTGCGAGTTCGCGGTGCCCTAGGGTTCCCCGCCGATCAGCGCGGGAAGGCGGACATCGGCCCGACGTCGATCACCTCGGCGTAGCCCGCCCGGGTGAGGATGCTCTTCGCGGAGGCGCTGCGACCGCCCGAGCGGCAGTACACGATCACCGGCTTGTCCTTCGCGCCGACCTCGCCGATGCGCTGCGGCAGCACCTGCACCGGGATGTTCACCGCGCCGTCCACGTGCCCGCCGGCGAACTCGTCGGGGCCGCGCACGTCGAGCACGATCGCGCCGCCCGACACGAGCTCGCGGACGCGGTTGGAGTCGAACGCGGCGCCGCCGCCGAACAGGGAAGAGAAGAAGCTCACGAGACCTCCGAGGGGGTTGGGTTCCGTCCGTGGGGACGTCGAGCGGGAGAGCCACCACCCGTGCAAAGTGTGACGCCGGCCGGTGATAGGCGCTCGCGATGTCGACGCCGTGCGATTCCGCCGAGCTGGTGCGCCTCGCGAAAGCGGGCGACGTGGGCGCGCTCGATCGCCTCACCCGGTGCCAGGGCGAGCGGCTCCTGCAGATCGGTCGGCGCCACTGCCGCTCCGAGCAGGACGCCCAGGACGCCGTGCAGGACGCGCTGGTGTCGGCGGTCACGCACCTCGGCAGCTTCCGCGGCGACGGCTCGGTGGAAGGCTGGGTGGTCCGCATGGTGGCGCGCGCGTGCGGGCGCATGCGCCGCGGCCGGAAGAACGACCCGTCGCTGCACCAGGTCGACGCCGATCCTGCCGATCCCGAGCGGTCCCCCGAGGCCGACGCGGGCCGGGCCGAGATCGCCGGTGCGCTCGGCGAAGCGATGCTCGAGCTGGCCCCGATCGACCGGGCGGTGCTGCTGCTCGCCGAGGCGGAGGGGATGACCGGCCCGGAGATCGCCGAGCGGACCGGCTTGAGCGCGGTGGCCGTGCGGGCCAAGCTCACGCGGGCGCGGCGGCGGATCCGGGAGCGGCTCGCGGATCTCGGCGACGAGGGCCACGGTCCGGCGCGGTGATCGGTCCCGCTCCGGCTACCCCACCTGCTCGCGCACCCACGCGAGATAGGCCGGGTGGCCCCCCTCGACGGGCAACTCGAGCACCTCGGGGCAGCGGTAGGGGTGCAGCGCGACGATGCGTTCGCGGAGCGCGTCGGCGAGCGGCGCGGTGGTCTTCAGGATCAGGAGGACCTCCGCCTCGTCGCAGACCTTGCCCTCCCACCGGTAGATGGAGCGCACGCCCGGCACGAGGTTCCCGCACGCCGCGAGCCGCTCCTCCACCAGCGTGCGCGCGAGCCGCGCGGCGGTGTCGGCGTCGGGG
>Ga0172372_10007889_pt1 | contig 14213 bp, 10 predicted proteins | sample LakKiv5m_2_FD_114544 | JGI IMG/M metagenome (GOLD analysis project Ga0172372, IMG submission 114544) | Freshwater microbial communities from Kabuno Bay, South-Kivu, Congo - kab_092012_9.5m | ecosystem: Environmental > Aquatic > Freshwater > Lake | place: Democratic Republic of the Congo...
GAGGCCGTCGTAGGCGAAGTCGGTGAGCTCCGGCCGGGCCTGCCGGTAGTAAAGCTCGTCGTGCCGCGCGACCTCAGCGCGGAGCGTGGCGATGCGGAGGGCTGCCTCCTCGGGCGTCATCGCACCATCCCACCGGGGCGACGGCGCGGCGTCGAGCCCGGGCTCGGCCGTGGCGCCTTCAGCGCCCAGACACGGGCGTGAGCTCACGGGCCCGGGCATAGTGCCGGGCGGCGCCGGCCGCGTCGCCCAGCATCGAGAGGACGTTGCCGAGGTTGTGGTGCGCGCCCGCGTTGGCGGGATCGAGCCGCAGCGAGCGCTCCAGGCGCGCGCGGGCCTCAGCCGGCTGGCCCCGCAGCGCGAGGACGACGGCGGAGCCGTTGAGGGCGTTGACGTGGTCCGGGTCGCGGGCGAGGACGAACGCGTAATGCTCCATCGCCTCGTCGAGCTGCCCGAGGTCGGAGAGGGCATTGGCGAGGTTGTTGCGCACCTCGGGATGCGCGGGTTGGGCGGCGAGGGCGGCGCGGTAATGCGGGAGCGCCTCGGCGGGGCGGCCGAGGCGGGCGAGCGCGTGGCCGAGGTTGTTGTGCGCGTTCAGGTAGCCTGGGGAAATCGCAAGGGAGGCCCGGTAGTCGGCCAGCGCCTCGTCGACCCTTCCCTGGCCGTGGCGGTGGAGGCCGCGGTTGTCGTGCGCCACGTAATTGCGCTCGGTCACCGCCAGCGCGTGGGTGAAGAGCGTGTCCGAGTCGCGCCACACGCCCTGCTGCCGCCACGTCAGCACGGCGGCCGCGGCCAGCATCACGCCGGCGAACCCGGCGGCGGCCCGGCGGGGAAGCAGCTCGCGGAGCGTCCAGAGGACCGCGAGCTGGAGCCCGGGGACGGTGAGGTAGGTGTAGCGGTCCGCCATCGACTGCACGCCGACCTGCACGAGGCCGATGACCGGCACCAGCGCGCCGAGGAACCAAGCCCAGCCGACCGCGATCCACGGCCGGCGGCGGAGTTGCCAGAAGGCCGCCACGGAGAGCGCGGCGACGAGGGCGCCGGAGGCCAGCACGCGCGCGGGCGGCCACGTGCCGGGATGCGGATAGAGGACCGCCAAATCGACCGGGAACACGACCTTGCCGAGGTAGCGCGCGACCGCCACCAGGGCGTTGGCGACGCGGTCTCCGAGATCGAGCGCGGCGGACACGGAGCCGCCCGCCTGCTGCACGCGGTAGGTCACGTAGGCGGAGGCGGCCACGAGGGCGAAGAAGGGGAGCTTCTCGCGCACCAGCCGGAGCCAGTCACGGACGGCGGCGGCGCGGCGGAGCGGCCAACCATCCAGCAGCAGGAGCACGCAGGGCAGCGTGACGAGCATCGGTTTGGCCATCAGCCCGAGCGCGAACGAGGCGAGGGTCGCGGCGTACCAGCGCCCGGCGGCGGTACCGCCAGGCCGGCGGCGCTCCGCGTAGACCGCATAGCACCAGAGCGAGAGGAACCAGAGGCAGCCGCTGAGGACGTCCTTCCGCTCCGCGACCCAGGACACGGATTCCACCCGGAGGGGATGCCAAGCGAAGAGCGCGGCGCAGACTAGGCTGGTGCCCGCGGCGCCGGTCAGGCGGCGGAACGCGAGGAAGGCGAGCGCGGCGTTCAGCGCGTGGAGGAATCCGCTGGTGGCGTGGTGACCGCGCGGGTTCAGCCCGAAGAGGGTGACGTCGACCTGGTGCGAGATCCACGTGAGCGGATGCCAATTCGAGGCCGCGCCGCTGGTGAAGGCCCAGCGGATGCCGTCGAGGCTCAGGCCGGCCTGGACGCGGGGGTTCGCGGTGACGTAGTCCGGGTCGTCATAGTTGACGAAGCCGTTCCCGCAGGAGCGGGAGAAGAGGAGGAGCGTGAGGGCGAACAGGAGCAGGGCCGGACCGGCCCCGCGGGCGAACGACGGGCGCGGACTAGCGGGCGCCGCCTTCACGTCGCCGCGCGCGGGGTCGTCCCGCCGTAGCGCGTGGGCCACGGGAGGACCCGCTCCAGTTGCCGCCGGTACCAGGTCCAGCGCACGTAGAGCACCGCCGCGCAGGCGGCGCCCGCGGAGTCCGCCACCCAGTCGGCGAGCTCCGCGGTGCGGCCGGGGACAAAGCTCTGGTGCCACTCGTCGGAGGCCCCGAAGGCGGAGGTGACCAGCACCGCCACCGCCGCGCCCCGCCAGGTGCGCGCGGGACGGCAGGCAAGCGTTCCGAGGAGCCCGTAGACGGCAAAGTGCACCACCTTGTCGGAGTGTCGAAACCAGGATCCACCGCCCAGCTTGGGCCGGTGGGACGCGACAAAGATCATCGCCGCCACGGCGACGGGCCAGAACCAGGCGGCGAGACGGGCGGGCGAGGGACAATCCACGGCTGGGGAGAGACGCGGTCCCGCCGCTCCCGGCAATCCGAAAAGCCACCGCGCCGCACCCGGCGGGAGTTGCAGCCGGCGGGTCCTCCCCCACGCTCCCCGCGTGCCCATCGCCGCCCCCGCCCCGTCCGCCCCCGCGGCGCCGCGCCCGCCCGCGGGGCCCGAGCTGCTGGCGCCCGCGGGGGACTGGGAGTGCGTCCGCGCCGCGGTGGAGAACGGGGCGGATGCCGTGTATTTCGGGCTGGAGCGTTTCAACGCCCGGATGCGGGCCCGCAACTTCACCCAGGCGGACCTACCGGCGGTGATGGAGTACCTCCACGGGCGCGGCGTGCGCGGGTACGTCACCTTCAACACCCTCGTCTTCACCGCGGAGCTAGAGGAAGCCGCGGCGATGCTCCGCACCCTGATCGCGGCGGGGGTGGACGCGGCGATCGTCCAGGATGTTGGCATCTGCCGGCTGATCCGCGCGCTGTCGCCGGATTTCCCGATCCACTGCTCGACGCAGATGACCATCACCAGCCCGGCCGGCGTCGCGTTCGCCCGCGATCTGGGCGCGCAGCTGGTCGTGCTGGCGCGGGAGAACTCGCTCACGGACCTCACGCGCATCCAAGCCGCGCAGGCGGAGGCGGACGCGCCCCCGTTGCCCCTCGAGGTGTTCGTGCACGGCGCCTTGTGCGTCGCCTACTCCGGACAATGCCTCACCAGCGAGTCCCTCGGCGGGCGGTCCGCGAACCGCGGCGAGTGCGCGCAGGCGTGCCGTCTCCCGTACGACCTGATCGCGGACGGGCAAAAGGTGGATCTCGGCGACCGTCGCTACCTGCTGAGCCCGCAGGACCTCGCGGGCCTGGAGGTGCTACCCGAGCTCGTGCGCGCGGGGGTCGCCTCGCTCAAGATCGAGGGCCGGCTGAAGTCGCCGGAGTACGTCGCCAGCATCACGCGCGTCTACCGGCAGGCGATCGACCGTGTGCGGGCGGGCGCCGAGCCGCCGACGGCCGGATACGAGCTCCAGATGGCGTTCTCGCGCGGGCTCTTCCCCGGCTGGTTCCGCGGCATCGACAACCAGCGGCTAGTGCACGCGCGATTCGGGACCAAACGCGGCGTGTTCCTCGGCGTGGTCACCGCGGCCGGGCCCGACTGGGCGGAGGTGCGCCTCGCGGCGGCGGTCAAGCCGGGCGACGGCGTGGTGTTCGATGCGGGCCAGCCCGAGGCCGGGGAACAGGGCGGGCGCGTCTACCGGGTGGACCCGGGCGCCGAGCCGGGCGTGACGCGGCTCGGTTTCGGCCGGGGTGACATCGACGGGCGGCGCGTGCAGCCCGGCCAGCGGCTGTGGAAGACCAATGACCCCGCGCTCGACCGCGAGCTGCGCGCGACCTTCGCAGGCGACCAGGTGCGCCACCAGCGCCCGCTCGACCTCGAGGTGCACGGGGCGGCCGGGCTCCGGCTGACCGTGCTCGCGCGGGACGAGCAGGGCCACATCGCGCGGGCCGAATCCGCCGCGCCGCTGGCGGCCGCCGAGCGCCAGCCGCTGGGGGAGTCCGTGCTGCGGGCGCAACTCGGGCGGCTGGGCGGCACGCCGTTCACCCTCGGCCGCCTCGAGGTCCACCTCGAGGGCGAAGTGATGGTGCCGCTGAGCGAGCTGAACCGGATGCGCCGCGAGCTGGTCGCGGAGCTCGATCGTCAGCGCCGCCGGCCCCGGGTCTGGACCCTGCGCGACCCGGGACCGCTCCTCGGGGAACGCTTCCGCGGCGCGGGCGCAACGGCGGCCACGGGGCCCGCCACGCCGGAACTGATCGCCGTCGTCCGGCAGCCGGAGCAGCTGGCGGCCGCGTGGGCGGCGGGTTGCCGGACCCTGTACTGCGAATTCGAGGACCCGAAGCAGTACCGGGCGAGCGTGGCCGAGTTCCGCGCGCTGCAGGCGGGCGCGCCGGAGGCCTCCATCTGGCTGGCGGCTCCGCGCGTCTTCAAGCCGGGCGAGGACTGGATCCTGCGCCAAGTGCGCTCCGCGGCGCCGGACGGCTTTTTGGTGCGCAACCACGACCACCTCGCGGCCTTCGCGGGGGAGCGTCGCCGCGGCGATTTCTCGCTCAACGTGGCGAACCCGTGGACGGCGGCCCATTTCATCCGCGAGCACGGCCTTGAGCGGGTGACCGCCAGCTACGATTTGAACCTCGCGCAGCTGGAGGCGCTGCTGGGCGCGGCGCCGCCGGAGTGGTTCGACCTGACCCTGCACCAGCACATGCCGATGTTCCACATGGAGCACTGCGTGTTCTGCGCGTTCCTCTCGACCGGGCGAGACTACCGGGATTGCGGCCGGCCCTGCGACACCCGCCGGGTCGCCCTGCGCGACCGCGTGGGCGCGGACTTGCCGGTGAAGGCGGACGCCGGCTGCCGCAACACCGTCTACAACAACCGCGCGCAGACCGGCGCCGAGTACGCCGGCCGCCTCCGCACCCTCGGGGCCCGCAGCTTCCGCATCGAGTTCGTCTGGGAGGAGCCCGCCGAGGTCCGGCGGACTCTAGAGCGGTACCAGGCGCTACTGCGGGGTGAGATCTCGGGCGCCGACCTCTGGCGTGAGCTCCGCCTGATCAACCAGCTGGGCGTCACCCGCGGCCAGATCGAGGCGCCCGCCCGCGCGCTGCCGCGGAAGGCCGCGTCGCGCTGAGCGGCCGGCGCACCGCGGCCGGCCCCGGCGGCTTTCTGGCATCGAACTCGGCCGCAAAACCCTCCAACGTCCGCCCGTCCTCATGCCCAACTCCCCCGCCGCCCAGCCGCTGGCCCCCAAACCCTCGGACCTCGAGATCAAGGATGCCTCCCTGATCTTCTCGTCCGTCTGGCAGGAGCTGGAGGCGGCCTTCGGCCGGTCCGAGCTGCGTTTCCCCAAGGAGATCATTCTGCTCGGGGGTGCGCCGGGCGCCGGCAAGGGCACCAACACCGAGTTCATCAAGCAGACCCGGGGCCTAACCTGCGCCCCGGTCGTGGTGAGCACGCTGCTCGATTCCCCAGACGCCCGCGCCCTCAAAAACGCGGGCAATATGGTCGGCGACCGGGAGGTGGTGGGCCTGATCCTGCGCGCGCTCCTCAAGCCCGAGTACCGCGACGGCGTCATCCTCGATGGATTCCCCCGCACCAAGGTGCAGGTCGAGTGCCTCAAGCGCCTGGTCGAGAAGATGCAGGAGCTCCGCCGGGAGTTCTACTCCACGCCCCTCGGCATCCATTTCCGCCAGCCCACGATCCACATTATGGTCCTCTTCGTGGACGAGCGGGAAGCCGTGGCCCGCCAGCTGAAGCGCGGCCGCGAGATCCGCGCCCACAACGAGGAGGTGGCCCGCACCGGCATCGGCGAACCCCTCGAGGAGCGGCCGACGGACCACGACGAGTCCCTCGCCCGGCGCCGCTACCGGGTCTTCAAGGAGCAGACCTGGGACGCGCTCCAGTCCCTGCGCGAGACCTTCCACTACCACTTCATCAACGCGCAGGGACCAATCGAGGAGGTCGAGCAGAACATCCTGCGGGAGCTCGAGTACCAGAGCACCCTCGAGCTCGACCCGCGGACCGTCGACCGCCTGCGCGGCATCCCGGTCGCGAGCCAGCTGATCATCCACGCGCGGCAGGAGCTGGTGAAGCGACTGGACGCGTACGAGTTCGAGCACGCGGACCTCTTCGCCCGGGTGGTCGCCTTCATCGAGAAGAAGATCATCCCCATCGTCCTCCGCCACGCCATCTCGGGCGTCGCGCAGATCAACACCGAGGAGGCCGTGCTCGAGGACCCGCTCGCGTTGGCCATCCTGATCGACGTGTTCTCGGAGCGCGGCTACCACGCGGTGGTGGACATCCACCGGATCGAGGTGCCGGAGCAGGTGGACCTGAAGACGGGCCAGATCCGCTGCCGCACCAAGAAGGTCTACCGCATCCAGATCCGCTTCCAGGGCTCCGAGATCCGCCGCGGCTGACCGCGTGCCGGGCTCAGGCCGACCGGAAGACGCGGTAGTTCAGGAGCAGGAACACGACGAGCGTCGACGGCGGGATGGCCCAGAAGGCAGCCCAGACGGTCCCGAGGCCCAGACCGCGATGGGCCCCTTGGAACGCGCCGAGATTGATGAGATAGCTGAGCGCGACGACGCCTAGGTATTCGAACGCCTGGCGACCAACGTCACGGCGCGCGCTGGGCAGCGCCCAGAACCGGTTGGCGAGGTAATGCACCCCTGTGGAGATGATCCAGGAGACCGAGAAGGCGGCCACGGGTCCCAGCCACCGCTCCAAGCCCGCCAGCACCCCCAGTTGCACCGCCGCTGAGCCCCCGCCAACGGCGAGGAAGCGGAACGCCCGGGGAACAAAACCCGGGGGAAGTGCGGGGAGACGCGACATCCCCCGAACCCACCGGCGGGGAGCGCGGCAGGCAACACCCAACCCGCGGTCACCCGGCCGCAAAAGCCCACTTGCGTCGCCCCCGGCCTTGCCTTCGCCTTGCCGCCACCGTGACCACCGCCGCCGCCGAATTCCCCTGCGCCGTGATCGGCTGCGGCCTGATCGGGCGGCAGCGGCTCGCCGCCCTCGCCGGCCGCGCCCCCGTGCTGTACACGTGCGACCTCGACGCCGCCCGCGCCGCCGACCTCGCCCGCCTCGCGCCCGGCTGCGTCCCGGTGACCGATGCGCGCCAAGTCTTCGCCGACCCCCGCGTCCGCGCGGTCATCATCGCCACCCTGAACGCGGCCCTCGCACCCCTCGCCCTCGAGGCGGTCCGCGGCGGCCGGCACGTGCTGGTCGAGAAGCCCGGGGCCCTGCACGCGGACCAGCTCCGTGAGATCCAGGCGGTCGCGGCGCGGACGGGCGCCCGCGTCCGGATCGGTTACAACCACCGGTTCCATCCCGGCCTGCGCCAAATGCGGACCCTCATCGACGCGGGCGCGCTGGGCCCGCTCCTCTTCCTGCGCGGGCGCTACGGCCACGGCGGCCGCCGCGGCTACGACCGCGAGTGGCGGGCGGATCCGGCGCAGTCAGGCGGCGGCGAGCTCATCGACCAGGGCGTGCACCTGATCGACCTCGCCGGCTGGTTCCTCGGGGAATTCCCCACCGTGGAGGGCCACGCGGCGACCTACTTCTGGGATATGCCGGTGGACGACAACGCGTTCCTCTCGCTGCGGACCGCGGCCGGCCAGACCGCCTGGCTGCACGTGAGCTGCACCGAGTGGAAGAACCTCTTCTCCCTGGAGATCTACGGCCGCGACGGGAAGCTCGCCCTCGACGGCCTCGGCGGGAGCTACGGCGTGGAGCGGCTGGCCTTCTACCGGATGCTCCCGGAGATGGGCCCGCCCGAGACCACGATTTGGGAATACCCGCGCGGGGACGACTCGTGGGCGGCGGAAACCCAGGCCTTCCTCGACGACCTGCGGCTGGGCCGCGAACCCGACCCGGGCCTCGCCGAAGGCATCCGCACGCTGGAGATCGTCGCCCGCGTCTACGCCGCCTCCGGTTACCCGCGCCCCGCGCGCACCCCCTCCCGATGATTATCACCCGTTCCCCCCTGCGCGTCTCCCTCGGCGGCGGCGGCACCGACCTGCCCTCCTACTACCGCGAGCACGGCGGGTTTCTCGTGGCGGCGGCGATCGACAAGTACGTCTACATCACCCAGCACCGCACCTTCCAGCCGGAGATCATCGTCAAGTACTCCAAGCTCGAGCGCGTGGCGTCGGTCGACCAGATCGAGCACCCGATCGTGCGCGAGGCGCTGCGGCTCACCGGCGTGACCGACCCGCACCTCGAGCTGACCTCGATGGCGGACATCCCCGGCGGCACCGGGCTGGGCTCGAGCGGCAGCTTCACCACCGCGCTGCTGAAGGCGCTGCACACCCACCGCAAGAACCTCGTCTCGCCCGCGGAGCTCGCGGAGCAGGCGTGCACGATCGAGCTCGACCGCCTCGGGGAGCCGATCGGCAAGCAAGACCAGTACATCGCCGCGATCGGGGGCATCACCGCGTTCACCTTCCACCCCGACGGGCGGGTCGAGTACCGCCCCTGCGCGATCTCCGAGGAGACCCTGTTCAACCTCGAGGACAACCTGCTGCTCTTCTTCACCGGCTACAGCCGGAGCGCCTCGGCCATCCTGAAGGACCAGAACGAGCGCTCCAAGGCGGCGGACCAGGCGATGCTCGACAACCTGCATTTCACCAAGGACCTCGGCCGGCAGTCACTGGCCGCGCTGGAGACGGGGCGGCTGGAGGAGTTCGCGCGCCTGATGGACGTGCACTGGCGCCGCAAGCAGGCGCGCAGCGCGGGGATGAGCAACGACCGGATCAACGCCTGGTACGACCACGCGATGGCCCACGGCGCGCTCGGCGGGAAGCTGATCGGCGCGGGCGGCGGCGGGTTCCTGATGTTCTACGCGGGCGACAAGCAGGAGCTGCGCCGCGCGATGCGCGAGCAGGGGCTGCAGGAGGTCCGGTTCCGCTTCGATTTCGAGGGCACCAAGGTCGTGGCGCAGAACTGAGCGCGGTCCGCGGCGCGGACCGCGCCGCCACGGTTGCGCCGGGGGCCCGGCCGGGCATCGTGCGGAAACCCCGATGACCCCGCTCTCCCAGACCTTCGGCTGGCTCGACTACGCCGTCTTCGCCGCCTACCTCGGCCTCACCGCCGCCATCGGCCTCTGGTTCGCCCGCGGCCAGCGGGACCTCAAGGAGTACTTCCTCGCCGGGCGGTCGATGGGGAGCGTCGTCGTTTCGATGACCATCCTCGCGGCGCTTTTCTCTGGCATCACCTTCCTCTCGGCCCCCGGCGAGGGCTACCTGCACGGCCCGGCCTTCTTCCTCGTCAACCTCGGGTTCTTCATCGCGACCCCGCTGACGAACCTCGTCTTCCTCCGCTTCCTCTACAGCCGGCGCTTCTTCACCGCCTACCAGTACCTCGAGGAGCGCTTCTCCAACCCCCTGCGCACGCTCGCCTCGGGGGCCTTCATCCTGCGCGTGCTACTGTGGCTGGCCGCCGCCACCTACGCCCCCGCGCTCGCGCTGGAACAGGTGACGGGCCTCCCGCTGTGGTTCACCATCGTCTGCACGGGCCTCGTCACCACCGTCTACACCACCTTCGGCGGGATGCGGGCGGTGATCTGGACGGACATTATGCAGCTGGTGGTGCTGTTCGGCGGGATGCTCGCGGTGGTGATGCTCGCGCTGCGGCAGATCCCCGGGGGCCTCGCGCAGGTGATCGAGCTCGGGCAGGCGGGCGGCAAGCTGGAGCTGAGCCTGAGCCCCGACCCCACCGTGCGCGTGACGCTCTGGGGCCTGTTGATCGGCGCGGGCTTTATGTACCTGGTGCAGATGGCGACGGACCAGGTCTCGGTGCAGCGCTACCTGACCGCGAGCAGCCTGCGCGCCGCGCGGCGCGGGCTCTGGATCAAGCTGGCCCTGGTGCTGCCGGTCACCGTGGTGTTCTACGGGAGCGGCCTGGTCTTCTGGGCCTTCTACCAGCTGCAGGGGGACCCGCTGGCGGACGGCCGGATCACCAAGGCCGACCAGATCCTGCCCTACTTCGTGCTGCACCAGCTGCCCGCCGGCCTGCCCGGGCTGTTCATCGCGGCCATCTACGCGGCGAGTATGTCGACGATCTCCGCCGGCATCAATTCGCTGACCTCGGCCAGCCTCGTCGACTTCTACCAGCGCCTCTGGCGCCAGCCCAACCTCGCGGAGGCACACCAGCTGCGGCTCGCCCGCCTCCTCACCTTCGCCTACGGCGGCATCGTGATGCTCCTCGCCTTCCTCGTCGAATCCCTCGGCACCCTGCTGGAGGCCACCAACAAGGTCATCAGCATGGTGGGCGGCCCCCTGATCGGTCTCTTCCTGCTCGGGATGCTCACCGCCCGCGCCACCGCGCGCGGCGCCCTGCTCGGCTGGGCGATCGGCACCGCTGCGACGCTCTGGATCAGCTTCCGCACCCCGATCTCGTTCCTCTGGTGGGCCCTTGCCGGCACGGTGGTGACGCTCGTCGCGGGCTACCTGCTCAGCCTCCTCGATCCGCCGCCCGGCGAACGCCAGCTGGCCGGCCTCACCTGGAGCCGCCGCCCGCCGCCCGAGGACTGAGCTCCCCTTGGAACCGGCGCGACCGCCCGGGCTTGCACCGGAACGAAGTCGCGCCACGGTCCCCCCCACCACCCCACCCTCCCCTTATGCGTCTCCTGCTGCCCACCCTCGCCGCCTGCGTCCTCGCCTCCGCGCTGTCCGCCGCCGCGGCGCGCCCGATCAAGCTGTTCAACGGCCGCAATCTCGACGGCTGGTACACCTACACTGTCCAGACCCGGAATGAGAACCCCGGGATCTTCACCGTGGTCGACGGGATGCTGAAGGTCTCGGGCGGCGCCGGCGACGTGGCCTACTACGGGGGCATCATCACCCAGGAGCGCTACGCCAATTACCGCCTCACCTTCGATTACAAGTGGGGCGGGCCCACCTACGGCAACCGCAAGACCAAGTCGCGCGACTCCGGCGTGCTCGTGCACTGCATCGGGCCCAACGAGGTCAGCCCGTGGATGACGTCCTACGAGTTCCAGATCATCGAGGGCGGCACAGGCGACATCCTGGTGGTCAACGCGACCAAGAAGGACGACGCCGGCCAGCCCGCCACCCTGCTGCTCACCAGCGAGGGGTACACGGACGGCAAGCAGAAGTATTACAAGGCCGGCGGCGAGGTCATCGCCTACCAGGACAGCGGCCGCCACAACTGGTGGGGCCGCGATCCGAAGTGGACCGACACTCTCGGCGTGCGCGGGCCGAAGGACGTCGAGTCCCCGCTCGGCGAATGGACCCGCTGCGAGATCGTCTGCCGCGGGGACAAGCTAGAGTTCTACGTCAACGGCCAGCTCGTGAACAAGGCGTGGGGCCTGAACGTCACCAAGGGGAAGATCTTCTTCCAGACCGAGGGCGCCGAGATCTGGTACCGGAACATCGAGCTGACCCCGCTCGACTGAGCCGCGGGGCCGGGGCGCGTCATTCGGGCAGCGCGAAGGCCACGATGATCCCGCCCGCCGGGCGGCCCGACTTGCCGCCGCCGGCCGAGATGACGAGGTACTGGCGCCCCGCCACCTCGTAGGTGCTGGGCGTCGCGTTGCCGGAGAAGGGCAGCGGCGCCTGCCAGAGCACGCGGCCGGTGTCCTTGTCGAAGGCGCGGATCGTCTCGTCCGCGGTCGCCGCGATGAAGATCAGGCCGCCCGCGGTGACGACCGGCCCGCCGTAGTTCTCCGTGCCGGTGGGCGGGATGCCCCGCGCGGTGAGCTCCCGGTATTCGCCCAGCGGCACCTTCCACTTGAGCTCCCCGGTGTTGAGGTCGACGGCGTTAAGCGTGCCCCACGGGGGCTTGATCGCGGGATAGCCCTCGGCGTCCAGCCAGCGGCGGAACCCACCGAAGGTGTAGAGCGGCTCCTCCCCCTCGGCGTCCGGCGCCTTCCCCTTCGCCTTGGCCTTGGCCGGCGCGGGACGGTCGGCAGCCGCGGGCCCGAAACCGTAGAGGTGATCGAGGATCGAGTTCCGCTGCGCCACCGGGACCGCCGCCATCGGGGGCATCCGGCCGATCCCCTGCTCCAGGAGGCGCGCCACCTCATCGCGGGGCCGGCGCCCGGCAAGACCGGTGAGCGCGGGGATGCCGTTCGCCGGATCCCCTGTCTTGTCTGGGCGGTGGCAGGGGCCGCAATGGATCAGGTACTGGCGCTGCGGATAAGCGACGACCGCGCCGTCGCGCCGCGTTGGGACCAGTTGGTGGATCCAGGGCATCTCGTTGACGTTCGCGTAGAGGATGCCGTCGGGGTCCGCCGCCGAGCCGCCCCACTCGAACCCGCCGTCGAAGCCGGGAAACAGGATCGTCTCGCTCCACCGCGGGGGCGGGAAGGAGCCGAAGTTGCCGGCGCGGGCGAGGCGTTCCGTGGTGAGCTGCCGCGCGGCGGGAGAGACGTCGGACACATCCTCCGGCGCGTAACGCTGCCGCATCAGCGGCGCCGGCTTCTCCTGGAACGGCTGCGTCGGCCACGCGCGGACGCCGGGAATCTCCGATGCCGCCACCGGCCGCTCGTGGATCGGCCAGAGGGGCTCGCCGGTCTCGCGGTTGAAGACGAACAGCCGGCCCATCTTCGTGCCCTGGGCGACGGCGTCGATGCGCCGCCCGCCGTGGCGGACGGTGAGCAGCGTGGGCGGGGCCGGCAGGTCGAGGTCCCACAGGTCGTGGTGCACCAGCTGGTGGTGCCAGAGCCGGCGGCCGGTGGCGGCGTCGAGGGCGATCAGGCAGTTGGCGTACAGGTTCTCGCCATCGCGGCGGCCGCCCCAGAAGTCGGGCCCCGCGGTCTCCGTCGCCGCGTAGACGATGCCCCGGGCCGCGTCGAGGGTGAGGCCCGACCACGGCGCGGCGCCGCCGGTGGTGCGCCAGCCGTCGGCCGGCCAGGTCTCGGCGCCGGGCTCCCCCGGACGCGGGATGGTGTGGAAGACCCAGCGGAGCGCGCCGGTGCGGGCGTCGAAGGCGCGGACGGCGCCGGGGACGTTTTCCGCCACGTTCGCGCCAAGGATGAGGAAGTCGCGCCAGAGCACGCCGGGCGTGTTGAGCCCGGCGACGGCGGGCCCGTCCCCGCCACGCAGTCCCGTGCCGAGGGCGAGCGAGCCATTTTCCCCGAAGGTGCGGACGGGGCGGCCGGTCCCCGCGTCGAGCGCGTACAGGCGCGTGGCGCCCGCCGTGAAGATGCGCCGGTCCGCGCCGTCGGCCCAGTGCATCACGCCGCGCAGCCGCCGCCCGAGGGCCTCGTCGTGCTCCGACTTCGGGTCGAAGCGCCAGCGCTCGCGGCCGGTCGCGGCGTCGAGGGCGACCACGTGCCGTCCCGGGGTGGCCGCGTAGAGCACGCCGTCGATCACGAGGTTGTTGGACTGGAATTCGCCCTTCTCCCCGGTGTCGTAGGTCCAGGCGACCCGGAGCCTGGCGACGTTGCCGCGGTGGATGCGCCCGAGGGTGGAGTAATGGGAGCGCGCCGCATCCCCAAGGTAGGCGGGCCAGTCGCGCCCGGCGGGGGCCGCGTCGGCGGCGGGCAGCGGGGTGGCGAGGGCGGCCAGGAGGGCGAGATGGCGGAGGGCGACACGGGGCGGGCGCGCGCCGGGGGCGGGGGCAGGGGTCACGGTGCCATCGAAGGGGGCGGGCCGGCGGGCACAAGCGGGAAGCGGGCGCAACGAAGGCTCGCCCCGGGCGCGGTTTCCCGGAAGTCTCCGCGTCGCTAACCCGATGAAACTCCGCCGCAGCCGCCTGCTCTCCCTCGTGCGCGAGGGCCAGCTCGTCACCGTGTTCAAGGCCAACCTCAACGACCCCCGCATCCTCGAGATCGCCGGGCTCTGCGGCTGCGACGCCGTCTGGATCTGCAACGAGCACGTGCCGAACGACTGGACGAACCTCGAGCACCAGATCCGCGCGGCGCGGTTGCACGACGTCGACACCCTGGTGCGGGTCACCAAGGGCTCCTACAGCGATTACATCCGGCCGTTCGAGGCGGACGCCACCGGCATCATCGTGCCCCACGTCGCCTCGGCGGCGGAGGCCCGGCAGATCGTCGACTGGGTGCGCTGCCATCCGGTCGGCCGGCGCCCGCTCGACGGCGGCAACACGGACGGGAAGTTCTGCCTGATCCCGATCACCGACTACACGCGCCACACCAACGAGGAGCGCGTCGTCGTGCTGCAGATCGAGTCGCCCGAGGCCCTCGAGCAGGTCGAGGAGATCGCCGCGGTGCCCGGTTTCGACGGCCTGATGTTCGGGCCCGCCGCCTTCAGCCCCCGCATCGGCGAGGGCGGGCAGATCGACGCCCCCGAGGTGGTCGCGGCCCGCCGGCGCGTCGCCGCGGC
>Ga0172372_10007890_pt1 | contig 14213 bp, 8 predicted proteins | sample LakKiv5m_2_FD_114544 | JGI IMG/M metagenome (GOLD analysis project Ga0172372, IMG submission 114544) | Freshwater microbial communities from Kabuno Bay, South-Kivu, Congo - kab_092012_9.5m | ecosystem: Environmental > Aquatic > Freshwater > Lake | place: Democratic Republic of the Congo...
AATTAAATGGGGCATCGAGCCCCAGTTAATTGAGCAAACAAAGCCTCAGAATCAAGATGTATTATTTGCAATAATATCAAATTGAAAAGAGGGAAAACGGTCAACGTTATTTAGGCATCGACAGGGAGCCTAAACTCTAAACACTAAACTCTAAACTAAATGGCTGAAGGCTGCCCGCTGATCACCGATCACCGATCACATAATATTCACCACCTTCTTGGTTTCAAAGAATGGTTCACTATAAAATGAGGCAATCGATTCAACCTTGATTTCAAGTCGGCTGTTTTCTTGAATCAGTTCGTTTAATTCTTCAACCAAATCACCGCCTTTTAAAAGGGAAAAATGAGGCTGTTTTTTCCAATTCTTTTGCATCCATCGGTAAAGTTCAATGGAAGGAGCCACTGCTCGAGCTACTGCCATATCAAATTTGTTGGGAAGTGACTCAACACGGGCGTTTTTGACCTTTACGTTGGTGAGTCCTAAATCATTGGCAATCGATTCAACTACACGAATCTTTTTTCCGATGCTGTCTACTAAAAAGAATTCGATTTCTGGAAAAACTATAGCTAACGGAATGCCGGGAAATCCGCCTCCTGTGCCAATGTCAACCACTGTTTTTGCTTCGCTAAAATCTCCAAATTTCACTAAAGCTAAACTGTGTAATACATGGTGGATGTAGAAGTTATCCATGTCTTTTCTTGAAATGACATTGACTTTCGCATTCTCTGTTTCATACAATTCGAACATGAATGCAAGCTGCTCTAATTGTTTATCTGTGAAGTCTTTGAAATAATGTTCAATTACTGAATGGTCTACCATATAACTTTCTTTTTAAAGAAGGCACTCGTTCCTAAAATGATGTACCAAAATGATTGGATAAAATTTAAAATAGGGTATAAGGCATTGGCTTTTTTCATTTGAAGTAGCTTGCCCTTTTGAGCAAAAATGATCCATTCCGGTGTGACCTTGAAAAGGATCAATACCAATGGATATATAAACGAACTTCCTACAATGAGCCAAATCATTGATATCGTCCAAAACAATAGTTGAGCCAATGAAAATACCCCTAATTTGAATTTTATGGAACTTAAATAGAATTTTCCAACAAATAAGTGTCGCATTTTTTGCCTCCAATACTGTTTGAAGTTTTGAGGGCCCTTTGTGGGACAATAAGCTTCAGGGTGAATGACTACCTTCGTATTTTGGTCATTCGCCACACTTTGAACAAATAAATCATCATCACCAGCAGGTATGTGATGATGCGCTGAAAATCCGCCCACGCTGTTATACAATGATTTGGTATATGCCAAATTTCGACCAACACCCATGTACGGTGAGCCTTTTATTCCCATTCCCAAGTAATTCAAAGCGGTCATGAGGTTTTCGTATTGAATCATGCGCTCGAGAAACGATTTAGATTCACTGCTTACTGGAGATACACCGAGTACCAGTGAGGTTTTATTATCGAACTGTGCCGACATGCGTTTTAACCATTGATTGGAGCTGGGAATACAATCTGCATCGGTCAATAACAAGTGCTCGTATTGGGCTTTTTTGATACCCAAGCTAAGGGCTAATTTTTTACTTGGATTTTTAATCACCAATGGATCGAGCAGCACATGCTTTAATAGAGGCTCTTTTTCTGCAGTTTTGACTAAAAGATAAGCTGTTTCATCGCCACTACAGTCATCAACTACCACAACTTCAAACTTCGGATAGTCTTGTTCTAGCCATAATGGGAGATTTCTCTCTAAAATTAGGGCTGCATTTTTTGCACATATTACAATTGAAACTGGGGGATAGCTCTGTGTATGGTTTAATTCAGTTTGTTTTACTGATGAAAAATAATAGAAATAGTAAAACCATCCTATCAATAAGGGAATTGAAGCAGCGGCAAACCACCACCAATCACCTGTTTGAAAGGGAAATAATTCAAAAAAATCAAAGATGTTTTTCACGGTGAATGAACCCGCAAAATTACATTTTATTATTGGTCTATTATGAAAATCATGAAGGAATAATTTTGAAAATCGTGGGCTTGGCCTCATATTTGCCGAGCCAAACAAAGATCAATTATGTCAAATCCCATAGAATCCTATTTTAAAGCTGCCGTATCAGTCGATAATGTGGTATTTGGATTTGATCAGACAGGTTTGAATGTGCTTTTGATTTACCGTGGTGCTGAACCTTACCGCAATTGTTGGGCCTTACCCGGGGATTTGATACAGCTAGATGTTGATTTAAACACTTCAGCCAACGCCGTTTTGCAAAACTTAACTGGCTTGCAAGAAATTTTCATGGATCAAATTCGGACCTTCGGACGGGTTGATCGACATCCATACGGACGTGTATTCACCGTGGCTTATTATGCGCTCATAAGGATTGAAAAATATAGGGTTTCAGCGCAAGCTTGGGCCGAACAAGCTGAATGGTTCCCAGTAAATGAAATACCCGATCTTCCTTTTGATCACAATGAGATCATTGAATACGCCAAAGAAAATCTCAAACAGAGAATCAGAAAACAACCCATTGGATTTGAACTTCTTCCTGAATATTTCACCTTAACTGAACTCCAAAGATTGTATGAAAGTATTTTGGATAGTGAGCTTGATGTAAGGAACTTTAGAAAGAAAATACTTTCAATGGATTTCATTACTGAAACAGGCATGAAACAAAATGCCGTTACTCACAGACCTGCAAAGCTTTATAAATACAATTCCGAACAATACTACAAACTTCAAAAATCAGGCTACGACTTTGATTTGTAAAATTTATATTTAGATTGAATCTATCTTTAAAAAAGCCTTGTTGTATTATTGACAATTATCTAAATTGCCGAAATAACAATAAAACCATTATTGGGTAACGGTTATTTTAAATATGATACATTTAAATTGGAAGCAATCGCTAATGACTGTGGCTCTGTGCGCTTCAGTTCAAGCATTTTCCCAAACTACTCAAATTGATTCAACCAATGAGGGAATTGATGAGGTAGTTGTTGTTGGATATTCCAAATCCACAAAAAAAGAAATTACTGGTGCAGTTGGTAGTGTAAAAGGCGCTGATCTCGTTAAACAGCCGGTTCTTACTGCTACACAAGCTATGCAGGGTAAACTTGCAGGTGTTCAAATCACCAACTTTGGTGCTCCAGGCTCCGCACCAACTGTTAGAATCAGAGGTACAGGGTCCGTAATTGGGGGGGCTGAACCCCTTTACGTGGTAGATGGTATCATTACAGATGATATTAGAAATATCGCTACTTCTGACATTCTATCTGTTGATGTGTTAAAAGATGCATCCTCTACAGCTATTTATGGAGTCAGAGCAGCAAACGGAGTGATTTTAATCACCACCAAAGCTGGTAAGCGAGGCACGTCATCTGTTAGTTATGACGGATTTGTTGGATTTAAAAGTCTTTCAAATAAGGTTTTAATGGCAGGTCCAAATGTTTTTACTGATTATTCCAATGAAGCAGCAGGTACATTTGCCATTACCCAAGATCAGGTCACCGGAAAAACCAATTGGATGGATGCCATTACGAGAGTGGGTTTACAGCACAATCACTCCATTGCAATTTCAGGTGGCGGAGAAAAAAATGCGTCATTCTTCTCTGTTAACTATTTAAAGGAGGAAGGTATACTCAAGGGAAATGATTACGAGCGATTAACCATTAGAAGCAATAATGATTATTATATAGGTAAAAAGTTGAAAGTTGGTAACACACTGAATATAAGCAATTATAAATCAAATAACAAGCCTTTTAGCGTATTTACTCAAGCTTATAACGCTGCACCCTTGTACGATGCAATGACTGGACCTGGGGTTTATGGTTACACAGATGTCAACAACGTTGGAAATCCCCTAGCAACCCTAGATTACACCGATGATCAATCTTTTGGTTACAGAATGATGGGGAATGTTTTTGCAGAATTAAAACCCGCAAAAGGTTTGACGCTTTCCTCGAGCTATGGAACAGATATTTATGATAATAACGGACAAAACTACCAAACTCGTTACAGAGTGAGTGCCACTCAACGTTACGATACTACAACACTCACGGTTAGCAACAATACGGGTTACAGATGGGTTTGGAACAACTTGGCATTCTATGATAAAGATATCAATAAGAACCATAAATTGAAGTTTTTGGCTGGACATACCCGCGAAAGATACGACGGAGAGATGTATGCAATTTCTAGAGATGGTGTACCGAGTGCTCCGCAATATCGATACATAAACACGGGTTCTTCAACAATTCAAGGAAATATTTTATACCACAGACCTGTGTCAGATTACGGAAGAAGAGAGAGTTTTTTAGCGAAAGTGAATTACACCTTTGCCGATAAATTCTTTTTAACTGGTTCCATGCGTAGAGATGGTTCATCGAAGTTTCCCGTTCAAAACCGTTGGGGAAATTTCCCATCATTGGGCTTGGGCTGGGAACTTACCAAAGAGTCTTCCTTGAGAAAATCTGCCAATCTGAACTATTTGAAATTAAGAGCATCTTGGGGTAAAGTGGGTAACGATAGAATTGAACCAGCTGAGTTTGTTACCTTATTGTCTACTGGGTTAAATGCTGTTTTTGGAAATGGAAACATTCAAAACGGATCTACCATTGCTGAAATTAAAGATCCCAATTTGAAATGGGAAGTAACTACTGAGTATGACCTTGGGGTTGATTATGAACTTTTCCGAGGACGTTTAACCGGTACACTAGATTACTACTACAAATTAACTAATGGTGCTTTATTCAACGTTCCTTTGTCCGCCGGACTCGGCGACAACAATAACAGCATGTTGACCAACGCTGCAGATATATCGAACACGGGTATTGAGGTGACTATTGGGTATAGGTCCAAAGAAAACAAAGCGCTAAAATGGAGTACCAACTTAACCGCGACATTCAATAGAAATAGGGTAGAGAACCTCGGGCTTGGCAGACCTACTAATTACGGTAGTTTGAACAACGGAGAGTTTGCGACTCGAGTAGCTGCGGGTCAACCCATTGGTGTTTTCTGGGTGTACGAAACCGATGGAATTTTCCAAAACAAGGATGAGGTAAATGCTGCGCCCCATCTTTTTGGAACCCAGCCAGGTGATTTTAAATTGGTAGATAAAAATGGTGATGGACAAATCACAGACCTAGATCGCGTTTACGTGGGTTCACATCAGCCCAAAGTTTATTTGGGATGGAACAGCCAGTTCAATTGGAAAAATTGGGATTTAAACATTGACTTTTTCAGTAATATCGGGAATAAGGTATTCAACGGCAAGAAAACCGTGAGATACGGTGGAAGTTACAATGTGGAGTATGCAGTTGCTCAAAATAGATGGACACCTGAAAATAAATCAAATACAGTTCCAAGAGCCTATAATGGTGTTCCAAAACCAAGTGATTATTACGTTGAAAGTGGAAGTTATTTGAGAATGAACAATTTCTCTTTGGGTTATACTGCCAATGAAGCTTTAAAAACCAAATGGGGAGCGAAATCGGTGAGATTTTACATCACTGCACAAAACTTATTCACTTTAAAAGCATACAGTGGATTTACCGCAGAGTTGCCTGGTTCTCCGCCAGAGGCTGGTATTGAGCTTAATATTTATCCAACATCTCGCACTGTCTTGACGGGCTTACAAATTCAATTTTAATAACACATGAAATCAACCATAAAATTTGCATCGTTTGCTTCGGTATTGGCGCTGACTTCGGTGAGTTGTAAAAAGAACTTTTTAGATGAACCGCCCCGGGTTCAAACGGTGAATGACTATTTCGCTAGCACCAATCAGGCGGCACAAGAAATGGTCAATGCCATTTATAATAAATTGTATGCTTGGGAAACTCATAGTTTTTCATGGATTGGGATGTCTGAAATAGCATCTGATAACAGCGAAAAAGGTAGCGATCCAGGAGATACTGGAGCTGATAAAGATCAATTAGATGGTTATTTTTTCTCTCCAACATCTCTTTCGTTTGGGGAAGTTTGGAATTCCAATTTTGAAGGAATCGCAAGAGCAAATAAGGCCATAGATTACATTGGTAAATTAGATCTTCCAGCGGCGGAAAAAGACAAATTGATTGCGGAAGCTCGTTTTTTAAGGGGATATTTTTATTTCAATTTGGTACGCAGTTTTGGAGGCGTGCCAAAAATTGATAAAGTTCCTGTTACTGAAGAAGAAATCAGCAACACTTATGTAAGAGCAAGTGCTGACGAAATTTGGGATTTAATTGAGTCTGATTTTCAGGCAGCTTTGGCACTCCCATCTACTCAATTGGTGGATTTGGGTAGGGCTACCAGCGATGCAGCTCGTGCATTTTTAGCAAAATCTGCCTTGTACAGAAAAAACTGGTCTACAACTTTAACCTATTGCGAGGCTTTAATCAATTCTAATAAGTATTCATTGATGGCTGATTACTCTCACATTTGGAGAGAAATTGGTGAATTTTCTGAAGAATCTATTTGGGAAGTAAATTGCAAAGGAACCGATCCTCAAAAAGGAATTATTGGATATTTCGTGGTTCAGGCTCCTCGTTCTGGTTTAAGAGGATTGGGTTGGGGATTCAACACCCCTACGCTTGATTTGATTAATGCTTATGAAGCTGGCGATGTAAGAAAAGCGGCTACCATTTTGACCTCTGGACAAACCCTTTGGGATGGCTGGGAAACAGACCCCAATCATGCTAACAAATATTATAACTATAAAGCTTACGTCAGCAGAATTGCTGAATCATGGGGGAAAGGTGATAATGAAACTACCAAAAACTTAAGAGTGCTTAGATTTGCTGAAGTTCTTTTAATGGCAGCCGAAGCAGAAAATGAGTTAGGAAATGCTACTAAGTCCTGCGAATACCTGAATTTGGTAAGAAAAAGAGCGGGATTGGCAGATTTTACTTCTTCAGATCAGGCGGCAGTAAGAGAAGCTATTTGGAAAGAACGCCGAGTGGAATTGGCCTTTGAACACGATAGAACTTTTGATCTTCGCAGACAAGGTAGAATAGGCAATGTCATGAGAGCTCATGGCAAACCCTTTGTTGACGGTAAACACGAGTTATTCCCGATTCCGCAAAGGCAAATTGATTTAGGAGAAGGTAAACTCATTCAAAACCCTGGATATTAACCAATTTAACAATTTGGATATATGAAAAAACACAATTTATTCTCAATTGGATCAATGGCTTTGGTAAGCGCATTGGCCCTAAACTTCGCATCTTGCGGAGACGAACCAGATGACAACGGTAAGGGAAACACAGGCTACACATCTTCAGATCAGATTGCTGCATCTAACTTGGTTGCTAAGTTTTCATTTGAAAACAATGTTGAAGATGCAAAAGGCAACATTACCAGCGGTACTACTAACAATGTAACATTTGTTGATGGTGCTAAAGGTAAGGCCTACATGGGGGCTGCTGATGGTTACGCTTTATTTACTAATGTAGGTGCTGCAGTGACTGGAATTCAATCAGTTACAATGTCTACTTGGGTTAAAACTACAAACCACGCTGATGGTGCTAAGTCTTGGTTCCAATTGTTGAACGACTCTAACTGGATTGGTAACTTTTTCTTATTGCAAGAATCTGGTGCTGCTGGTGATTCAGTTCGTATCAAATTCAATGTAAACAAATGGGATGCTCCAGCTTGGAAAGAGCAATGGATGGATCTTGGTGGCGCTAATCGTTTGACTATTGGTGACGGTAACTGGCACCATGTAGTTTGTACGTATGATGCAGTTTCTTCTAAAGCAGCATTTTATGTAGATGGTAAAGAATTGACTATGCCAGAAGGTGTTACTAACCGTTACGGTGATGATCCAACAAACGGTGGTGCTCCTTTGGGACCATTGAAATTTAAAAACGCTACTCGTTTTGTTTTCGGTTGTTACAAACAAAGCCTTCCTGGAGGAACTCCTGATGGTTGGATGAAAAACTACGATGGTGGATTGGATGAATTCCGTATCTACGATAAAGCATTGGCTGCTGCTGATGTTAAATCTTTGTATGATCTTGAAAAAGCAGGTAAATAATTTGCTTAATCATCTATTTAGAATACTGCCTCTTAACGGGGCAGTATTCTTTTTTTCTGTGGGATTGCTCTCTTTTTCTGCAATTTCATCTTGCGGAAAAGAACCCATCAAACAGCCTGAACCTAAATTTCCCATTCAAATGCAAAGTGTCACTTGGGATGGTTCAGCAATATATTTGGTTAAGAAAAACGCTTCAGTAAATCCTGAGGTGAAAATTTCCTTTTCGCAACCTTTAGACACTGTTTCTGCCAAAGAAAACATCAAACTGATGTTCAATGGAGTGAGCAGCGTTGAACAAAATGTAACTTTTATTCAAGGCGATTCAACCATGGTATTAAGACCTAAATCGCCCTTACGTTTTTTTGCAAAATATACCTTACCCATCCCAATAACTGTTAAATCTAGAGCAGGAGTAGCTTTAGAAAAACATACTACCATTCAAATTCGTACCACCTACAATAAGTCGCCCAAATTTTCAAGAATCAATAAAGATGATTTATTGGATTCTGTTCAAAGAAAAACTTTAAGATATTTCTGGGATTTCGCGCATCCTGTGAGCGGTATGGCTCGTGAGAGAAACTCATCTGGCGACTTGGTAACTTCAGGAGGTACTGGGTTTGGAATTATGGCTTTAGTTGCAGCAGTAGATCGCAACTATTTAACTCGAAATCAAGTGGTTAAACACTTGAATAAAATGGCTGATTTCCTCTGGACAAAAGCTGACCAATTTCACGGGGCATATCCTCATTGGTTGAGCGGCTCATCAGGAAAAACCATTGCTTTTTCAACAAACGATGACGGTGCAGACTTGGTAGAAACATCCTACCTGATTCAAGGTTTGCTCACTGCACGTAACTATTTCGATCAATCATCCCCCGAAGAAACCAAACTGAGAGAAACCATTGACTCTATTTGGCATCGGGTGGATTGGTATTGGTTCACCAAAAATGGTGAATCCAATTTATATTGGCATTGGAGTCCAAACAAAGGATTTGTCATGAACATGCAAATCAGGGGTTGGAATGAATGCCTCATTACCCACGTTTTAGCTGCAAGTTCGCCCACACATCCAGTTTCATCGCAAGTGTACCATAAAGGTTGGGCCTTAAGCGGTGGAATCAAGAACGGACGTTCATTTTACGGAGTAAAACTACCATTGGGCGAAGACTACGGAGGCCCACTCTTTTTTGCGCATTATTCGTTTTTGGGAATAGATCCAAATGGACTATCAGATCAATACGCCAACTATTGGGAGCAGAATGTGAATCATTCTAAAATCAATCATTTGTATTGTAAGAACAATCCTAAAAATCAAGCGGGTTACAGTGATTCTTGCTGGGGACTTACCGCTAGTGATATTCCCAATTCGTACACTGCGAGTTCACCCACGAATGACCGTGGAGTGATAACGCCAACGGCAGCCCTGAGTTCGTTTCCATATACCCCTGAAGAATCTACTAAAGCATTAGAGTTCTTTTATTACCAACTGGGTGACCTCATTTGGAAAGAATACGGATTTGTGGATGCCTTTTCCATTGGAGATTGTTGGGCAGCCAACAGTTTCTTGGCCATTGACCAAGGTCCAATCATTGTAATGATAGAAAATTACAGATCTGGACTGCTTTGGAAAAACTTTACTGCAGTTCCAGAGGTTATATCTGGGATGAAAAAATTGGGCTTTCAGGCCCCTTACTTAAACTAGAAAAATGAATTTCAAATACGGTATTTTAACGGTATTGGCAGCGTTTTCGGCCAATGTGGGTCAATCTCAAAATTTTGATGCCAAAGCCAATCAATTTATTGATAGCTTGATGTCAAAAATGACCTTGGATGAGAAAATTGGACAATTGAATCTCCCTTCGGTGGGATTTGACGTGACAGGTCCTGTTCTGAGCAAAGACGTAGAAGCAAAAATTGAACGCGGTGAAGTTGGAGGTGTGTTCAACACTTTTACACCCATTGCCGTAAGAAAACTTCAAGAAAAGGCCATCAAAAATACCCGCTTGGGAATCCCACTTTTGTTGGGCTACGATGTCATTCACGGGCATCGAACCATTTTTCCGATTCCTTTGGGACTTTCAGCCACTTGGAACTTGAAGTTGGTTGAAAAATCAGCATCGGTCGCGGCCGCTGAGGCATCTGCCGATGGATTGAATTGGACGTTTTCTCCCATGGTTGACATTGCACGTGATCCTCGTTGGGGACGAGTTTCTGAGGGCGCTGGTGAAGACCCAATGTTGGGCTCAAGCATTGCTAAAGCCATGGTTTGGGGGTATCAAGGCTATAGTTTGAACGGTTTATACACCAATAACGATAAAATTATGGCGTGTGTCAAGCATTTTGCCCTTTACGGTGGTGCCGAAGCTGGAAGAGATTACAATACCGTTGATATGAGCACCTACAAGATGTTCAACGACTATCTTCCTCCTTATGAAGCTTCAATTAAGGCAGGTGTGGGAACAGTTATGACTTCTTTCAATGACATCAACGGAATGCCCGCAACTTGCAATGAAGATTTGATTCAAGGAATTCTGCGCAAGAGATGGGGATTCAACGGTATGGTGGTCACTGATTACACCGCCATCAATGAGCTGGAAAATCATGGAATGGGTTCACCCAAAACGATAGCGGGTCGCTCCATAAAGGCCGGCGCCGAAATGGATATGGTTGGTGAGTTATACCTACTGCATCTTAAGAATATTTGCAACGAGAAACCTGAATTCGTTCAATACGTTGACCGTGCTTGCAAGAATTTATTGATTGCAAAATATAGATTGGGTTTGTTTTCTGATCCTTACAGGGGACTTGATGAAGCAAAACAATCCAAAATGTTGTCAACCGAGCATCTTGATGCGGCCCTGAAAGCGGCCGAAGAATCATTTGTGTTGCTCAAAAACGACGGAAACATCCTTCCCTTGAAATCAGACGCTAAAGTGGCTTTTGTGGGTCCTCACATCAAGCGCAAACGCGACTTAATTGGTAATTGGAGCGGTGCCGGCGATTGGAAAAAATCAATCAGCGTTTGGGACGCGCTTACTTCAGGAGATGCTGTGAATTCAAACGGTGCAACTCTAAATCCAGCAAACATCAAATATGCCGAAGGGTGTAATCTTTTGGAGGATGCCGATTTAATCGCGAAACTGAATCCCCACGACGGACAAATTGAATCACCCAAAGATGCAAAAGTTTTGTTGAAGGGTGCCACTTCGGTTTCAAAAAAGTCAGATGTAATTGTGGTGGCTGTGGGTGAAACCTTTGGTATGAGCGGAGAAGCGGCATCGAGGTCTAACATTCATTTGCCAGAACATCAGGTAAATATGATTAAAAGCCTTCACAAATTAGGCAAACCCATTGTGTTGATATTGATGAATGGTCGTCCCTTAGTTTTAACCGATGTATTGCCATATTGCGCTGCCGTATTAGAGTGCTGGTTCCCAGGAACACAAGGCGGAAAAGCCATTATAAATACCTTATATGGTAAAAATAATCCATCGGGTAAAATCACCATGAGCTTTCCCAGAAATGAAGGGCAAATTCCAATATACTATAATTCGCGCACAACTGGGAGACCGTTCGATAACAATCAAAAATACACGTCGAAATATTTAGACGTATCCAATCAACCCTTGTACCCATTCGGATACGGACTCAGTTATTCCACTTTTGAATATTCAAATTTGATGAGTGAACTTTCTAACGGGGTAAAACTGACCGTAACTGTTAAAAATACTTCATCCACAGACGGTTATGAGGTGGTTCAATTTTACATGAGCGATGTGGAAGCTACTTTCACTAGACCCGTTAAGCAATTGGTGGGTTTTGAAAAGGTGTGGTTGAAAGCAGGAGAGACTAAGGAGGTGCAAATACAAGTTACCCGAGATCAATTAGGTTATTACAACGATAAGGGTGAGTGGTTCTTCGAACCTGGAAAATTCAAATTTTCAGCCGGAGGAAGTTCACAAACGTCTATCACCATTGAAATGGATATTCAAAGTTTACCGTTTAGACCGATTGGTACTCCCGAATTCTAAGGTAATTTCGCTTAAATCTTTTACTGTAACCGTGTGTTTGAACATGGGGTGTGCTAGTTTGGTGTAAACTTCTGCTTGGTAGATGAACCCGTCAAATCCGAAATGCGTATGAAATTCGGGTTCGAGTTTTAAGGGTTTGCCATTGAGTTTTACCTGCTTATCCATGAATCCATGGAAAATCAATTGTACTTTCTTGTGGGGAAATTCGCGTGATCCTGATTTGCTGAATTTCAATTTGCCATTTTCTTGCTTCACTTGATAATGGCAAAAACTACTGTTTTTGCTGATGCCATCGTCAAAGAATAGATTTCCGAAATACGAATTTCCATCATTGATGGTGGCGTAAATGTGAATGTTGATGGTATCCGAATTTGATTTGGTATTGACTATTTGTTGAGCGGCATTTTCAGGAATTACACTTCCTTCTTTCACAAAAACCGGTAAATTATGCAGAGGAGATTTGATCAATACCGGAGACCCAGATCTATAAACCTCATCGTGAGCGAGGCTGTACCAGCTAGCATTGATTTCGGGAAATAAAATCTCAGCAACTTCTGTTTTACTGTCAACCGGAACTATTAAGAGTGATTTTCCAAAGTAGTATTGATGCTCAAAACGTCCGCTAATCAGCTCTTGATTAAACCAGATGTTTTCGAAGATCATTGGACGCATGATGGGAGTGAGGCTATCTTGTAAACTGCTGTATAGATAGGGAAGAAGACGGTATCTCAACTTCATGTAATGCCTAATGACATCGGTATGTTTTTCACCGTACAGCCAAGGCTCTGCCATGGCCTCATCCGACATTTTATGTCCTCTGAAAAAAGGAGTAAACGCACCGATGCTCATCCAACGGGTGAATAATTGGGGAGAGGCATTACCCATAAATCCACCAATATCAGCACCCACAAAATCCACCCCCGAAATACTCAATGAGGTCAAAAGTTTAATGCTCAACATCAAGTGCTCGTCTGATGCAACATTATCTCCTGTCCAAACCGCCGAATAGCGCTGTATACCCGTCATTCCAGCACGTGTCAAATTGAAAACACGTTTCTGAAGCTGCTGTTCAGCCGCAAATCGGGTTGATTGGGCCATCAAACTTCCGTAGGCATTCCTGCAATCTACCATGCTGCCGGTTAATCCTTCACGATTCATGACCAAGTATTCGGGAACATCTTTTCCCCAAGCGGCGGGCTCGTTCATGTCGTTCCAAAATCCGTCCAGACCCATGCTGGTATAATACTTCAGTTCTTCGCCCCACCAAGTTCGTGTAGATGGGTTCGAAAAATCAGGAAAATGGCACAATCCCGGCCAAACACTTGCTTCGTATAGTCTCCCTGAAGGGTATTTTACGTACACGTTGTTCTTCAAACCAGATTCATGCACCGAATAATCGCGATTTACTTGAATGCCTGGATCAATGATGCAAACTGGGTGAATTCCCTTTTTTTGCAGCGATTGTATCAACATTTTAGGATTACCATATTTAATAGTATCAAAGGTGAATGCTCTGTTTTGATCCATATAATGAATGTCAAAATGCACGGCATCCAAGGGTAATTTGTGTGTTTTGAAACCTTCTACAACATGTTCAATTTGCTCTTTAGACCGGTAACTCCATCTTGATTGATGGTAGCCCAAGCTCCACATTGGAGGCAGGGGAGTGCATCCCGTCAACTGCCTGTATTTAGATGCTATTTCAGACAAATTGTCCCCAGGAATAAAAAAGAAAACCAAATGATCATCGTTTACTTCAATGCTGGTAAAATCTTGCGCCGCACCAAAATTGAACTTGCTCTTTTGCGAATGATCCAACAAAATACCGTAAGTATGTCCGTCATGTGCCCCATAGTAAAAGGCAATGGATTGATACAAGGGGTCAGTGTTTCCCGAATAGCCCGGATTATCTGAATTCCAGAGGGTAAAAGAGTTTCCTGCGCGATTCAAACCGCCGGTTTTTTCACCCAATCCCAGAAAAATCTCCTGATTGGCCAGCTTGAAATTTTTCACCCACTTTCCCGGACTTTGAATGACGGGGTCGCTGGAATGGTCTTCTAAAATGGGAAACGGTGATGACTTTCTGTTATCAATGATTTTAAAAGAGAACGGGTTTGTCTGAATCTGAATATTTGAATTTTTATATGTAATAGAATAAGTTAT
>Ga0172372_10007891_pt1 | contig 14212 bp, 11 predicted proteins | sample LakKiv5m_2_FD_114544 | JGI IMG/M metagenome (GOLD analysis project Ga0172372, IMG submission 114544) | Freshwater microbial communities from Kabuno Bay, South-Kivu, Congo - kab_092012_9.5m | ecosystem: Environmental > Aquatic > Freshwater > Lake | place: Democratic Republic of the Congo...
TGGACCGCCCCGATCTGCATTGGTCGCCATGCCTTCGGAGACCAGTACCGGGCCACCGACGTGGTGATCCAGGGCAAGGGCAAATTGACCATGCGTTTTGAAGGTCAGGATGGCCAGGTCCAGGAATGGGAGGTTTATCAATACCAAGGCAATGGGGTGGCCATGGCCATGTACAATACCGAAGAATCCATACGAGGCTTTGCCAGAGCCTGTTTTAACCAGGCTTTGCTCAAAGGTTGGCCCTTGTACTTGTCCACCAAAAACACCATTCTCAAACAATACGACGGCCGTTTCAAGGACATTTTCGAAGAAATCTACCAAGCGGAATTCAAAGAGCGCATGGACGCCCAGGGCACCGTCTATGAACACCGCTTGATAGATGACATGGTGGCTTCGGCCCTCAAATGGCACGGGGAATTTGTCTGGGCCTGCAAGAACTACGACGGGGATGTCCAATCCGACACCGTTGCCCAGGGTTTTGGTTCGTTGGGCCTGATGACGTCCACTTTGATCACCCCGGATGGTTTGACCATGGAGGCCGAAGCCGCCCACGGTACCGTAACCCGCCACTACCGCGAGCACCAAAAAGGCCGTCCGACTTCCACCAACCCCATCGCTTCTATTTTTGCCTGGACCAGAGGTTTAGAATTTAGGGCCAAAATTGATGGTAATCAGGAACTTGCTACCTTCTGCAACCAGCTGGAATCCGCATGCATCGAAGCGGTAGAAGCTGGTGAAATGACCAAGGATCTAGCAGTCTGCATCCACGGTAACCAGGTTCACCACGGTGAGCATTACCTCTATACCGATGAGTTTTTGGGACGATTGGACCAACGCCTTCGAGCAAAACGCAGCGTACCTACGGCCTAAATCACCTTCGAGGTGAGCGCGCTATGCGCTCTGATCTTAGGCTTTTTGGAGAAGGGTCTTGGAGGAGCTTTCCGAAGCGTACTCGGGGCTTAATCTCTTGAATATCGCCGTGTAAACCAGGTCACCTGATAGCGACATGGTCAAAAAGGGCAAACCAGCCACAATGGCCGCCATCCAACCGGAAGCATTTGCAGGGTACATGCCACCCCATAACCAAACCGTGGTATTGGAAACCACAAAGAACAAGAGCGAAGCCATGGGAACGCGAAGGAAGGTTCCCGACCAGGTTGGACGGTTACCCCATGGACCCAAGATGGCCAGTATCCCGTAGGTCCCGTAAAGTACCCAAGGTCCGGGCTGGGACCAGTAGGCCCCTACCTGTTGAGCATCCATGCCATAAAGTAGGCTGTTAACCACGGCATCCCCAACCAAACAAGAGAGCACAAGGACCCCCAACCGAGTCCAACGGGAAGAAGTCGAAGACCAACGATGCAGATTCCAGGCCAGGGCCAGGGTCGGGGCAAAATTGACCGGGTGGGGCAAAACCCTCAACAAGACCACAACCAAAACCAGGGCAGCAGCAGGCCATGCGTTCCAAAAAGAATTCCAGCGGGAGGATACAGTAGGCATAAAAGGAGGTTAGACAAGCCCAAAGGCAAGATGGGTCAAATTTACCGTTAATTAAGCTTTTCTGAACGATGCGCCTCGTTGCGCATTTGATGCGACAGTGCCGGCCCCAAAAAGGCCTCGATCCGATGATGGACAAGGTAGAGGAACGGGGTCATGACCAAGGCAGCAAACCACTTGAAAGCGTAATTCAAAAGAGCCACAGACCAAACCCTGTCCAAGGGCCAATCGGCTCCCCAATAAAAAGCGATGTACAAAACCAAAAACGAATCGATCCCTTGCGAAACCATGGTGGAACCCGTCGCCCTCAGCCAGAGTTTGCCCTCCCCTGTTGCTTTTTTGATCCGTTGGAATACCCAAACATCCACCACCTGCCCTACCAAAAAGGCCGTTACGGACCCCAAAATGATCCATAAACCTTGGCCAAAAACGGCACTGTACGCCACCTGATAATCCGTTACACCGCGGGATAGGCCCGATGCCCTCCAAAATTCGGCCGGTGGCAAGGACAAACTCCCGTAGATCATAACAAAAGAATACGTGATGCAGACCGCAGCCAACGAGCTGAACCAAACCACCACCTTCTGCCCGTAATACTCGTTGATCAGGTCGGTCATGACAAAGACCACAGGCCATAACAAAACCCCGGCAGTCAGGTTCATATCCCCCAGGGGTCCATTTGGCTTCCAGCCCAACCAATCGTTGAGTGAGAATATTTTAACCCCAATAAATTCAGCCAACAAGGCATGGGTCAAAAACACAAAACCCAGGACCAAGAACAGGATAACTTTGGGCCATGGCCACGGGGGGGCGGTCGTATGGTTCATGTTAAAATTTACAATATGGCGCCACCATTACCGCGATGTGCCTCCGTTATTTGTGTGAAAATAACACCCTCTAGGTATGGAAAGTTTTGTGGTTTTTAATCCCGTTCGGCTCAAATTTGGCGAAGGGGTCACCGATTCCTTGTCCGCCGATCTAAAGGAGCATGGAATATCCAACGTCCTGATTCTTATTGGGAAAGGATCGGTCAAACGAAGTGGGCTTTTGGATCGCCTTCAATTGCAACTGCGCGAGCAGGGCCTTCGTTCCGAGGTCTTTGAAGGTATACGCTCCAATCCAATCTACGAGGACGCGGATCGCGCCGTGGAGCATGCCCGTTCCATGAAGGCCGAAGCGCTTTTGGCCGTAGGGGGCGGTTCGGTTATCGATACGGCCAAAGCCGTTGCTGCAGGGTACTTTGCCGACCATTCCGTTTGGGATTTTTATGCCGGGGGTGCCCCCAAACCCACCCGGGCTTTACCCTTGTTTGTTGTTCTCACCTTGGCGGCGACCGGAACCGAAATGAACCGGGCCACAGTCCTTCAAAACAATGCCACCGGCCAAAAACGCGGCTGGGGTAACGAGCTCCTCTTTCCCAAAGTTTCCTACCTTGACCCGCTTCTGACCACCACCGTACCCGCGGATTATACCGCCTACGGGGTGGCTGATCTGATGGCCCATGCCTTGGAACAGTATTTTGCCCCGGATGATTCCCCCCTTTCGGATGCTTTTGCTTTGCAGGTTCTTCGTCAGGCCATGATTTATGGCGCAAGGGCGGTTCACAATGGCCTGGATACCGAAGCCAGAGCCCAGGTCTTGTGGTTATCCACCGTGGCCCTCAACGGTACCCTCATCGCCGGAAAGCGCCGAGGGGATTTTGGGGTCCATGCGGTGGAACATGTTTTGAGTGCCCGCTACGATGTCCCCCACGGGGCAGGATTATCGGTGGTCTATCCCGCTTGGATACAAATGTTTGCCCCACAAATCCGCAGCAAACTGGAGGCCCTTGAGGATGCCTGCACGGGTTGGCGGAATCATCACCCCGACCCCAAGGTGCGCTTTGGCACCGCCGGCACTGGCCATCCCGAGATCCCCTTCTTGGGCATGCTGGAAGATTTCTTTGAATGCATCGGTACCCCAACCCGCTTGAACCAGCTCGGTATATCACCCCAAGAAAAAGCTCCGTTGGTGGTCGACCTGGCCCAACATCGGGCAACCGGAAATTACTTTACCCTGCAGGAACCGGAATGGCAGCGCTTGGTGGATTTGATGTTTTAGCGGTACCTCGAAAAAAGATCCGAAGCCATCCACTGGGCCTGGTGAAGGACCTCTGTTTGTATTCCGGTGGCGATACCCCGTTGGGTTAATGCCCTGATCCACCATTCGGTTGGTACATTCCCAACCAATTCATCTTCGGCAAATGGGCAACCCCCGTAACCCAAAAGGGCCCCTTCCAAGCGATGACAACCGCTGTCCAAAGCCGCCAAGATTTTGGTTTCTACCTTGGATGGATGCGCATGCAGATGAAGACTGAGATTCAAATCCGGAAAGGCGTTGACCACCAACGCGTAAAGGGATTCAATTTCGGACGGTAAGGCCATGCCCACCGTATCGCTCAACGAAAAATTACGGATTCCTACCTCCACCAAGCGTTGAATCCAATCCAAGACCATTTGCTCGGAATACGGATCCCCGTAAGGGTTCCCAAAACCCATGGACAAATAAACCCAAAGCTCACGACCACTTCGAACCACAGCCTCGGACCAGGGGGCAATCATTCGGTAGGCTTCTTCGCAGGATTTACGTGTGTTTCGGGCTTGGAAGGTCTCGCTCACCGAAAAAGGGTAACCGACGATGGATACCGCGTGGTGATCCAAGGCCTGTTGGAGGCCCGTATCGTTGGCCACAACCACCGAAAGGCGGGTTTTGGAATGGCCCAAATCCAAGCCGTCCAGAACCTCACCGGTATCTTTCATTTGAGGAACCGCTTTGGGTGAAACCAAGGAACCCGCGTCCAAAACCTCAAATCCCACCCCCATTAGGAGCTGTAAATAGCTGATTTTGACATCGGTAGGCACCCAATGTCGAAGGCCTTGCATCGCGTCCCTGGGGCACTCCACCAGGAGGTATTGATTTTGGTTCATTCCTTTACGTGGGATGGTCGACTTACGAAATTTGAGCCAAGACCTTCCTTATTTTGCAGTCCCTAAAGTACAAATAGGCTAGGATGAACGAATTGGAACCTGAAATTCAGCAACCCGAAAACGCGGACGAAGTTTCTGTGAATGCAAACACTCCCCAAGAGGTTGCCTCTTCCCCGATGGACGAGGCGTCATTGCCCATGAACGACCTTTCTCCCGAGGACGAGGAAGACATCTTATCACCTAATGATGCTCAGGAAATGCCGGCGTACCACGCCATGGATTTGGAGGCTCTTTTGACCCATTTAGGCGAAGCCATCAAAAAAACAAGCTTGGAGGGCGAACACCCCAAAATTCGCTCCATCAAAACCCAAATTGACCACTGGTTCCAAAAGATTAAAGCTCAACACGAACTGGAAAGCCTGGAAGGCGAGCGGGACACCACCCCTGTTGCGCACTCCCCCCTCTTTCTTTTGTACCAAGATTTGTGGCAACGGTACCAGAACCGTCGTCATCAAGAAAAGCAAGAGAAAGAGGCCAAAATGCAAGCCAACCTTTTGCTCAAAAAGTCCATGCTGGACGAATTACAACAGATTGTTGATCAGGAGGAGCAAGGTAAAGTTGGCTTAAACGAACAGCTCAAGGACCTCCAAAACCGTTGGAAGGAATGCGGACCCGTGCCTGCAGAACAACGCCAGGAGTTGTGGAACCAGTACCATTGGCTCCACGACCAATTCTATAACAATTTACGAATCAATCGGGAACTCAAAGAATTGGACCTTTCAAGGAATTTTGAGCTCAAAACTACCTTGTGCGAGCAGGCCGAAACCCTGCTTTTGGAAGCCGATATCCTGCAAGCGGGCGTAAAGCTATCGCAATTGCACGAACAGTGGAAGGCCATAGGGCCTGTACCTCGTCACCAATCCGACGATTTGTGGAATCGTTTCAAAAACGTTTCAGACCGCATCTTCCAAAGCCGTAGGGGCAAGTTCGAAGAAATGGACAAAATCCGTTCCCAAAACTTGGAAGCCAAGACCAAACTCTGCGAAAATTTGGAGATTCTGGTACAAACCTTGGGGGATTCCAAACCCAATTGGAATACCCTATCGGCCACCATTGACCTTCTACAGCAGGATTGGCGTGCCACAGGCCCGGTCGCCAAAGACCAACAAGAAGGGGTTTGGAAACGCTTCAAAAGCGGACTTGATGCCTTTTATTCGGCACGCCTACAGCATTTTAAAGCGGTCAAAGCCGAAAACCAGGTTGCAGCCCAACAACGAGAAACCTGGTGCAAAGAAGCTGAGTCATGGCAGAATTCCGAAGATTGGAAAAACGGTACTATCGCCTTGATGAACCTCCAAAAAGCTTGGAAAGAAGCTCCGGCCCTGCCACGTAAACTATCCGATAAATATTGGAATCGTTTCCGTTCGGCCTGCGATGCCTTCTTCACCCGCAAAAATGAGTTTTTTGCCGAAGAAAAATCCAAGCAGGGTGAGAACCTTCTCAAGAAAGAAGCCCTCATTGCTGAACTTTCGGCTTATCAAAGCACAGGAAACCCTGCAGATGATTTGGCGTACCTGATGCAAATCCAAAAAACCTGGGGGGAAATCGGTTTTGTTCCGATGAACCGCAAAGAAGCTTTGCAGCAACAATTCCGTACCCTGACCAACGCCTGGTTTGACCGACTCAAAGTCAACCGCGAAACCCAGCGTGAAGCCCAGTACCAACAACGCTTGGACAAAATGATCCAAAACCCCGGCGGAGACAAAGAAATGGGGCGTGAGCAGACCCAAATTCAATACAAAGTCAACGACTTACGCAAAGAAATCGACTTGTTAGAAAACAACTTGGGGTTCTTTGGTCGATCCAAGAACGCGGACCTAATGAAGTTGGAGGTCGAAAAGAAAATTCAAGGTCTGAAGGCTCAGCTCCTGCAGGCCGAAGCCCGTTTGCGGCTACTCAAACAATCCCGCAAAGAAAGCGATACCAAGACGGCTCCCGTTACCCAAAATCAGGAATCGAATTTGCGTAATAACCGTAACAATACCTCAAAATCACGGGGATAAGGCGCTTCGATGGCCGGAATATTCCGTTCCGGACTCTCGATACTGACCGAATGCGCATGCAGTGCCAGACGTCGCATCATCGGTGTTTCCAATTCCTGGTCCTTGGACATTCGGTACTTGCGGCCTTTGATGGCCGATAACAACGGATATTCTCCGCCGTACACGTTGTCAGCCACAATGAGGCAGTTCTGAGAGGCCAGGTGAACCCGAATTTGGTGAGTACGACCCGTGACCGGTCGACATTCCAGTAAGGTGAAATGCCTAAAATAGGCGAGACTGTGGACGTAGGTCAACGCCGATTTACCGTTACGAAAATCGACCCGAACACTGCCGTCCCTGCCCTGACCCAAGGGCAAATCGATGGCCTGTTGATCAAAACGGTGGATACCACCAACGAGTGCATGGTAAACCTTGGTGACTTGCCTTTTTTCGAAGGCTATCGCTACGGAACGGTAGGCCTCTTCCGAGGCAGCAAAAAGCATCACTCCGGAGGTTTCCTTGTCCAAACGATGGCAGGGGCTCAAGGCAGGATTCCATGCCTTGGCCATCCGAAGGAGGCTGGCCGAACCGGGAGTCCGCTCATCCAACGTAGCCACCAGGGGCGGTTTATTCACGGCCAAGACCTGGTCCTCTTGCCACAAAATCATGTCCTCAAACGAAGGCCTCTTCATGGCGCAAAGTTAACCGCCTCGACTAGGTCTGGGCCTTGTTCAGGGTAAAGCCAAAGGTGGACCCTACCCCGGAAGAAGACCGCACATGGATGGTCTGACCATGGACATCCAGCATATGCTTGACAATGGCCAATCCCAGACCGGTTCCTCCTTCGGAACGTGAACGACCCTTGTCCACCCGGTAAAATCGCTCAAAAAGCCGGGGATGGTGCTCCGGTTCAATCCCCATTCCGTTATCTGAAATTTCCAAAAGGAATTGTTGGCCCATATCAAAAACCCCAACCTGGGTCAGGCCGTTGTCGTTCCCGTAGTGTATCGAGTTCGAAAGTAGATTAACCAAAACCTGCCTGATTTTTTTTCGATCAGCGCGGACAACAAAAGGTGGTTGGCAACCGGTCTTGATTTCGATGGTAATTCCCCGGTTTCTGGCCTTGTGATCCACCGAATCAAAAACATCCTGTAACAATTCGTGCAAATCAAAATCTTCCCATTCCATTCGCACAGTACCGGATTCCAATTCGCTGATGGTCAACAAATCTTTGACCAAGGCCTCCATGCGATCTGCCGAACGGGCCGCCTTTTGAAGAAAACTGAGGTTGGTCGCAGGATCTTCCATGGCTCCATCCAAAAGGGTGTGGATATAGCCTTGAATATTAAAAATGGGGGTCTTGAGCTCATGAGAAACATTCCCCAAAAATTCTTTTCGGTAGCGTTCCAATTTCTCTTGTTCTTCTCGCTTGAGGTTCTGTTCCTTGGTCCAAACCGAAACGACCTCTTCGACCTGGGCCAAAGGATCCGAACCCAAGCCAAGGCCCGATTCGTTGGTTAACGATGATTTGGTCAGGCTGATGGCATCCAGGATTCGTTGGACGTGGCCAAGTACAAATTTTCGAACCAAAAATTGGGTCACCCAGCCCGAAGTGAGAGCGCTTCCCATCACCAAAACCAACGTTTCCCAGCGCGGAAGACCCAAGGTTCCGGCCAACAAGGCTACTGAAATGGCCGTTAGGACGGAGACCAACCCCGCCAACTGCCCCGGAGAAATTTTTTTAAGCAAGCTCGAATTTATAACCTACACCCTTGATGGTGCTAATGTAGGCATCACCGAGCTTTTCGCGGAGTTTGCGGATATGAACGTCAATGGTACGGTTGATGACCACCACGTCGGAACCCCATATTTGTTCCAAAATTTGGTCCCTGGTAAACACCTTACCGGGTTTGGAGGCCAAAAGGAAAAGCAATTCAAATTCTTTGCGAGCCAGGGGCACGGTTTGCCCCGCCTGGGTTACCCGGTAAGCCTCACGGTCGATCACCAAATCACCCACCTGCAATCGGTTTTTTACCTCGTTGGTCGATTCGTTTTGGGAACGACGTAGGATCGCTTCAATTCGGCTCAACAAGGCCCGGGGTTTGATCGGTTTGGTCAAGAAATCATCGGCTCCGGCCTGAAACGAAAGCACCTCGACAAATTCCTCTTCACGGGCTGTCAAAAAAAGGACAAAACACGATTTGAGCGAAGGAATCTGGCGCAACTGCTTGCAGGTTTCCATGCCGTCCATTTTGGGCATCATCACGTCAAGAAGGACCAAGTCAGGAATAAAATCTTTGGCCACTTTGAGGGCATCCTGACCGTTTTCGGCGGTTTTGACCGCATAACCCTCTTTGACTAAATTGTAAGATATAATCTCCAAAATATCGGGCTCATCGTCCACGACCAGAATTTTGGTTAATTTGGAGGGACCGGAGGTTGACATAGGTTCAGGGCTTATTCCACCACGAAGGAATATAACAATTCATGCCGACTGTGTTAAGTCCAAGTTAAGTTAAAATACCTCTAACCTGCTTCCAGGGCCTCCTTGAGCAATGCCGAAGCCTTGGCCGGCTGGGCCTTGCCCCCTGTTCTTTTCATGATTTCTCCCATAAACAAAGCAAGGAGGCCCTTTTTGCCATCGCGGTATTCCTGAACTTTGGCAGGATGGGCCGCCAAAACCTCTTGGACCAATACGGGCAAATCGTCTCCTTGGGTTGGTTCGCCCAAACCCAGTCCCTGGAGCAAGTTCTCCAAGCTTTGGGTGGGTTGCTCCAACCAAGCCGGCCAAACTTGTTGCACCGCTTGGTGATGGGTTAATTTTTCATCCTGGACGGCATTGATTAATTGAGCCAGAGAAGCTGCCGAAACGGGTAGGTCAGCAACCGGCAAAGCTTTGGCATTCAGCCAACTTTTGACCGGCCCCATGGTCCAATTGGCGGCCTGCTTGGTATGGGATGTACCCGAAACGAGGTCCAAAAACCAAAGCGCCAAATCTTTTTGGTCGCAAAGAACCCCGGCGTCGTAGGCACTGAGTCCCATTTCGTTGATCAAACGTGCCGTTAACTCGGCCGGCAAAGGTGGCATGGTTCGCTTGATGCGGTCAACCTCGTCAAGGGTCAACCGAATCGGTGGTAAATCCGGTTCAGGAAAATAGCGATAATCGTTGGCCGCTTCTTTGGAACGCAAAGCAAAGGTGTTTTGGGCTTGAGGGTCAAAAGACCGGGTTTCGGATTCGATTCGTTCCCCCTTCTCGACCATTTCGCATTGCCTTTGGAACTCGTATTCAATGGCTTTTTGAACGTGGCGCATCGAATTCATGTTTTTGACCTCCACTTTGGCCCCAAATACGTTGGAACCAAAGGGCCTTACCGAAATATTGGCATCGCACCGCAGAGAACCTTCTTCCATGTTGCCATCACAGACTTCCAAATAGCGTACCAAACGACGAATTTCTTGCAAATAGAGGTAAGCATCGCGAGCGCTTCGCATATCCGGTTCGGATACAATCTCCAGCAAGGGGACTCCGCATCGATTCAAATCCACCAACGTATCAAGCGGGTCCTGATCATGGATGCTTTTGCCCGCATCTTCTTCCATATGAATCCGGGTTATTCCAACCCGACGCACACCGTTCTCCGTCTCCAAATCCAAATAACCATCGTAAGCCAAGGGTGTTAAATGTTGTGTTATCTGGTAGCCTTTGGGCAAATCGGCATAGAAATAATTCTTGCGTGCAAATTCATTGTATTCCCGAATACGGCAATTCATCGCCAATCCCAACAAAACACCGTACTCCAAAACTTGTCGATTAAATCGTGGAAGAGTTCCCGGATGGCCCATGGAAATCGGTGATAACAACGTATTGGGTAAGGCCCCGTATTCGGTGCTATCACCACAAAAGGCCTTGGATTGGGTCCGTAACTGTACGTGGACTTCCAAGCCCACGATCAATTCATATTTGGTCAAAACTTCGTTGCTCATGGATTCTAGGAGGGCTCTTTCAAGGTAAGCAGCCCTTGCTCAAAGGCTGATTTTAAGGTTTCGATCGTGGGTGTCCCGTTCGTTGATGGCCAATCGGCACTCCCCATGGCCAAATGAGCTTGACCCCCACCTTGGCCGCCCATGGTGGATAACAAAGCCCGCAAGATTTTGCCCGCGTTGCGTGTTGCACTCGACGCATCGCTGCATGCCAACGCCACGTGGAGCCTTCCCTCCATCAGGGATCCCAGAACCACCATTGCATGGGGGTTATGGTTTCGCAATTTGGACGCCATGGCTTTGAGGGAATCGGCATTGCGCAAATCGTAGATTCTAAGCAATAGGGATGAGCCCGAAGCATGCGGTTCAAATCCCGATTGGGCTTCTTGGACCAACGTGTCCACCCGCTTTTGTTCCCATTCATCCATCTTCTTGCGAAGCTGCCCCAATTCTTCCAGGTTTTTGGAAGCCTGTGCCCATAGGTCCACCGGATTTTTGAACAAGGCTTTGACCCTATCCAACAATTGCAAGCGTTCTTCGACCCAAGCCTCGGCATGGGCTCCACAAACCGCTTCGATCCGCCGAATGCCGGATGCGACCGCCGATTCGGAGGTTACCCGAAAAAAACCAATTTGACCGGTGTGCGCAACATGGGTCCCCCCGCACAATTCCATGGAATAGGTGCCACCAAAGGAAATAACCCGAACGAGATCCCCGTATTTTTCGCCAAACAAGGCAGTAGCCCCATCCTCCATGGCTTGTTTTAGTGGAATCTGCCTGGACTCCACCAAGGGCAAAGCCTGCCGTACCGCACGGTTGACTTCCTCCACAATCGCATGGATTTGAGGTTCGGTAACACGACCCGTATGGGCAAAGTCAAAGCGCAATTGGTGCGGCGAAACCAAGGAACCTTTTTGCTGGACATGATTGCCCAAATGCATACGCAAGGCGGTATGCAAAAGATGGGTGGCGCTATGATGCGCACTGGTGTTCAATCGTCGTGAAGCATCCACCACCGCACGAAATGTCAGTTCCGGATTGGAAGGCCAACGATTGACGCGGTGGATCCAAACATGATTTTCTTTGAAAACATCCAAGACTTCGATGGTTTCGCCATCCGAAGATTCCAAGGACCCGGTATCCCCCACCTGCCCTCCGGATTCCGCATAAAATGGGGTTTGTTCCAAGACGACCTGGTACTGTTCGGTATCCCCACTTTGGACCTTTCGTTGACGCAGAATACGGCTGGAGCATTCCAAATGATCGTATCCCTCAAAGCGAGTTTCCAAAGTGGTATCACCGTCCGTCCAATTCATCCATTCCCAATCGCCGGTCACCAAACGGGTGGCTGAACGAGAACGCTCCTTTTGGACTAGCATGGCTTTATCGAATCCGGGCTGGTCCATCCCATAGCCTTTTTCGGTTAAAACCAGCGCAATCAAGTCCGGCGGGAAACCGTAGGTATCAAAAAGCTCAAAGGCGGTTTCTCCATCCATGGTCGCTCGCGGTTGTTCCGGATGTTCGGCCATCCATTGGTCCATCCGTTGCAGGCCTTTGGCCAAAGTCCGCAAAAAATTGGTCTCTTCGGCATGGAGGGTCTGCTCCATCAGGTTTTTTTCGCGAACCAGCTGCGGCAGTACCCCACCAAGGCTGGATACCACCGTGTCCACCAAACGATAAAGGGTAGGGACTTCAAAACCCAAATAGGTATAGCCGTAACGTATCGCTCGACGAAGGATCCTTCGACAAACATACCCTGCCTTGGCATTGGAGGGCAATTGCCCATCGGCGATAACCAGGCAAACGGCTCGCATATGGTCGGCCACCACCCGCATTGCGATATCAACGGCTTCGTGGCCTGCACCGTAGCGCTTGCCCGAACAGGCTTCGATCTCTTGAATCAACGGTCCAAAAACATCGGTATCGTAGTTGCTGGAAGCACCGACCACGGCACGGCACAAGCGTTCAAAACCCATACCGGTATCCACATGCCGGGCTGGCAATGGCTGAAGGCGCCCGTCCGCCAGGCGCTGGTATTGCATAAAAACCAGGTTCCATAATTCAATGACCTGGGGGTGATCTCGGTTCACCAAGGTCCGCGCATCCACGGCACGACGCTCATCTTCGGACCGCAAATCCACATGGATTTCGGAACAGGGACCGCAGGGCCCGGTATCCCCCATTTCCCAAAAATTGTCTTTTTTGTTACCGCGCAATATTCGGTCTTGGTCAATCCATCGCGTCCAAAAATCATGGGCTTCTTGGTCCGGCTCCAAGCCCTCCGAAGCATCACCTTCAAAATAGGTAACATAGAGGCGATCCTTGGCCAAACCGTAGGGCCCGGTCAACAATTCCCAGGCCCATGCGATGGCTTCTTCTTTGAAATAGTCCCCAAAAGACCAGTTTCCCAGCATCTCAAAGAGGGTATGATGGTAGGTATCCTTTCCGACATCCTCCAAATCGTTGTGCTTACCCGATACCCTCAAACAAGGCTGGGTATCGGCGACCCGGCGGTGGTCCGGGATTCGGTTCCCCAAGAACAAATCCTTGAATGGATTCATGCCGGCATTGGTAAACAACAACGTGGGATCACCCTGAACCAGCAGCGAAGCCGGAGCGGCAATATGATGCCCTTTGGAAGCAAAAAAATCCAAAAAAACCTGTCTGACTTGTTCGGCCTTCATACCCATGGGATCCATTCGTGTTAAGGCCCGAAATTACTTAATTTTGGGCAAATGGCTCGTCTGCGCTACGAATTCAATCCGGTCAAACTGGTCTTTGAACAGGTTCGCCAACCTTGGCACAAGCGCCTCCTGGTCTTGTTGGGCTATTTTTCGGCGGCTGCGGTCTCCTCCGTGCTGGTTATCTCCTTGGCATACACCTTTTTGGACTCCCCCAAAGAAAAAAAACTTCAAGAAGAACTCTCCGAAATGGAGCTGCGTTACCAGGACCTTAACCGACGTCTAGATTTGATGCGTCAGGTGGCCACGGACCTGGAGCAAAGGGACCGCAACATTTACCGGGTCATTTTTGAAGCCGAACCCCTGCCTGCTCCTTCGGGCCCCCAAAAGTCCGACCTCAATGCCTATGCTTACCTAGCCAATTACCAGTACGGGACCCTCATGGCCACCACCGCCCTCAAAACCGAGGCCCTCAGCAAGACCTTACTTGACCAATCCCAATCCTACGGGGAATTGAGCCGCCTCATACGCCAAAAAAACCGCCTCTTGGAGGCTATGCCGGCCATACAGCCCATGGCCATGAGCGGACGGCTCCGTGGTGAACCGGTTTCCGGCTTCGGGTACCGGATGGATCCCATCTACAAAACCGTCAAATTTCATGAAGGCCTTGATTTTACAGCCCCCATGCACAGCCCCGTTTATGCCACCGGGGACGGGACGGTCAAAGAAATGGTGCGCATGGATCGGGGCTACGGGAATTACCTGCTCATCAACCACGGTTACGGGTACCAAACCTTGTACGCCCACCTGTCCCGTTTTGAGGTCAGGCCCGGCCAAAAAGTAAAAAGGGGTCAAATCATAGCCCGTCTTGGCAATACCGGCAAAAGCACCGGCCCCCATCTGCATTACGAAGTTCACAAAAACGGTCGCAAAGTGGACCCGGTCTACTTTATATTTAATGACCTAAACCCCGCACAGCACCAGGAGCTCCTTGCCAAAGCCTCGAGTGCCAACCAATCGTTGGACTAATGGACCAGGAAAACAA
>Ga0172372_10007892_pt1 | contig 14210 bp, 10 predicted proteins | sample LakKiv5m_2_FD_114544 | JGI IMG/M metagenome (GOLD analysis project Ga0172372, IMG submission 114544) | Freshwater microbial communities from Kabuno Bay, South-Kivu, Congo - kab_092012_9.5m | ecosystem: Environmental > Aquatic > Freshwater > Lake | place: Democratic Republic of the Congo...
CCGGCCTTGACCAGCTCGCGAATGGCGTAGACGCCGTTCGGGTCACGGTAATCCGCGAAGCTTTCGCCGATGCGCTCGCGCGTGGCCCCCTGGAACACTCGGCGTGACTGACCATCGTAGCCCCAGAAATAGCCTTCGCTGCCATAGCTCAGCCGCTCGAACACGGCGACCGCCTGGTCGCGCGCCTGCAGGTCGCCCTCGGCAGAGCGTTCGTAGATCGGCCCGATGGCGTTGCGCGCCAGCTCGACGTAGTGCTTGAGCTCGGCACGGCGGTCGCGAATCAGATTGGCGCGGGTCTGCGCTTCCTGCTGGTCGGCCAGATCCTGCAGCTGTAGCACCGAGACCCCGCTGAGTATCAGGGTCAGCAACAGAATCGGGCCAAGCGCAAGCAGGAGCAGCTTCGCCCGCAGACGTAAGGAGGACAGCATGTCGGCAAACCCCTATAAAAAGCACGGTTAAGTAGTGCCATTGTGCCACCAACTACATACCTAGAAGAACGCGACTAAATGCCAATTCAAGGGAACGGCCGCTGCTGCCGATGAACGCCGTTCGCATAAACGAAAAAACCCCGCCGAGGCGGGGTTTCTTGTAGGCGCTGCGCGCTTACTTCTTGTGGCCCAGCTTGCGCAGCTCCTCGTCGCGCAGCTCGCGACGCAGGATCTTGCCGACGTTGGTGGTCGGCAGGCTTTCGCGGAACTCCACATAGCGCGGCCGCTTGTAGCCGGTCAGGTTGTCGTGCATGTGCTGCATGACCTGCTCCTTGGTCAGGCTCTCGCCCGGCTTGACCACCACGAACAGCTTGATCGCCTCACCGGACTTCTCGTCCGGCACGCCGATGGCGGCGCACTGCAACACGCCCGGCAGGCTGGCCAGCACATCTTCCAGCTCGTTGGGATACACGTTGAAGCCGGACACCAGGATCATGTCCTTCTTGCGGTCGACGATGCGGATGTAGCCATCTTCCTGGATGACGCCGATATCACCGGTCTTGAACCAGCCGTCCGCGTCGATCACCTCGTCCGTGGCCTCCGGCCGCTGCCAGTAGCCCTTCATTACCTGCGGGCCCTTGATGCACAGCTCGCCGATCTCGCCCTGCGCCAGCTCCTGGCCGTCATCGTTGATGACCTTGAACTGCGTGGAGGGCACCGGAATGCCGATTGAGCCGAGCTGAATGTGCTCGATGGGGTTGACCGAGGCCACCGGACTGGTTTCGGTGAGGCCGTAGCCTTCGCAGATCGGACAGCCGGTGACCTGCTTCCAGCGCTCGGCCGTGGCCAGCTGCAGCGCCATCCCGCCCGACAGGGTGACCTTGAGCGCCGAGAAATCGAGCTTGCGGAAGTCTTCGCTGTTGCACAGCGCGACGAACAGGGTGTTGAGCCCGACGAAGCCGCTGAAGCGGTACTTGCCCAGGTCCTTGATCATCGCCGGCAGATCGCGCGGGTTGGAGATCAGGATGTTGTGGTTGCCGCTGAGCATCATCGCCATGCAGTGAAAGGTGAAGGCGTAGATGTGATAGAGCGGCAACGGCGCGATCAGCACTTCGCTGCCGTCATTGAGGTTCGCGCCCATCAGCGCCTTGCACTGCAGCATGTTGGCGACGATGTTGCGGTGCGTCAGCATGGCGCCCTTGGCCACGCCGGTGGTGCCGCCGGTGTACTGCAGCACGGCCACGTCTTCGCTCTTGGGCGACGCTTCGCGCACCGCCTTGCCGCGGCCGAGCGCCAGGGCATCGTTGAGCTTGACCGCTTTCGGCAGGCTGTAGGCCGGCACCATCTTCTTCACGTGCTTGACCACCGCGTTGATCAGCATGCGCTTGAGCGGCGGCAGCATGTCGGCGACTTCGGTGATGACGACGTGCTTGATGCCGGTCTTGGGCAGCACTTCCTCGGCTAGGTGCGCCATGTTGGCCAGGCAGACCAGCGCCTTGGCGCCGGCGTCGTTGAACTGGTGTTCCATCTCCCGCGCGGTGTACAGCGGGTTGGTGTTGACCACGATGAGCCCGGCGCGCATGGCGCCGAACACCACGATGGGATACTGGATGAGGTTCGGCAGCTGCACCGCGATGCGGTCGCCAGGCTGGAGATCGGTGTTCTGCTGCAGGTAGGCGGCGAAATCGCCGGACAGCTTGTACAGCTCACCGTAGGTCAGGGTCTTGCCGAGATTGCTGAACGCCGGCTTGTCCGCGAAGCGCTCGCACGACTGTTTGAGCACAGCCTGGATGTTCTGGTACTCGTCGGGATTGATCTCGCTGGCGACCCCAACAGGATACTTATCCTTCCAGAAGTTATCGGTCATGAACCCCACTCCTAAGCAACCGCTTTATCACTGCGCGATGGCAGCTGTTTTGTTGTGATTTGTTAACTTTTGTACCGCTGATCGGGCAAAAAGCGTTCCCGAGGTTAGCAGCTTTGCTGGGGAGCGAATAGAGTCCACGAAGGAGGCTTTCGACATAAAGTGACCGGAACAAATATCCCGGTCACTTCATTCCTTGTCTGCGACAGGCGCCCTGCTCGCGCCATCAGGCGCTTTCGCGCAGCTCCCGGCGCAGGATCTTGCCGACCGGTGTCATGGGCAAAGCATCGCGGAACACGTAATGGCGCGGCATCTTGTATCCGGTGAAATTCTCCCGGCAGTAGGCGTGCAGTTCTTCCTGGGTCAGCGTCGGGTCGCTCGGCACGACGAACAACTTGACCGCCTCGCCGGATTTCTCGTCCGCCACGCCGATGGCGGCGCAGGCTGCCACCTTGGGATGAGCCATCACCACTTCCTCGATCTCGTTGGGATAGACATTGAAGCCCGAGACGATGATCAGGTCTTTCTTGCGGTCGACGATGCTGACGAAACCGTCCTGGTCGATCACGGCGATGTCACCGGTTCGCAGCCAGCCCTCTTCGTCGAGCACTTCCGCCGTCGCCTCGGGGCGCTGCCAGTAGCCCTTCATCACCTGCGGTCCCTTCACGCACAACTCGCCGCGCTCGCCCAGCGGCAGGGCATTGCCCTCGTCGTCGATGACTTTCAGCGTGGTGCCGGGCACCGGCAGGCCGACGGTACCCAGCCGCGAATGCTCGCCGTGAGGATTGGCGCAGACCACCGGCGACGTCTCGGTCAGGCCGTAGCCCTCGACGACGGTGCAGCCGGTCATGCTCTTCCAGCGCTCGGCCACCGCCGAAACCAGTGCGGTGCCGCCCGAATTGGTGCCCTTGAGGCGGGAGAAGTCGACCTTCTTGAACTGCGGATGGGCCATCAGCGCGACGAACAAGGTGTTGAGGCCGAGGAAGGCGGAGAACTGCCAGCGCTGCAGCTCCTTGACGAAGCCATTGATATCTCGCGGGTTGGTGATCAGCACGTTGTGGTTGCCGGTGACCATCATGCACATGCAATTAACCGTGAAGGCATAGATGTGGTACAGCGGCAGTGGCGCGATCATCACCTCCTGGCCTTCGCGGATCACCGGGTGACCCTGGGCGTCGAGCTGCTGCATGTTGGCCCGCACCTGCTGCATGTTGGCCACCAGGTTGCCGTGGGTCAGCATTGCGCCCTTGGCCACCCCCGTGGTGCCGCCGGTGTACTGCAGCACAGCGATGTCATCCAGGCTGAGCGGCGTCGGCTTCAGGCTGTGGCGCGCGCCGTCGCGCAGCAGGTTCTTGAAGGCGACGGCCTGCGGCAGGCTGTAGTCGGGCACCATCTTCTTCAGATGCTTGACCGCCGCATTGACCAGCGCCCCGCGCAACGTCGGCAGCATGTCGCCGATCTGCACCTCGATCAGGTGCTCGATCGCGGTGTCGGCCAGCACCTCCTGCACGTGGTTGCCGAACGTATTGAGGTACACCAGCGCCCGCGCGCCGGAATCCTGAAACTGGTGGCGCATCTCCCGCGTGGTATACAACGGGTTGGTGTTGACCACGATGAGCCCCGCACGCAGCGCGCCGAACACCGCGACCGGGTACTGCAGCAGGTTGGGCATCTGGATGGCGATGCGATCACCTGGCTGCAGATCGGTGTGGTGCTGCAGCCAGGCGGCGAACGCGGCGGAGTAACGTTCTAGATCGGAATAGCTGAGGGTCACGCCCATGTTGCTAAACGCCGGGCGGTCGGCGTGCGCCTTGCAGGCGCGCTCGAACACTTCCACGACCGAGCGATAGGCAGCGAGATCGATGTCGTTGGGCACGCCGGAAGGGCGTTTGTCATTCCAGAATTCAGGCTGCATTGTTATTGGCCTCTTTACCTGAGAGTGTCTGGCCCACGCACAGCGGGCTCTGGCGAACTTAGCAGGTCGGCGTCGCGGCGCAACAGCCCGAGCCGCATTAATCACCGCTGTGAATCTTTCATCACGGCATCACGCGGTCCGGCGCCGGGACAAGCGCAGCCCATGCCTCTAGAATGCAGCCCCAGCGCGCGGCACCGGCCAGCTCGGATCGCGCGAGCCGCTTCGATCCATCGGGCGCAGCATCCGGTGCGCCGACTAGCCTGAGGACAATCCATGAGCACGATCAGCAACACGCCATACTCCGACCTGGAGGTCGGTCAGCAGGCGAGCTACGAAAAACACGTCGAGGAAAAGGACATCCAGCTGTTCGCCGCGATGTCCGGTGATCGCAACCCGGTGCACCTGGATGCCGAGTTCGCCGCCGGTACCCTGTTCAAGGAGCGCATCGCCCATGGCATGTTCAGCGGCGCGCTGATCAGCGCCGCGGTCGCCTGCACCATGCCTGGCCCAGGCACCATCTATCTGGGCCAGACCATGAAGTTCACCCGTCCGGTGAAGATCAACGACACGCTGACCGTGCGCCTGGAAATTCTCGAGAAGCTGCCAAAGAACCGCGTGCGCATCGCCACCCGGGTGTACAACCAGAACGACGAACTGGTGGTCGACGGCGAAGCCGAAGTGCTCGCCCCGCGCAAGCAGGAAACCGTCGAACTGAAGGAGCTGCCGCCGATTTCCATCGGCTGAGCATTTCCAGGTTCGCCACCGGTTGGCGACGGCAGATGGAGGGCGCCCGAGCGGCGCCCTCTTCATTTCTACCACGCCTGTCGGCAGGGAACCGGCCCCAGACGGGGGACAGGCACAAGGCTATTACGGCCGTTGGCTACGCCCCGTGCACTTCCCGCAGGAAGGATGCCGATCCGATCACGCGCGTCGACCATCCAGCGAGCAGTACAAAAAGAACAACAACGGGACCCTCACCCATGCTCATTCGCTCGATCGCTCACTGGCGCCTGGCGGCGCTGCTCCTCGGCGGCTTGCCGCTGGCCGTGCCATCCGCTTCGGCTGTTCCGCTCGACCCAGGCCCGGACGAGGCCCTGCTCTACTACCAACGCGCCGACGGCGACTACAACGGCTGGGGCCCGCACCTGTGGAACACCGCCGACTGCAACGGCAGTGCGACCGAAACCAGCTGGACGCAACCGCTCGCGGCGGCGGAGACTGACCCGGAGCATGGCGCGCTCTACCGCATCCCACTCAGCGCCGACGCCAGCTGCCTGAACCTGATCATGCACAAGGGCGACGAGAAGGATCTGGGCGGTACCGACCTGGTCTGGCGCTTCGACGAACTCGGCCGTCGCGTCTTCACGGTCAGCGGCAACCCGCAATTGTCCAGCACGCCAATAAGCGGCAGCGCCGTGGCGATCAAGGGCGCCCGTGCGCATTGGCTCGATCCGTTCACGCTTGCGCTGGTGGGCGGCGCACCGGGCGCCAGCCGCGTCGAGCTGCGCTATGCCCACGATGCCAGCATTCGCATCGACAGCGAGGCGCGTACCGTCAGCGGCGGACAGGCGCTGGCGATGCAACCGGCCAGCCTGCGCAACGGCCTCAAGCGCCAGCACCCGCATCTGGCCGATGCCCCGGCGTACCGGATCAAGGCCAGCGCACATGCCCTGCGTCGCGCCGTGATGAGCCAACTGGTGGTGGTCGCCTATGACGCGGACGACCGGGTTATCGATGCCACCGAAGTGCAGACCGCCGGCATCCTCGACATGCTGTTCGCCTACAACGGTGAGCTGGGTTCAACGCTCGATGGCAGAGGTGTGTCCTTCAAGCTCTGGGCACCGACCGCACAGCGGGTTCGCCTGCATGTGTTCGATGCGTCCAAACGGCTGCTACCGGGATACCCCAAACCTATGCGGGAGCGGCTCGGCGTCTGGAGCCTGGAAGGTCCGCGTTCGCTGGATCGGCAGTTCTATCAGTACGAAGTCACCGCCTACCGACCCAGCACCGGCAGGATCGAGACGACGCTGGTCAGCGACCCCTACGCCCTGAGCCTGTCACGCAACAGCCAGTACGCCCAGGTGGTCGACCTGAATGCCGATGATCTCAAGCCCGTCGGCTGGGATGCGGTGCGTCCGCCACGCCCGGAGCGCCCTGAAGCGAGCGTGATCTACGAAACCCACCTGCGTGATTTCAGCGCCAGCGACGCCAGCCTGCCGGCCGCGCTGCGCGGCACCTACGCCGCGTTTACCCGACCTGACAGCAACGGCATGCGGCACCTGCGCGACCTGCAGAAGGCCGGGCTCACCCACGTGCAGCTGCTGCCGGTGTTCGACATCGCGACCATCGACGAAGACCCCGCCCGGCGGATCAACCTCGACGATCCCTTCGCCAAGCTCTGCGACCTCTCGGACCAGGCGCGCCAGCGCTGGGCGCAATACTGCAGCGCGGCAAGCATCCGCCAAGTGTTGCACGGCTTCGACCCGGCCAGCGGCCAGGCGCAGTCACTGTACGACGACCTGCGCGGGCTGGATGACTTCAACTGGGGCTACGACCCCTTCCACTTCACCGCGCCCGAGGGCAGCTACGCCAGCGATGCCGAAGGCGTGCAGCGCATCATCGAGTTCCGCCAGATGGTGCAGGCCTTGGCCGGTAACGGCCTGGCCACGGTGATGGACGTGGTCTACAACCACACCAACGCCTCCGGCCTGGCTGACAAATCGGTTCTGGACAAGGTCGTGCCCGGTTACTACCACCGCCGCAACCCCACCACCGGCGCGGTCGAAACCTCGACCTGCTGCGAGAATACCGCCAGCGAGCACCGCATGATGGCCAAGCTGATGATCGACTCGCTGAAGGTCTGGGCCCGCGACTACAAGATCGCCGGTTTTCGCTTCGATCTCATGGGTCACCACATGCGCGAGCAGATCGTCGATGCGTATCGTGCGGTCCGCCGCATCGATCGCGAGACCTATTTCTACGGTGAAGGCTGGGAATTCGGCGAGGTCGCCGGCAATGCGCGCGGCATCAATGCCAACCAGCTGAACATGGCTGGTACCGGTGTCGGCACATTCAACGATCGACAGCGTGATGCGGTACGCGGCGGCAGCCCCTTCGATGGCGGCGACAGCATCCGCCGCAACCAGGGCTTCGCCAACGGGCTCTACCTGCGACCCAACGAGCTGAGTGGCGCCGGGGCTCAGGAAAAAGCGCAACTGCTGCACGTCGCCGACCTGATCCGCGTCGGCATCGCCGGCGGGCTGCGCGATTTCCAGTTCGTCACCGCCGACGGCAGCACGCGCAAAGGCAGCGAGATCGACTACAACGGCCAGCCCGCCGGCTATACGCTGGACCCGCAGGAAACCGTCAACTACGTATCCAAGCACGACAACCAGACGCTGTGGGACAACAACCAGTACAAGTTCGCCAGCAGCCTGTCGGTTGCCGACCGAGTCCGTCTACACCTGGTGGCGCTGTCGGTGCCGCTGTTCAGTCAGGGCGTGCCGTTCATTCATCTCGGCTCCGACATCCTGCGGTCAAAGTCCATGCAGCGCGACAGCTACGACTCGGGGGACTGGTTCAACGCGGTGGATTTCAGCTACCAGGACAACAACTGGAACAAGGGCTTGCCACGCGCGGACAAGGACGGCGACAACTGGCCGCTGATTCGCAGGATCATCGTCGACCCACAGGCCAAACCGGGCACCACCGACATCGTCGCGGCGAAACGACGTTTTCTCGAGCTGCTGAAGATTCGCAGCGATAGCCAGCTGTTCCAGCTCGACAGCGCCCGCGAGGTGCAACGGCGCCTGCAATTCCACAATACCGGGCCTGAACAGCTGCCTGGAGTGATCGCCTTTAGCCTGGCGGATAACCCGCGCGAGGGGCGCGACCTGGACCGCCGCTACAGCGCTTTGATGGTGGTAATCAATGTATCCGACAAGCGGGTTCGCCTGCCGGCCGCCGATGGCTATCGGTTGCATCCGGTGCTCAAAGCCTCGGTCGACCCGATCAACCGCCAGGCAACGGTAAGCAATGGGATGTTCGAGGTTCCGGCGTTCACGACGACGGTGTTCATCCAGCCCCAGACCCGTCGATAAATCGCGCGCAAAAAAAAGGCGACCATAGGTCGCCTAAATGCCTTGCGTGCTCTTTGAATCTGGAAGAACTCAGCGCTTCTTGTGCGCGTCCTTCCAGATGAAATATCCGAAGCCTCCGAGGAAGGCGACCATCAGGCCGACCGTGACCACCCCTGCGAGCACCACATTATCGACAAACATGAGACCTACCTCCGAAACCTGATTCGATGTTCGATGGGTTCAAGGTAAACCCGGGCGACCGGGAAAAAATTGACCCGCGTCAATGGCCGCAAGATGCCGATCCCAGTCGCGCGCAACGACTGATCCAGGTCAAGAAAACGGGGGTATCAGGAAGGAAACGGGGGCGATTCCGCCGCCGAACGCATGAAGCGCGAATAGCGGCATTGGGCACTCATAACGAAACGGTATGAAACGGAGATAGGTGGGAGTGGGTGACGTTCAGCGTTTCTTCGAGGGCTTCTTGCCCTTATTCTTTTTCGGCTTGCCAAGCGGCAGGACCTGCTCGAAGGTCTTGCGCATGTCCTCGAGGCGCTTGTCGTTGAGGTCGTGGATGCGCTTTGCACGCTCTGCGCTGAAGTCGATCAACTTCTCGTCGCTGCTCATTTGCTCGGCCTCGTGTCGATCAGGCGGAAGGTCAGGTTGAGACGCGGCTGCAGCACCTTGCTGGTCCGCGCGATCTGATGTTGCCAATGATGCTGCGTCGCGCCCCTCATGACCAGCAGCGAGCCATGGGCGAGGACGAGCGAGTGTTGAATCCGCCCACTGCCCTTGCGCCGCAGGTCGAAGCGCCGCTCGGCGCCCAGGCTCAGCGATGCCACGACGGGATTGCGGCCCAGTTCGGCTTCGTCGTCGCTGTGCCAGCCCATGGCATCGCCGCCGTTGCGATACAGGTTGAGCAGTGCACCGTTGAAGCGATGTTCCGTTTCGCGCTCCAGTCGCTGACGAATCTCCTGCAACAGCGGTGTCCAGGCCAGCGGCTCGTGCCGCAAGCCGGAATAGCGGTAGCCGACGCCAGCGTCACCGTACCAGGCGACCAGGCGTGGCACCGCAACCTGGCGACCATAGATGCGGATCTGGGGTTGCGACCAGGGCGTGGAGAGGATCAATTCCTGCAGCCAGGCATCGGCGGTTTCGCTGTCGATCCAGCCTGGGTAATGGTCCAAGGCGGCGTCCGGCAACTCGATAGACGACGCGTGGCTCGGGTCGCTCGTCAACACCTCAGACCTCGACGTCGACCCAGAGGCCCTGCCGTGGAAGCTCTTCCAAACCGGCCTGATCCTGCTGGTCGGTCTCGCCCTTCGCCAGCTCTTCCGGGGTGTAACCGCGGCGTTGCCGGCGCCTTTGCTCGTCGCGCAGCATTTCCGCGCTCTCCTGCGGATGCCGGCGATCGAGGGTGACGGCGCTTTCGCCGGAGCTTGGCTGCACCGGCGTCACCGGCGCCACCTCGGGGCGCGGCTTGACCGCGTCCTGCTGGGCACTGACCGGAAATACGCCGCTTGGAATGGGTGGCAGCATGTTTGAGCCCTCTTTGCCGATGAGTCGGCGCAACACCGGCCAACTTTAGCAGGACCGCTACACTTGATGAGTCGAGCAGTCGCCATCGGCCGTCGCTCTCGTGGCGACGTTCCGTTACCATAGCCGGCTTTTTCACAGCGGGAGGCAGCATGGCGCAGCAGTATCTACCGGGGCAACGCTGGATCAGCGACAGCGAGGCGGAACTCGGCCTCGGAACCATCCTCACCCAGGATGGGCGCATGCTCACCGTGCTCTACCCGGCCACCGGCGAAACCCGCCAGTATGCGACGCGCAGCGCGCCACTGACCCGCGTACGCTTCGTCCCGGGTGACGAGATCACCCACTTCGAAGGCTGGAAGATGACCGTGCGCGAGGTCGACGACGTCGACGGCCTGCTGGTCTACCACGGCCTGACCGCGCAGAACGAAGCCCGCACCCTGCCGGAAACCCAGCTGTCGAACTTCATCCAGTTCCGCCTGGCCAGCGACCGCCTGTTCGCCGGGCAGATCGACCCGCTGGCCTGGTTCAGCCTGCGCTACCACACCCTGCAGCATCAGAGCGCCCAGTTGCAGTCCTCGCTGTGGGGCCTCGGTGGCGTGCGGGCGCAACCCATCGCGCACCAGCTGCACATCGCCAAGGAAGTCGCCGACCGCATCGCCCCGCGCGTGCTGCTGGCCGACGAAGTGGGTCTGGGCAAGACCATCGAGGCCGGCCTGATCCTCCATCGCCAGCTGCTCTCCGGCCGCGCCAGCCGGGTGCTGATCCTGGTACCGGAGAACCTGCAGCATCAGTGGCTGGTGGAGATGCGCCGCCGCTTCAACCTGGAAGTCGCGCTGTTCGATGCCGAGCGCTTCATCGAGAGCGATGCCAGCAACCCCTTCGAAGACACTCAACTGGCGCTGGTCTCGCTGGAGTGGCTGAAGGAAGACGAGCGCGCCCAGGACGCCGCCTTCGCCGCCGGCTGGGACCTGCTGGTGGTGGACGAGGCGCACCATCTAGTCTGGCATCCGGAAGGCGCCAGCGCCGAATACACTCTGGTCGAACAGCTGGCCGAAGTGATTCCCGGCGTGCTGCTGCTCACTGCGACACCCGAACAGCTCGGCCTGGACAGCCACTTCGCACGTCTGCGCCTGCTCGATCCGAATCGTTTCCATGACCTCGATGCCTTCCGCGCCGAGAGCTCCAGCTATCAGCCAGTGGCCGAAGCCGTGCAGGAACTGCTCGACGAGGGTCGTCTCTCGCAGCAGGCTCATCAGACCATCCATGATTTCCTCGGCGCCGAAGGCGAAGCCCTGCTCGCCGCCGCCACCGATGGCGATATCGAGGCCAGCAGTCGGCTGATCCGCGAGCTGCTCGACCGTCACGGCACCGGCCGCCTGCTGTTCCGCAATACGCGCGCCGCCGTGCAGGGCTTTCCCGAGCGCCAGCTGCACCCCTACCCGCTGCCCTGCCCCGCCGAATACATGGAGCTGCCGCTGGGCGAGCACGCCGAGCTGTATCCGGAAGTCGCCTTCCAGAGTCAGCAGGAACCGGCCGACGAGCAGAACCGCTGGTGGCAGTTCGACCCGCGTGTCGAGTGGCTGATCGACACCCTGAAGATGCTGAAGAAGTACAAGGTGCTGGTCATCTGCGCCCACGCCGAGACCGCGCTGGATCTGGAGGACGCGCTGCGCGTGCGCTCCGGCATCCCGGCCACGGTATTCCACGAAGGCATGAGCATCCTCGAACGTGACCGCGCCGCGGCCTACTTCGCCGACGAGGAGTTCGGCGCGCAGGTGCTGATCTGCTCGGAAATCGGCAGCGAAGGCCGCAACTTCCAGTTCAGCCACCATTTGGTGCTGTTCGATCTGCCGGCTCATCCTGACCTGCTCGAGCAGCGCATCGGCCGCCTCGACCGTATCGGCCAGCAGCACACTATCCAGCTGCACGTGCCCTATCTGGAAACCAGCCCGCAGGAGCGCCTGTTCAAGTGGTACCACGAAGCGCTGAACGCCTTCCTGGCCACCTGCCCGACCGGCAATGCCCTGCAACATCAGTTCGGCCCGCGCCTGCTGCCGCTGCTGGAAGATGGCGATGACGACACCTTCCAGGGCCTGATCGACGAAGCCCGCGCCGAGCGTGAGCGCCTGGAAGCCGAGCTGCATGCCGGCCGTGACCGCCTGCTGGAGCTCAATTCCGGCGGCGAACAAGGCAAGGCGCTGGTCGAAGCCATCGAGGAGCAGGACGACCAGTTCGCCCTGCCAATCTATATGGAGCAGCTGTTCGACGCATTCGGCATCGACAGCGAAGATCATTCGGAAAACGCTCTGGTGCTGCGCCCCAGCGAAAAGATGCTGGATGCCAGCTTCCCGCTGGGCGACGACGAGGCCGTGACCATCACCTACGACCGCGAGCAGGCCCTGGCCCGCGAGGACATGCAGTTCCTCACCTGGGAGCACCCCATGGTGCAGGGCGGCATGGATCTGGTGCTGTCCGGCTCCATGGGCAACACCGCGGTGGCGCTGATCAAGAACAAGGCGCTCAAGCCGGGCACCGTGCTGCTCGAACTGCTGTTCGTCAGTGAGGTGGTGGCGCCGCGCGCCCTGCAGCTGAGCCGCTTCCTGCCACCGCTGGCGCTGCGCTGCCTGCTCGACGGCAACGGCAATGATCTGGCGGCCAAAGTGGCGTTCGATACGCTCAACGATCAGCTGGAAAGCGTGCCGCGGGCCAGCGCCAACAAATTCGTCCAGGCCCAGCGCGACGTACTGGCCACGCAGATCGCCGCCGCCGAGGCGAAGATCAAGCCGCGCCATGTCGAACGGGTCGCCGAAGCCCAGCGCAAGCTCAAGGCCGGGCTGGACGAGGAACTGGCGCGACTGGTGGCGCTGCAGGCGGTCAACCCGAGCGTACGTGACAGCGAGATCGACGCCCTGCGCCAGCAGCGCGAAGACGGCCTGGCAGCGCTGGAGAAGGCTGCCTTGCGCCTGGAAGCGATACGCGTGCTGGTTGCCGGATAAGCTGGCGCATCCCGGCCATGATCGGCGGGCTGAGGCCCGCCCTCAGGGCCACGTGCGAAGCTAACGGCGCTCCGCCCGGGCGATGCACCAGTAGGCCGCAATTCGGGTGACCAGCGCCTTCGGCCCTTCGGCGTAGAGCCGCCGACCAAGGCGCAGCGCTCGTTGCTGCAGCTGCTCGCGGCGCTGCTGGATACAACGCTGCAACTGTTCTCGAGTCTCCGGCGCGCCGAACAGATCGGGCTCGCGCTCCATCAGCTGGGCCATCATCGCCAGGTCATGGTCATCGCCCAAGGCATCGGCGACCTGCTTGAGCTGATCGGCGCGGCTTTCCAGCGCGTCCGGCCAGCACGGCGAAAGCAGCTGGCAGTGATACCAGTGATCCTTCACCCGCTTGCGCCACTCGTGCAGCAGCTCGTCCGAAGCATCCCGTTCCGCCCGCGCCAGATCCCGCACGCCGTCGCTGTAGGTGCGGCGCAACCCGTTGGCGAGCAGCCCGAAGCCCTTGCCCGACAGCTTCCAGTGCTGCATTTCCTGGGTCAGCGCACGCAGCTCGCCCAGCACCTCGGTCAGCTCCGTCTCGAAATCCCCGTGCACCTCGCCATCCGGCGCAGCGCGCTGCTGCAATTGCAGACGGACCTGGCGGAACGCGTCGCTGACGAACAATGGCTGGTTGGCCCGCGCCAGCGCATCCCAGCTTTCCAGCATCGCCGTGGCATCGCGAGATTCGGCCAGGCGTCGGCCCATGTCACGCAGCCGCCGGTTATCGAGCTTGAAGCGCGCACCGAGCGGCTCGCGCACCAGCCGCAGCAGGGCGCGCAACTCCTTGAAGCGCTTGCGCGCCTGGTGAACGCCTTCCGCACGGCCATCCGCATCGACCGAAAGCGCCTGGATCGCCTTGTCGATGCGCTGCAGGGCGGCCTTGCGCACCTCTTTGGCGGCATTGCGATTGGGGCGAATGCGATAGCCCATCGAATTGCTCTCCATGAAGACGCTCCGCTTGAGCACCGTTAATGGGACCCGCAGCCTGCACCCGACGTTGACCCGTCAGTGTGAAGTTTTTGTGTCAGCGAATGACGTTGCTGCCCGGCTCAACCGTAGCGCTTGCGCGCCTCGATGGCCAACCCGCTGCCGATGCTGCCGAAGCGGTTGCCCTCGACATGGCGCGCCCGCGGCAGCAACCCGGCGACGCTGTCGCGCAACGCGGGAATGGCACTGGAACCGCCGGTGAAGAACACCGTGTCGACCTCCTCGGCACGCACCCCGGCATCGGCCAGCAGCTGCTTGATGCTGGCACCGATGCGTTCGAGCAGCGCGGCGATGGCGCTCTCGAAGCCCTGCCGGCTCAGCTCGACCCGCAGATCCGGCTCGATGCGCTGAAAATCGATGGCGAAG
>Ga0172372_10007894_pt1 | contig 14208 bp, 13 predicted proteins | sample LakKiv5m_2_FD_114544 | JGI IMG/M metagenome (GOLD analysis project Ga0172372, IMG submission 114544) | Freshwater microbial communities from Kabuno Bay, South-Kivu, Congo - kab_092012_9.5m | ecosystem: Environmental > Aquatic > Freshwater > Lake | place: Democratic Republic of the Congo...
CGCCTACAACGCCCCCGAGCGTGTTTCGGCCATCGGTGGCAATTTCGAGTTCCAACTGGTCGAGGAGTTCCTGCGCGCCATCTCCGTGCATGCCGGCATGAATCTGCATGTGGACATCCTCGCCGGCCGCGACGCCCACCACATGGCGGAAGGGGTTTTCAAATCCCTCGCCCGCGCTCTCGATCAGGCGACAGCTCTGGATTCCCGCGTTCAAGGCATCCCGAGCACGAAGGGTGTCCTGTGAGCGGAAAAAAACTCGGCGTCATCGATTACGGAAGCGGCAACCTTCGCAGCGTCTGCAAGGCGATCGAAGCCGCCGGATCCACACCCAGCCTTGTCACCGACCCCTCGGGGCTGGAGTCGTTGGATGCCATAGTCGTCCCCGGCGTGGGTGCCTTTGCGCATTGCGCGGAAAACCTTCGCGCCACCGGCTTGTGGAATCCCGTGCGCGAATGGGCCCTCGCCGGTCGTCCCTACCTCGGCATCTGCCTCGGCTACCAGCTCCTGTTTGAATCCAGTGAGGAATCGCCCGGCGTCGAAGGCCTGGGCGTGCTCAAAGGTCGCGTCGTTCGTTTTTCCGATGCCGCGCTCAAGGTTCCCCACATGGGCTGGAACACGCTTTCGAAAACTTGCGGTCTTCTCTACAACGGGCTCTCCGGCGATGTTTCGATGTATTTCGTGCATTCCTACTATCCCGTTCCCGCCGACTCCTCGTTGGTGAGCGCGTGGAGTGACTACGGTGTTTCCTTCGCCGCCGGCGTCTCCTCGGGCGCACTCCACGCTGTTCAATTCCACCCTGAAAAAAGCCAGTCCGCCGGACTCGCCCTGCTCCGCAATTTTCTTTCGACATTATGATCCTTCTGCCTGCAATTGACCTCATGGGCGGCGAAGTCGTGCGCCTCAAGCGCGGACTCGCCACCGAGAAAACCGTTTACTCCTCCGACCCCGTGGCCTTCGCCAAAAAGTGGGAGGACTCCGGCGCCGACTGGCTCCACATCGTCGATCTCGACGCCGCCTTCACCGGCGAACCGCAAAATCTCGAGGCCGTGGCAAAAATCTGCGCCGCCGTGAAAGTGCCCTGCGAACTCGGTGGCGGCATGCGCAGCGTCGAAAAAATCCAAACCGCCTTCGATGCCGGCGTGAGCCGCGTCATCCTCGGCACCAAGGCCGCGCAATCCCCCGAAACCATTGCGGACATCTGCTCCCGTTTCGGCGGCGAGCGCATTGCCGTCGGCATCGACGCCCATGGCGGCAAGGTCGCCGTGAAGGGATGGACCGAGACCACAGGCACCTCCGCCACCGACCTCGCCCTCGCCGCACAACAAGCCGGCGCGGGAACCATCATCTACACCGACATCGCCACCGACGGCATGCTCGAGGGCCCCAATTTCGCCGAACTGGAAAAAATGCTCTCCATCCTCACTTGCAACCTCGTCGCCAGCGGCGGCGTCTCCTGCGCCGACGACCTCCGCCGCCTCAACACCATGCCCGGCCTCTACGGCGCCATCATCGGCAAAGCCCTCTACGACGGCCGCATCACCGGCAACCTCCGCGCCATCCTCAACCCCTGACCCGCTCTAATGCAGGAAGGGAGCACGGTCGTCTCGACCGTGAACGACACCCGCGCCGCAACCTCAACGACCACCGCCCAGCAGTTGCAGATCAACGGGAGGATCAGCCTCCGGCCTGACCCAAATATCAATCACAGTAGGTATGGAATGACAGCCAGACACCACCCCGCCAAAACAGCCCTGCCGCCTGCACGACCGAGAAGGTCAAGTCCATTATTGGACCAACTCCTTGAACAAAGATCAAAGTCAAAATTTTATGATACAATCTTCACCGGAAATGCCTCTTGCCCTTCTCATTTTTGCGATGCTCATATCGAATGCTTTCTCCCAAGAGGCAAAAATCATCGTTCACGCGGATAAAAAGCTTTTTTCGCTCAGCGACATGATGGTTGGAGCCAATATGGAAGACCTTCACTACCAGATGGTCGGTGGTTTTGACAGCCAGCTCATTCACGGAGAGAGCTTTTTTGAGCCTTCACCCACTCAATTGGTTTCAACTAGTCTTGTCGCTGGTTTTGATAATTGTGGGAACAGCGTCAAACTTGATAAAAACGAGCTTGCTCTCGCCAAAGAAACACGCCTCACCTCCCATGCTTCGTCCGCTGGGGCGGCGATCGAGCTGATGAGTGCCGCTGGAGCGGGTTTGGCGATTTGTGTCAGCCCGAATCATTCGGATAACAAGTGGGAGTGGTATTCAGGTTATACAGCAGAGGTTTTTTCGGATCGGATCGTTCTTTCCAAAGCGGACCGCGCTGGCAAGCATCGTGAGGTTGCGAGCGCTCCGTTCACTGCCGATGGATGGATTCGACTGCAACTGAGCCTTAAGGACGCCACAGTGCATGTCAGTGTCAATGGGCAAGATCTCATCGTTTATCACGATGAAAATCCTCTTCCAGCAGGCCTCTGGGCCATCGTTGCCCGAAGTGCCGCTCAATTCCGGGGAGACTTTCACCCGAACCCGCTTTTGGAAACCCCTGGCGATGCAATCAGCCTGCGCTGGGCCAAAATTCAGTCGGGAAGTGCCACGGGCGACTTTGCTCTTTCCACAAAAGACTCTTGGTTTTCGAATTCCCCAAGCCAGAATATCACATTCACTGGCGGTGAAGGGGACTGGGGAATCGACAACGCAGGCTTGAAAAGGTGGGGCATTCCCTTGGTGGCAGGAAATCCTTACGAGGGCTTTCTTCGCGTGAAAACGACGCAGCCTACCGAGTTTTGGGTTTCACTTCGGAAAGCCGATGGCACGATTATTGCGGAGCAAAAACTCCAAACAGAAGCGCACCAACCTGGGAGCGCTGCCGCACGCGAGACCTATCAAAAACTGTCCTTCTCGCTCACTCCCACACAAAGCGATCCTGAGGGACGGTTTGCGATCTCCTTGCGCAATCCAGGCAGCATCACGGTGGGTTACGCATTTTTACAACCTGGCGAGTGGGGCAGGTTCAAGGGCTTGCCCGTGCGAAAAGATTTGGCGGAGGCCTTGAAAGCCCAAGGAATCCGTGTTTTGCGTTTCAATGGTGGAATGATCGAAGTTCCCGGCTACCGTTGGAAAAAAATGTGTGGGCCGCGCGACGAGCGTCCTCCTTACGACGGATTCTACGATCGCTATTGCAGCAGTGGTTTGGGACCCGCGGAAGCAGTGGCTCTGGGTCAAGCGATGGGATTGCCAGTCATTGTTGGGTTGAATCTTGATGAGAAGCCCGAAGATGTCGCCGATTTCGTGGCGAAGTGCCGACCGCCATTCTATCAAATCGCGAACGAGTCTCCTTTTGACCGTTACTATGTCGATCAGTTCAAGCGGGTCGCCAAAGCGGTCTGGAAAGTGGCTCCTGATATTACCCTTGTTACGACAAGTGCCAAAGCTCCGGGCAACGAATTGCATCTGGAGCTTGCTGAATTCGCCCGCAAAAATGGCAAATCGATCCTCTTCGATTGCCACTCTTTTGATGGAGTCACATCTGTCAAGAGCATCGCCTCCTTCGCGCGTTGGATGAAAGAAAAAGCGCCACACGCCTCCGTGGGTATCTTGGAATTCAATGCCGGGGCGTTTGATTTTCAGCGTGGCCTGAATCATGCCTTGGAAATGAATGCCACCTTTCGCGAAGGGGATGTGATTCGCGCGACCGGCACGCCGAATGTTTCCCAACCATGGGGCCTCTATCAAACCGATTGGAAGGCCGTTCTATGGACTCAGGGGAATATTTACTACACGCCTACGAAAGTCTGGTTTCAAGCGGCCTATTATGTGGATCAGATGATCGCCGAGTCCTGGGCACCGGAGGCACTGGCTTTTGATGCCCCTGCTTCTCTGGATGTCTTCGCGGCAAAATCCACGGACGGGTCAAGAATCGTTTTGCGCGTGGTTAATGATTCTGAAAAAGCCCAAGAAGTCGCTATGGATTGGCAAGGTGTCACTTTGGCCTCTGCGCCGGTGCGTGTGACGACACTGGTGCATGACGACCTTTCGGGTTACAATTCCGTAAGCCAACCCGAAAAAATCAAGCCCAGCGTCAGCACCACATCCAGCGACAGGCATGTTTTTCCACCCCATTCCTTCACCGTTCTTGAGGCGTTCGTCAATCCCTGACTGTTGTGCAGCGTGGAGTTTGACAAATTTTTGATTCATGCAATTACTTGTTTTGAAAAATGAAGGAGCGCGGCGCACATGATGAGATCCCATTAAAATCCGCGGCCTTAAAAAAATAAACTTTACACATAGCGGAAATTCAGCGTAAAAAACCCCCTCATGAAAGTTCCACCCTCCTCTATCCCGTCGTTAAATCCAACATTCACGGTCTTCAATAAATCAGTCTGGGTCTCAGTCGCACTCATCAACATGGTGTGTAATTCAATATTTGCGAACGATCAATCCGCTGTTTTTATTGGTGCGCCCCCTACAGCATTATTTTCCGAACCGGCGAGTTGGAAATCTGGCGAGGTTCCCGAAAACAATACAGACATCCTCCTCGACTCCGCGGGCGAGTTGAGGATTCAAGCAAAATCGATCACACTCAAATCGATTAAGAATGCCAACGAGGATGTGGAATGCAGGCTTGTCAGCCAAGCCAATCCGCTCGAGGTGACAGGCAACATTGAAGTCACCAGTTTGCTCATATCCAGACGGCTTGTCTGCGGGGGCACCATGACAATTTTAGACCTCCCGAAATCCAAACAGCCTTCCGGTGTGTTAACTTTTGGTCTGGATAAGAAAACTTTCACATTCGAAACTCCTCTTGATGCAAAAATTCTCCGTTTCACCGGCAAGCAAGTGATCAGAGTTGGAACGGAACCGAAGCAATTTTCAGAGGTTGTTGAAAATTGGAAAACTCCCTTGGCGGAGCTCGACAGCATCGAGTCGCCAGCTGGATTAGAGTTTGCCCTTTACACCTACCCGGCCAGCGAATTCCCTTTGACCTTTCCTCCTGGAGCCTATCCATTGATTCAGCTCAAAAATCCCAACAAACCAGAATTGAAACCCGTTGAAATCAGTAAGGATTTCGCAAGCAACACGAGTGGTGAATTAGAGTGGCGCGGGGATATTCTTTACCTTGTGGTCAAGTAGAGCAAAACGCATAGACAGGTGGAACTCCCCGCTCATAAGTCTGAAAATTTGGGGGCCCAGACGCGTTTTCGCTGGGCCATCTGCCTGCTGCTCTTTTTTGCCACCACGATCAACTATGTCGACCGGCAGATATTGTCTTTGCTGAAGCCTCTGCTTGATGACGAACTTGGTTGGACGAGCACGCAGTTTGGGGCGATCAATTCCGCATTTCAAGCCGCTTATGGGATCAGTCTCTTTGGGTTCGGCTGGTTCATCGACCGCTACGGAACCAAAATTGGTTACACCGTTTCCATCTTCGCTTGGAGTTTGGCTGCGATTGGTCACGCTCTCGTTTTTACCATTCCGGGATTTTTTGTAGCCCGTATAGCTCTGGGGCTGGGCGAGGGGGGCAACTTTCCTGCGGCTGTCAAAGCCACGGCGCAGTGGTTCCCAAAAAGAGAAAGAGCCTTTGCAACAAGCCTTTTCAATTCGGGAGCCAATGTCGGAGCAATCCTCGCTCCAGCCCTTGTGCCGGCAATCGCCATTTCGATGGGATGGCACTGGGCATTTATCTTGGCAGGCATTGCCGGTTTTATCTGGATTGTTTTCTGGTGGTTACTCTTCGAGCACCCTGAAAAATCCCGACGCGTCTCCCCAGCGGAATTGGCTGTGATCGAGTCCGATGGGGAGGAGTTGGGAAATGCCGAGGCTAAAGTCTCTTGGGGAGAGATTCTTAAGCATCGCGAGGCATGGTCGTTTATCGCCGCAAAGTTCCTCACTGACCCCGTCTGGTGGTTTTTTCTCATCTGGCTTCCGGACTTCTTCAAGCAAACACGCGGGTTGGACATCAAGCACAGTTGGACACTTTTGGTCAGTATCTATTCGATCATCACGGTCTTGAGCATCCTCGGCGGCTGGGTGACTGGTCACCTCACAAGCCGAGGTTGGACAGTGACTCGCGCCAGAAAGACGGGCATGTTTGTCTTTGCGCTCTGTGTGCTACCGATCTCCCTGGCCACGCAGGTGGGTGATTGGACCGCCGTCATCCTGATCGGCTTGGCAGGTGCCGCGCATCAAGCCTGGTCGGCAAACCTTTTCACAACGGTATCCGATATGTTTCCCAAGCGGGCGGTGGCTTCGCTCACGGGCGTTGGCAGCATGGCGGGATCTATCGGCGGCATGGCATTTCCGATTCTCACGGGAATCGTGCTGGATCGGTTTGCGAACGGCTACGCGATTATCTTTGGATTTTGTTCGATCGCCTACCTCATTGCTTTTGGCACCAACCATATCCTCGCACCGAGTTTCAAACCCGTTAAAATGAATTGAACTTCCAGCTTTTCATAAAGCGTTCTTTTTTGCGCTTGTCCATGCATTTTCCGATTCATCCTCAATACGGCAATACAACCACTGATGAACTCTGATGATACCAAAGTCTCCAAGGTTGTGGATTTTCGAAGGCTTTTATGTAGGTCAGGCGTCTCGCCTGCCATCGAATGCCTTATGCTTGCAGGCGGGACGCCGCACTACATTCCAGAAGTCTAAAAGCGATCAACGCTTGGTATTAGCCAACATTGGCGAAAAAGAACGAAAAAGAGTCAATCTCAAGATACCTGCGGCCTATGGCTTCTGCTCGCTTGCCGGCGACGCGAGGTGCGCCGCAAGACCGTCAACCACGGCTCGCTCCACACTATCCATCCTTTCAAACAGCCCGCCTAATGCGTAGTGATAGCCGGCGTCTGTATGGAAGGTCCAAGCCGCCGCTCCGTTGTCTCGAGCTGCTTTTGCGGCTTGGAAGAACTCCTCCGCAGTAGGGTTCAAACCGCTATGCCGACGCCTAGCTTCCTCTTGCAGGTAAATGGGAATGCGGTGTCCCAGGGTCTGCATCAGTTGAACGATGTGCTGCACTCGTGGCCCGGTGCGCGCGGCCCAGTTGGCTGTGCGCCCGAGATGGGGAGCAAAGCAGTCTATCCCGGTGGCTAATTCCTCCTGCCACTCGCGATCCGTTTTCTTACCCAGCTCATTCTTCTCTTGGTGGTTGCTTGAAACCGTGACGATGCGGCTCGGATCGACGCTCTTGACAATCTGAACCAAACGCGCCATTTCCGCGTGCGTTATCGGGAATGGGTGGATGCGGCCGACATTGTTATGCTCGTTATACAAATCCAACAACAAATTTGGATAGCCTTTGACTGCGGCGGTTAGTTCACGCAGGCCCTTATGGCACTGGTTGAGGTAGTCCTCCGCGAAAGAATCGAAAGCGTTAAAGACCGTTAAATCGATTACCATCCCCCTGCGGCCGGCCCGCTCGAGCAGGTCGGTCAACTGGGCCAACTTTGCGGGGTCGAGACTTCCATCCGGCCGGAAGAGAACATTGTCTGGAACCTTGCCTGAAATCTGTGGTGCCTGGGAATTCAGGGTCACCTGGCGATGCCATCCCCAAACGCGCATCAATCGGAACCCTCGGCTCCGCAAGTTGTCCAATTCGCTGTCCTGCACATTGCCCACGGCGTCGAAGGCGCTGATACCCAAAAGGAACTCGGGCTTTCCGTTGATGGTGAACTCTTCCCCGCGGATACCAAGGACGGGGGCACTTGTGTAGGGCACCTTGGCTGGCTTTGCTTCTTGTTCAGGGGGAGTTTGAGCGTGTGCGACTCCCGTGCCAAGAGCATGGGCGGCAATGAGCAGAGGTAAAACGAGGGCGGAAAGTGATCGTTCAGGCATTGATTTACTTTTCATGGTTGTGCCGATTCTTCGATAAACGCCTTTGGTGCTCGATCGGTTGTTGTCCAGTCCATCTTCTTGTCGGCGGTCACTCTTCGGATGACCTTGTGCTCGGCGGGGTCGTAGGGCGTGCCATCTTTGCGGAAAAGGTCATGGAACCAGACCTTCCGCTCCGGGGTGCCGGGCTTGTCATACCAAGCAAACTGGCATTGCGTCCGGCCGTTGACGAGGCCCCAGCTGTAGCAGCCGACACCCTGTTCTTTGAAGAGCGGCAGGTCGGTCTCCCATTTGCTTCCATGAAGGCGGGCCATCCATTCGGTGCAGATGATGGGGCGTCCATGTTTCCTGAAATCGGCAATTTTCTGTCGCATTCCCTGGTAGTCGGTGTAGGCATGAAAACTCACAATATCGGACAGTTCGACTTGGCGGTTACCCAGCTCTGTCGGCTTCCAAAAACCCATCGTCAGCGGCTGTTCCGGCTGAACCTGCCGCGCCCACGCAAATGTGGCTTCTACCAGCGGGAGGCTCTTGTTACGCATGCCGTGATTGCCGGGCTCGTTGTAGAGATCCCACATCAGCACGCGCTTGTCCTTGGCAAAGGTTCCAACAATATCCTTAATATACTTTTCAAGCTCGGGCCAGAGGGTTTTGTCTGTCACGGCCTGATGCCCGGGACTCGGCGTCCAGCTTGGTAAAATTATTCCCGGAATCGGTTCACGCTGTTTTCCCATGTAGGGTTCCGTCTGTCGAGGAGCCCCGAAGGAGCAATCGTCAAAGAGCACCAAGGTCGTGGAAAGGCCGTGGCGCTTGGCGATGGAGAGAAGTTTTGCGATGCGTTTCTTCAATCCAACCGGGTCGTTCTTCCAAACCAAGTATTGAACAAAGACGCGGCAGGAATTGAATCCGAGCTTGGCACCCATCCTCAATTCCTTGTCGATGGTGGGCGCGTCAAAGGTGTCACTGCTCCACATCTCGGTGGTATTGCAGGCCGTGCTTGGCACAAAGTTGAAGCCGACAATCCACGGTTGCTTCCGATACCACTCCCATGCCCGTTCCTTTGACCACAGTTTTGGGGTGGCGACTGCATTCGTTGGCGCATCTGCGGCGTGCAGCATGGTTAGTGGCGCTAGTAGCAGGGCGGTGAAAAATGTGAGGGTTAGTTTCATCGGGAAATTGATAGGTGAAAACTGGATCAGCGGCCCATCCAGCCGCCATCTACGACCATGATATGACCTGTCATGTAATCCGAGGCCGGGGAAGCCAGGAAGACCACTGGTCCTGCGAAGTCATCGGGATTTCCCCAGCGGCCAGCTGGGATGCGCGAGAGGATGGCCTTGCTGCGCTCGGGATCATCCTGCAACGCTTGGGTGTTGTCGGTGGTGATGTAGCCTGGCGCGATGGCATTCACCTGCACCCCGCGCGACGCCCATTCGTTGGAAAGAGCCATGGTGAGTTGTCCGATGGCTCCTTTGCTGGCAGCGTAGCTGGGCACATTGATGCCGCCTTGGAAAGTCAGCAGGGAAGCCGTGAAGATGATTTTGCCTCTACCGCGCTGGACCATTTCCTTGCCCAATTCCCGGGATAAAACAAATTGCGAGCTGAGGTTCACTTCGAGCACGGTGTCCCAGTATTCGTCAGAATGCTCCGCCGCTGGAGCGCGGAGGATGGTTCCGGCGTTATTGACAAGAATATCCACCGGCGGGCACTCAGCCTTGACCCGGTTGAGAAAATCGGTAAGCGCCTCGCGCTTGCTGAAGTCGCAAGCGTAGCCGTGGAATTTCCTCCCGCAGGCAGTCACTTCCTTTTCGACTTGGCTTCCGGGCTCCAGGGTCGCACTCACTCCGATAATATCGGCTCCTGCGTCAGCCAGAGCCACCGCCATGCGTTTCCCAATGCCACGCTTGCAGCCAGTCACAAGTGCCGTTTTTCCGTCGAGTTTGAATTGATCAAGAATCATAAAATTAACGAAGGTTTTCCAAAGCAACGGGATCCATGTCATCGAAACGCTGGTTTTCACCGCCCATCGCCCAGCAGAAGGAATACGCTCCCATGCCGCATCCGGAGTGGATGGACCACATCGGTGAGAGCACGGCCTGCTCGTTCGAAACCACGAGGTGGCGGGTTTCGTGACCCGGCCCCATGAAATGCAATACACGCTGGTCGCTATTGAGGTCGAAATACATGTAAACCTCGGTGCGCCGTTCATGGGTGTGGCAGGGCATGGTGTTCCAAACGCTGCCGGGCTCCAGTTCGGTGTAGCCCATGACCAGTTGGCAGCTTGGGATTCCCTTTTCGTGAATGTATTGGTAGATCGTGCGTTTGTTGGCCTGCAAAGCGGTTCCGAGATGAATCGCATGGGCATCTGCCCTTCTCGCCACTTTCGTTGGGTATTCGGCATGAGCTGGATAGCTCACAAGATAAAAGCGGGCCGGATTCGCTGGTTCGTTTGAACGAAAGACAATCGTCTTGCAGCCACGGCCGATGTAGAGGGCATCCCGATTTTCAAGCGGGTGTTCGACGCCATCCACGAGCACCGAGCCGCTGCCTCCGATGTTGAGGACTCCCGCTTCGCGCCTTTGACAGAAAAAATCGCAGGCCATTTCCCGGCCTGCCTCCAAAGCGAGCGCTTCCACCGTTGGCACTGCGGCACCCAGAATGACCCGGTCCAGTTCGCAGTAGAGCAGGTTCAGTTTGCCCGTTTCAAAAAGATCCGCCAAAAAGGCGTTCCTGAGAGCTTCGGTATCCATGGCCTTGTATTCGGCAAGGCCGGCAGTATAGCGAATATTCATAATGTATTAGGGTATTTGTTTTTAGAAAACTCTTTCAGATAGCCTGCCCATTGATCCAGTGTTGTGATTTGGCCGGCGCGTTCCCAGCCGTAGCCGATATGATATTGCACGCGGCCGTCTTTGTCGGTGTGCGTGACGAATAGGGCATGATCATCCAAGTCTCCAGGGCCCTCCTGCACGAGAAAAGTGTCGATCTTTGCAGGGTCGATCAGCACTGCAATACCCAAGTTGGAATCATCAATTTTTTCCCACACAGCCATCCAACCTTGTCCACGATTTTCCATTACGGTATCTGCCGGATGGTGGCGAAGCAGCCCGATGGCGATGGAGAGATTGGCGGCGGCCTTGCCGTTCATTTTGAAGGTCGATGTTGATTGAAAAAGTCTTTCGCCTAGTCGGATTGAGATTTCTTTATCCTCAGTGTAGGTGTTGCCTCCATACTGCCATTCGTAGCTAAGGATGAAGACTGTCTCCTCCCGGGAACTGCGCACGATTTTCCAGTTGGTAAAGGTATCCGAGGAAATCATTTTCCCGTCGATCCAGAGCGCCAGACCGCCACAGCCCCGCGATGCACCCACCTTGTAGGCATCGTAGCCTTCTCCGTGGTCCTCATGGTAGGACTTTCCGGCCGCATCCCCCGCATACCACTTGTCGATGATCGGGTAGGGGACTCGCTTCAACCACACATCGATCCCGCTGTCCTCGGTTTTTGAACGCAATGCCGGACCATAAGCGCGAAAGGCTATGAGATCATTCTCCCACGCAAAATCATCGAGGCGCTCGGGAACGAAGCGGGCATAGGTCGAGGGTTCGGGCGGCTTTGATTCGTCGGCCCGGATTACTCCCAAGAACAAGGCGGGCATGAGGAGAAAGTGCAATCGCTGGATGAAATTCACAAGACTCGCTTCAATATTTGAATTGGCAGGCCGGTGTCAATACCTATTTGCAACCCCAGCAAGTTCGGCTCTGCCTATTTCGAAAAACAAGGCCTGCGAAAAACTTTCTCGACGAAATCTCTCTCCTTCGACCTGTCTCCGGTATTCTCAACGAAATTAATGACCGACTGTCCTTGAAGCTTGTTTCAACATGAACCTTACCGCCCAGTAGCCAATCCAAATTTCAAGCAAAATTTCTCATGCTCCTCCTTCCAAATTGAGGTTACTCAAATATTATACTTGCGCCAAATAACACGCAGTTCATATTGGCAACAGCCAATTCGATGACCAGCTCCGGAAGCCGATCAACTTGATCCACCCCACATAATGAATCGCATGAAATTCAGCCCACTTCTTCAAGGTCCCACCCTGCTTGTATCCTGCCAACAAAGCAGCGGATGCCGGGAACTTCCCATGGACAAACACTCCCGGCGACAACGCCACCTTCGGCACCGACCCTTTGGGCCATGGGGCACTCCCAAAAGCGTGGCAGGATTGATTCATGATTGGTGGCGGGATCAAACTTCATCAATCCAGTAAGAGGTCCATTGGATAACAAATCTTTTTAAACTCAAAAAAACTGCCTGAATGAACAGCCATACGAACACCCTCAATTGCGATCGGATACCCGCCCACCCGTTGCTTCAACAAGGGTTTACGCTTGTCGAGTTGCTCGTGGTCATCGTGATCCTCTCTCTGCTTGCAGCTCTGCTGTTGCCTACCGTTCGGCAAATGAGCAATGCGTCGAAATCGGCCCAATGTGTTTCCAACCTCAAGCAGGTTTGCGCCCGGATTACGGCGGCCTCTGCGGATTGTGGATATTACCCCGTGTCAGAGGATCCGAACAACATGGGATATGTTGCCACATCGAGTCTTTTCACTGGCAAGGATGGGCTCTGCCGGGTTTGTCCCGCTGCCAAGTGGAATGCGATCGTTTCCAGCCCTCCGCAATACGCTGGATCTCTGATGACGGCCATCGGAATGAATCCATTGGTCTGTGTGCGGGCTTCAGCGACAACCCCTCCCGTGCGCCCCGCCCAGATCAGCCGGCCCTCGCAAGTGATTTTGGCCGGCGACAATGCTCAACAGATGACTCCCTATCCCCGCTCGCTTGGCTACATCACAAGATGGTCAGCTATACCCATCGGCAAGGTGGAGAACGCAGAAAAAGAAGTGACGACCGATCTCGTTCTACCCAACGGCTTCTGGGGCGATGAGTCGCAAATTCCTCTTCGCCACAACGGCAAGGCCAACGTTGTTTTTGTCGACGGCCATGTGGAGACCATCAGTCGCTTGGGCAACATCAAGGAAAAAAATATTTATTGCAACTATTGAAGACATTCTTTCGCCTATTCCAAAGCAGAGTCTGGGTGGCATTGGGGCGTGGCAGGGTGTTTTTCTCCGGTCTTTTTCATTCGTATCCATAGTGCCTTTCTCCCAGTAGGCTTCCTTCGGGGTTCGATGTGAAACGGTCCCAATCCAAGTTTTGCAGAAAACTTCTTGCTTCGCCATTCCCGGTGACTTTCTCTGGCTTGAGAGACGGCCCCATTAAAAAATCAATGAACCCGCAGATCCCGCCAGCAAACACCTTTCCACAGCCTCCAAATCAGAGCCCGGCTCCCAAGAACAATCGGCAGCCCAGTCTGGGCGATATTGCCAAGCGGGCCGGTGTCTCCATTTCCGCAGTCTCAAGGATTCTCGCCAAGAAAAAGCTGCACACATTTGCTCCGTCAACCATCGAGAGGGTCCAAACTCTGGCCGACGAGTTGCGGTATCGTCCCAATCGGTTGATTCAGGGCATTCAAACCGGGGAGTCTGGGCTGGTCGGGGTCGTGGGATTTCCCTGCAAGGGGTTTTACGGAGATATTCTTGCCGGTATCCATGATGAGCTTGTTTCCGAAGGCCGGTTGCCGGTGGTGCTCTGGAGCAATCAGGACTCGCCTCGTGCCAAGGGGCGCTCCGAGCTTGAGCATATTCACGCGTTGGTCGATCTGCGAGTTGAAGGGATTATTTTGCGGCCGGTTTTCTACGATGCCTCGGATATCTATTTCAAGGAAATACAGGAGCGCAGAATCCCGCTGGTGGTGGTGGACCGGGCACTCCCGCGAGCCAGTTCGTGTTACATCGGCTCCGATGACGAGGCGGGAGTCATCGCGGCGATGGATCATCTGAGGGATCTCAAGCACAGCCGGATTTGCTTCTTTGGTGCTGATACCGTGGTGAGCACCGGCTTGCATCGTTTGCAGACCTTTCGATTCTGTGTTTCCCAAGACCGCAATATTCAACCGATAGAGCACCTGCTTTCGCGTTGGGAGCCGACTATCGAAGATGGCTTGGCCTGCCTTGCAAAAATACCGCGACACTCCGCGATCTTGACGGTCAATGACCGCTTCGCCTGGGTGATTTACCAGGCTGCCGCTGCCATGGGAGCGCGGATACCTGAAGATTACTCGGTGGTGGGCTACGGCAACGAGCCTCTTGGCCAACACCTCATTCCTCCGCTCACAACCGTCGAGCAACATCCCTATGAGATGGGAACCAGCGCTGCGCGCCGTTTGTTGTTCCGAATCTCCAACCCCGAAGAACACTTTCGCAAGATTTTGCTTCCTGCCGAATTGATCATCCGGCAGTCCACAACTCAGGCAAAA
>Ga0172372_10007897_pt1 | contig 14206 bp, 9 predicted proteins | sample LakKiv5m_2_FD_114544 | JGI IMG/M metagenome (GOLD analysis project Ga0172372, IMG submission 114544) | Freshwater microbial communities from Kabuno Bay, South-Kivu, Congo - kab_092012_9.5m | ecosystem: Environmental > Aquatic > Freshwater > Lake | place: Democratic Republic of the Congo...
CTCAATTGCGCCCACCACGCGCTCGAACTCATGAGCACGGAGTTTTGCCTGGATCTGGCGTGGGCGCTGCTGCAGCCCGAGCACCGTTCCTGGCTCTCCAAAATGCGGTTCTGGATCGTGCCGATTCTCAATCCCGACGGGAACGACCGTTACTGGAACTCCCATGGTAATTCGGGTCGCAAAAATGGGCGCGACACGCTTCCCGGGCAGGAAAACCTTGCCGAAGGCGTGGACCTGAATCGGAACTACCCGTTTGGCTGGAGCACCGTGCCCGACGGATCCAGCGGGGATCCCCTGCATGCGTGGTACCGGGGTCCGGCGCCCGCATCGGAGCCCGAAGTCCGGGCCGTCATGAATCTCGCCGAGCAGGAACGGTTCGTCCTGTCGCTCAGTTTCCACACGGTGTCGACCGCCATCCTCGTGCCCTACACGATCCCGGGGATCGGTCAGCCGGAGCCTGATATCCCCATGCATTTTGCCCAAGTCCTGGCAAATAGTTGCGAGACCACCCGGCCGGACAAGCCCAAGTATATCGTCAAGCGGCGCATCTATGCAGTCGATGGAACCGATCAGGATTGGCTGTATTTTACACACGGCACGATCGCACTTCTGGTCGAAGGCGCATTCCACAATCCCGACTACGCGATCGCGCGCCGCTCGGTGCAAGCCTTCCGCGAGGGATTCTTCTCGCTCCTGAGCGAGTGGGAAAAGTCCCCCCGTCTCGAGGTCCGGCTGGTGGACCAGGAGACAGGACTTCCTCGAGGAGGCGTGGAAGTGGAGCTCGATGATATCAGCAGACCCAACGGTGAGTCGCGTTCAACCGACCCTCGATTCGGAATCCGCCGATTCACGCTCCTGGAACCGGGAACAGTCCGCGTCCGAGTCACTCTCCCGAGCGGGACCGGAGGTGCAAGCTCCTGGCAGCGCGTGGTCCCCGTACAAGTTCTGCCCGGACCGAATCGGGTCGAGATCCGGGTTCCGGCAAAGGAGGGGAGTTGATATGGATCCGGCCTTGTTCACGATCGCCATGGGCTCAGTTCTCGGGGGGCTCGCCGGTCTGGTCTTGGTGCGAAAGGTCATCCCGGCCCGCAGAGAATCAGCCCGCAAGGCATTCGGGTCCCTTGGCTCGGACCTGGGCTTCTCGCTCCTCGAAACTCCCGCGAACTGGGTAGCCTGCGGGGGCGAGGTTGAGAGTCATCGTTTGATCCTCCTGCGAGTCGCATCACGGATGAACGGAATTCCCCTGCCTCCGAGAATAGATATCATCATGGAAGCGGGACTCTCCCACCCGATGATTCAAAGCGGAGGAGTGCTGCTCAGACCAGGACTATCAGCCACCTTCAACGGCTCTCCAGATGCCACCAAGATTTTTTCAGACCTGCTCACCCAGGAGATCCGATCGATGATCGATACCGAGCTGCAGGGCCGCTTTGCCATGAGCTCCATGGACTCGATGAGTCGCGACTCGGTCTTCAGAAATCTGACTCTGGAGCGCTGGTCCGGAGGCTGGAGCGGTCTGATTGTACAAACCTGGGTGAGCCTGGACGCCGATCGGGCCGCACTTGAATCCGCAATTCGGGGGTTGGTACGCATGAGAGACCGTCTGAACACTGTTTGAGCCTGAACCGGCCGTTGCGGCTTGCGCCTCCACTGCCGCTCCTCCTCCGCGCCACCCACCCCATTCAAAACAAAAAGGCCCCGCTTGCGCGGAGCCACTCCATTCAAAACCTTGCATCTTATATCATCCGCCAGAGATGACCGGACAGGGCCTCCGGGCCTCCCTGCCCTCCGGCAGGCTTTGCGATGCGCTCCCTCCAGGAGCGCTCTCCTCTCTGTCTTTGCCTCGATTTCATCTCGGCAACTGAGCCTGAACCGGCCGTTGCGGCTTGCGCCTCCACTGCCGCTCCTCCTCCGCGCCACCCACCCCATTCAAAACAAAAAGGCCCCGCTTGCGCGGAGCCTTTTTGTTTTGAATGGAGCCGATGACCGGACTCGAACCGGTGACCTACGCTTTACGAAAGCGTTGCTCTACCAACTGAGCTACATCGGCGTTTTTCAAAGGTAGAGACACTCTGCTTAAACCGGCCCAAAGCGAGCGGTCAACGGCCAATTCGGCTCCATTCTCAAGAATCCCCGCATCAGCCGGACGGCGGAGTCAGCATTTCCACCTCAACCCGACGGTTTTTAGCCCGGCCTGCGGCGGTCTGGTTGGTGGCGATCGGGCTCACTTCGCCAGCAGCCATGATTTCGACCTGCTCGGGCCGGACGCCCTGAGCGATCAACTCATTCCGGACCGCCTCCACCCGGGCTTGAGCCAACGCCTGATTGACGTTCACCCCTCCACGGCTATCGGTATAACCTTTGAGTTTGAGCTTTTGACTCGTGGCCTGAACCAAGAGACTTGAGAGCTTTCTCAGCTCCTCGCGGGCCTCATCGTTGAGTTCACTGCTTGCCGAGCGGAATCGGAGCTTTTCGTGCATGCCGCTAACCGCAGTCTGCAAACGCTCCCGCCACTGGGCCTGCTGTTTTTCACGCGCTTCCATGGCCATGTGCTCGCGCATGCGCTCATGATCCCGCTCCTGCTGCATGCGGGCTTGTTGCACTCGCATCTCCTCCTGCATCCGTTGCCGCTCGGCCTGTTGCCCTCCGGCTCGGGTCTTGTCACCCGCATACTCACGGGTGACGGTGCAAGCGTTCAAACCATTCATGATCAGGACTGCAATGGCAAAAAGCAGGGCTCGGTAGAGCAGGTGCTGCTGGGTCATGGGGATTCCTTTCGTGGCATGCTGAATGACTTGGGGACGGCCGGAGCCCGATGCCCCGGTGTCGTTTTCGCCTCGTCAAGCGAGCAATCCCCGTGCCGCCGCGGGTGCTCATTTATATCAGACGATGATACAAGCCTGGGCTTGCACTGGATTTCCTGCCGTAGCCAACGCCCCCCTGCTATCCATCCACGTCATGAAAAAATTCGATTCCACCCCTGTCCTACTGCTGATCTGCGCCCTCGGACTCACCCTGGCTTCCGGGGTGGCGCATGCCGCAAACCTCCCCACCCGCCTCGATCAGGTCACCCTCCACGCCAGCGAGCGCATCGACGCCTGGAACAGTGATATTCAGGGCCCCATTGCAGCGGGCCAGGGCGTTGCTTTGCGGGATTTTGGTATCCGCGATCAAAGTCAACTCACCTCTCCCTCTCAGCGGGAGGTTGGAACCAGCGTGATGACGGGAGGAGATTTCGTCCTTCTTCGCGGTCACGTGGCCATGGGTGGCGTTACCGCAATGGGTGATATTGATCTCAAGGATTGCCGGATTGACGGTGCAATCGCGACCCGGGGCAAAGTGGACCGCAAACGCTGCGGCTACTCGCGGGTGACTCGCGGCAGCTCGGACCAAGTCAAAAAACCTCTCGAGCGTCTGGAGCTGGAACGTATTCAATTTGCTTCTCAGCTGGACAGCCTTTACCGGCAGACCTCGCCCCGCATGATCGGCAACCGGCCCACCATCCGGCGGGCGGGGACGGTCACGCTTGCTGATTTCGACACGCTCCCCCGGGCGATCTCCCTGGATGCCGGTAACCAGGTCGGCAGCGTGTTTGTCATCCGGGTGAATTCGAACCAAGCTCAATCCATCGAGAACGGGACCGTGTTTCTGGAGAGGGGCGCTCGACCGGAGAACATTGTGTTCTACTTCCCGAACACTTCGGATATCACTTTGACCCGCACGGGGTCCCGCTGGGATGGAAAGGATATCGGTTTGCCCGGGATGCTGTTTGCGCCAAACGCCCACCTCAAGGCAGCCTCTACTCTGATCACGGGCTCCGTGTATGTGCGCTCATTCTCAGGCATCAGCCAGCATCAGCCGACCGTGCAGGTCAATGCCGCTCCCTTTGCAGGCAGCTTGGTCCCCGAGCCGCCTGCAGGTTCGATCCCCAGCTCGCGCTGAGGCGAAAAGCCCCTATATCGTACGGCGCGAGAGCAAGTGGACCGAGAACGCAGTGTACGGGGAATATCGACGATGCCCCTTACAAGAGCCAGAAAGCGACGATCACGACCAGTGTGGGCAGCGACGCGGCAAGAAACAACTTGCCCGGGCTGATGCCTTCGTCCCCGAATGCGCGGTTCAAGATCCCGTACCCTGCAGGGTTGGGGGCGTTGGCGATCACCGTCAGCCCCCCACCGGACACCGCTCCCGCGACGAGCGCGATCTTGGAAGCAAAGGACAGGGTAGGAACCTGCGCGCCCAAGTAGGTCAGCGCGGCATTATCGGTGATTGCCGTGAGTGCAGTGGCACCAAAATACAGGGAAGTCTCGTTCAAGGAGGAAAGCAGCGGCTCCAACCACCAGCGCTGAGGCCCCCCCAAGACGACCAAACCGCCCAAGAAGAATCCCACGAGCAGCCCTTCGCGCAGCTTGATCTCGCGCTGGTACTCGCGGGTGACCGAGGCGAGACCTAGAAAAAACAGGAAAAGCGCGCCAAAGATCACCATGTGATGGGACATCATCACCACCGCCACCAGGAAGACCAGATGCAGGAGCTTGACCCAGGCTGGAATTTTGAGCTCGGTGTGATCCGCTTGCTGCTCTTCCTTGGCGCCGGAAACCGGCTTGAGGTGCTGGAGCTCCTTGCGGAATGCCCATGCCGTGCCCGCTGCGATCGCAAAGCAGGCCAGAACCGCGCGCCAACCAAAGGTCTTCATCATGAAAGTGATATCCCAACCCCAGTCCTTGGCGACCATGAGGACCGGTGGTGCGGCATAGGGCGTGAGCACCCCGCCGATCGAGATATTCACAAAGAGCGCGCCGATCGTGGCGTATTTGAGCTTCATGGAGATATGACGGCTGTAGATATTTTCCAGGAGCAGCAGGGCGGTCACGGTCATGGCGGCAGGCTCGGTGATGAAACTCCCAAGCAGCGGTCCCACGAAAAGAGCGGTGAAGAAAAATGCAATTCCCGGTGCGACCGGGATCCCGCGGCTGATCCCCGAGATCAACTGCCGGGCGGCGGAGAGCACAGGCTGCGTCGAGCAGATCGTCATGATGACAAACACGAAAGCGGGCTCGGTGAAGTTGCGACTCTCCAGATAGGCGATGGTTTCGTCGCCCCCGCGGAGAGTCCAAGACAGAAGGATATAGAGCGCGCCCCAGATCCCAAAGACAACCTCCACCTCTCCGAGAAGGTGAAAGAGATTCTCACCGACCGAGCCGTGCGGAAACTTTTTGGCCTGGGACTGGAACCATTTGACCAAAAAGGTGTGGATCACCGCGAGGGTGAAGAACAAAGTGGAGGCGACATCCAACGTGGCAGAAGATCCGAGATCACCAAACATAGTGATGGGATTATGGACGGAGGGGCCCGAAATTCCTAACGGAAATCCTCGATTTAAAACAAGTGGCTCGGATTTCAACCCCGAGCCACTTGAGTGCGAATGGCAAATATACTCACTGGCAGGACTGCGCTGGAGTCGAGTGACAGGGAGAATTTTTCTTAGTCAGGCTGGAAGAATTCCAATACGCAAAATCCGAATAGAAGGGGCTCCCGTCGAGAGTTTCCCAGCTCACTTCGACTTTTCCATTCATAAAGACCCGCTTTGCAAAACCCACGAGGTCGTAGCCATTATTGCCGTAGACCTTATTGCCCTCACAGATGCCCCGATGGCACTGGACTTGTTTGGACACGCTCCTTCTGTGCCAATACCCCATGCCATAGAATGCCTCGCCATCACGCACTTCCCAATCCACCTCGACCATTCCGTTTTCAAAGAGGCGATTCACTTTTCCGACCATGGGTTTGTCATTGTGCCCGTAAACGGTCTCTCCTTCACAAAGGGTACCATAGCATTTGGTCTGCACCGACAGAGCATCCACGTCACGGAAGGAAGGATCCCCGTCGAAACGCTCGCCATCAATGTACTGCCATAGGATTTCGGCCCGCGATCCAAATACATTCAGCACCCGACCCACGAGGTGACTCTCCCCGTTTTTATTATAAACCGTCTGCCCAGCGCAAATTCCGGTTTGAACGGGAGGGTGAGCCTCGGCGCCCGAACCCAAGATCGAAAAACCCACCATGATCAACGAAAGTCGAAAAAGTTTCATAAATCCTCCAATCCGAAGCCCAATCACCGACCAGACCACCCGATCAGACTCCATCGCTTCGGAATGGGCGCTTGATAAACGCGGCACCGCAACAACTCGACCAATATAGTTCTGCGCGATCGGCTCGCAAAATCCTGACCGAATTCCAACTTGAGAGAAGAGCTCGGCCCCTCCATGATGGCGCCATGACTTCCACCCGCGTGATTCTTGTCGCCCTGGCATCGCTCCTCGCTTTCACTCCCGCACTGCAGGCGGCCACACCACCCAAGAGCTCATTCAGCACCCGCCCCCGGCTGATCGTCTCGTTGGTGATCGATCAATTCCGGGCGGATACGCTCGCGCGCTTTCAGGATCGATTGCTCCCGGTCCGCAAACCCAATGGCGCCCCGGGCGGTCTGCGCTACTTGATGGAAAAGGGAGCTTATTTTCCCTACACAAAATACGAAATCATGCAGTCCATGACCGGGCCGGGACACGCAACCATCCTCACGGGATCTTACCCTTATCAAAACGGAATTCCCGCCAACGACTGGTATGATGATATCAAAAAAGACCGGATCTACTGCACGGAAGACCCCGCCCACAAGACCATCGGAGCGGAAGAGGAGAAACCTCATCTGGGCACTTCGCCCCGGAACCTCAACGGCACCACCGTCGGAGACGAGCTCAAGAACGCAGGCTTTGCCGGGAGCCAGGTGATATCGATCGCCCTCAAGGATCGCGCCGCCATCCTGATGGGAGGACACCGCGCGGACGGCGCCTTCTGGATGGACAAGTCCGGAAAACGCTGGGTTTCGAGCACTTTTTACTTCCCGGACGGCAAGATTCCGAGCTGGGTCCGGAGTGTCAACGAGTCGCTGGCGAAAATGCAGGGGAGCGCGTTCACTTGGAATGCGCAGGGACCCGGCAACGGCCTGAGTCTCGAGGATCCGATGATGCTCAAGGATGCTTGGAATCAGAAAATCGGACCGGCATTCCCTCACAACCTCAAGAAATCCACTCCGGAAGCTCTCGCCAGTCCATGGGGAGTGGAGGCCACGCTGGAGCTTGCCCTCGCAGCCCTGAAAGCAGGCAAACTCGGCAGCGACTCGGCACCCGACCTTTTAACGTTGAGCTTCTCGACGCACGATTACGTGGCCCACGCGTTTGGTCCCAATGCGCGAGAAGTTGAAGAAATCACGCTCGCCGAGGACCGAGCGATATCAGAGTTGATCACGGCCGTCGAAAAATCGGTTCCGGGTGGATTGAACGAAGTGGTGTTTACCCTGACTGCCGATCATGGTGGACCCAATAATCCCGACTGGCTCGCCAAAAACCGCGTACCCGCAGGTCGCATCGACGAGTCAGCGATCTCGAAGCGCTTGGAAGGCGCTCTCACTCAAGAGTTCGGGAAACCCAAAGGGGCGGAAAAGTGGATCGCCTATACCGTCGATTTTGCGTGGTACCTGGACCCAGATGCTGCCCGACAATCCGGTGTCAAAAAGCAAAAGCTCGAGGACGCCATTCGCCGCGAACTGCTCAAGGAACCCGGCGCTGCGCACGTGATCACGGCCACTGATATCACAGAAGGCCGCCTCCCCCCGGGTCAACACGAGTCGCAGATTCGACGCACCTGGCACCGCGGCAGAAATCCGAGCGTACTCCTGATCCCCAAGCCCTACTTCATGCCGACCGACGACACGGCCACCCACCTGACCGGGTACACTTACGATTCGACCGTGCCCCTGATTTTGAGCGGTAAGGGTATTGCTGCCGGCACCCGCGCATCGGCTTCGCGCGTTGTGGACCTTGCACCCACACTGAGCTGGCTACTCGGGATCCTGCCTCCGGCGCTCTCGGAGGGCCGAGTCCTTGATGAGGCGTTAAAATAGACCCTGACTCAGGAGGTATGCCCATCCCCACCCGGCAAACTCTTCCCACATCGCCCCGGTTGCGGCCCCAAACCGGGCTGCTTTGCCCGAAATTCCCAAAACCTCCCCGTCGCTCGACGGCCGATTCCGAAGTACACTGTTTGGGAAGAACTAAGTTGACGCTGAGTGGCCTAAATGGCTAAAAACCGAGGCAAATTGCCTCATTTTTACCGTGGCTTTGACCACACAAGGTGAATTCCCGTGGAAAACACACTTCGCAAGTACACCTACCTGAAAAGCAGCAACGCCGATTACATTGACGAGGTCTTTGATCGCTACCTCCAAGATCCGAGCTCCGTGGATGAATCCTGGCGGTGGTTTTTTGAAGGAATCGAGATCGGTTCCGAGCTAGCGCCTAGCGCCGAGGGCGAAGAGAACCACGTGAACGGCAACGGACACGCTACCGCGCAACCAACACTTGCTTCCGGCACCGACTGGGCAGCGGAAGTTCGCGTTGCCGATCTGATTCAGACCTACCGCCGTTTGGGCAAAAAGCTCGCTTCCATCGACCCTCTTTCTTCACCGCCTGCATCCGTCCCCGAACTCGAGCTCTCGGCCTTTGGACTCACCAACGCTGACCTCGGAAAGACTTTTCAGTCAGCCAAGCTGGTGGGCATGCAGCCCGGCAAACTCAGTGATATCTTGGCGCACCTCAAGGCCACTTATTGCGGGACAATCGCGGTTGAATTCACCCACATCGAAAACTCGGAAGCGCGCACCTGGCTCCTTCAACAGATGGAGTCCACTCGCAACCGCTCCGCGCTCGACAGCGAAACACGCAAAGTCATCTACAAGCGCCTGACCGAGGCCGAATCCCTCGAGCGCTTCCTCCACACCCGCTATGTCGCGCAAAAGCGCTTCTCGGTAGAGGGCGGCGAAAGCGTGATCCCGCTGCTCGATTGCGTGATCGAAAAAGGCGCCGAGCTCGGCGCTCAGGAATTTGTGCTCGGAATGGCGCACCGGGGCCGCTTGAACGTACTCACCCACACGATGGGCAAGCCCGTGGCCCAGCTTTTTACCGAGTTCGAAGGCACCTACAAGTCGCATCCCGAACACGGCGAAGGCGACGTGAAATACCACAAGGGTTACTCGCGGGACCTCACGACCCGTCAGGGTAAGGCCGTTCACCTCTCGCTTGCGTTCAATCCGAGTCACTTGGAGTTTGTGAATCCGGTGATCGAAGGTTCGGTCCGGGCCAAGCAGGATCGACTCCAAGACACGAATCGCAAGAAAGTCATTCCGATTCAGATCCACGGCGACGCTGCCTTCTCCGGTCAAGGCGTGTGCTTTGAGACGCTGCAGATGCAAAGCTTACGCGCTTACGGCACCGGCGGCACGATCCATATCATCATCAACAACCAGGTGGGTTTCACCACTTCGCCGGTGGACTCGCGCTCGACACCTTATTCGACGGACCTTGCGCGCATGCTCGACTCTCCGATCTTCCACGTGAACGGGGACGATCCGGAAGCCGTGTGGCACGTGGCCCGCCTTGCAATCGAGTGGCGGCAGAAGTTCGGCTCGGATGCGTTCATCGACCTCGTCTGTTACCGCAAGCACGGCCACAACGAAGGCGACGAACCTTCGTTCACTCAGCCTCTGCTCTACAAAAAGATCCGCGCTCACACTTCGACCCGCGAACTCTACGGCGAAGCCCTCACTCGCGAGTCGATTCTCGCCGCCGGCGAAGCGCAGAAAGTCGTCGACTCGGTGATGGATCAATTCACCGAAGCCCAGAAACTCGCCAAGGCGACCCCGCAGGATCCGGTCACTTCCGTTTTTGAAGGCGAATGGAAGGGCATGAAAAAGCCCGAAAACGGGCAGGTTTTTGAGACGGTCAAAACGGCCGTACCCGCCGCCACGCTGGTAGATATCGCTGAAAAGATCAATGCGATGCCTGCCGGATTCAACCTCAACTCCAAGCTCACGCGCTTCTTTGAAGCCCGCCTCAAAGCGATCAAGGATGGCAAAGGCATCGACTGGGGGAACGCCGAAGCGCTCGCTTATGCGACGCTGCTTTCGGAAGGCCACACGGTCCGCATCACCGGTCAGGATGCCGAGCGCGGCACGTTCACGCACCGGCACGCGGTCGTGACCGATTCCGAGACCGCTGCTAGATATAACGCGCAAGCGCAACTCGCCCAAAAGGGCGCCAAGTTCGAGATCTACAACAGCCATCTCTCCGAGACGGCGGCGATGGGCTTTGAATATGGCTACTCACTGGCCGCACCGAATGCGCTCACGGTCTGGGAAGCGCAGTTCGGGGACTTCGCCAACGGCGCGCAAGTGATCATCGATCAATTCATCGCGACCTCCGAGAGCAAGTGGCAGCGCATGAATTCTCTCGTACTCCTCTTGCCCCACGGCTACGAAGGGCAGGGCCCCGAGCACTCCAGTGCTCGCTTGGAGCGCTTTCTCCAGCTCTGTGGAAAAGAGAATATGGCGGTCGTCAATCTCTCGACTCCGGCACAGATTTTCCACGCGCTCCGTCGCCAAGTGAAGCGCAACTTCCGCAAACCCCTGGTTGTGATGTCCCCCAAGAGCATGCTGCGCCATCCGCTGGCGATCTCGGAGCTCAAGGACCTTTCTAATATCAACTTCCAAGAAGTGATCGACTGCCCCGAAAGCAACTCGCGTGCGGACAAAATCCGCCGCGTGCTGCTCTGCTCGGGCAAGGTCTACTACGATCTCGTCAACGAGCGCGCCAACCGCAAGCTCGAGGATGTGGCCATTGTCCGCATTGAGCAACTCTACCCTTGGCCGGCCGCCAAGCTTGCCGCGATCCTCAATCGCTACGGCAAAGCGCGCGAGCTCGTCTGGGTACAGGAAGAACCTCGCAACATGGGTGCCTGGTCGCACGTGTTCAACCACTGGATGGGCGGATTGGATCTGTTCATGAGCCAAGTGGGCGACCGCCCGATCCGCTATGCCGGACGCGGTGTCGCGTCGTCGCCGGCCGTGGGATCCCCCAAAGTACACGAGGCCGAGCTCAAGGCTCTGCTTGCGGAAGCTTTCAACTGAGTTCAAAAATTTAAAGATATCAAAACGAGGACCAGAGAACCATGAAACACCCAGTAGTCACCCCAAGCGTCGGCGAATCGATCACGGAAGTGAGCATCCTCAAATGGGCCAAGCAAAACGGCCAAGCCGTCAAAACTGGCGACCTGCTTTGCGAAATCGAATCCGACAAAGCGACGGTTGAAATCGTGGCCGAGTTTTCGGGTGCGCTCAGTATCCTGCGCCAACCCGGCGAACGCCTCCCGATCGGCGAGAAGATTGCTGAAATCGATGACGCTGCGACCGGATCGGTAGCAGCAAGTACTCCGGCTCCTGCTAAATCCGCACCCGCTCCCTCTGCGCCGGCTCCGATGGCCGCTGCAGGAGGCGCAGTCTCCGCAGGTCCGGCAGTCGTCATGCCTGCCGCACGCAAGATGATCAGCGAGCAAGGACTCGATGCCGGCTCAATCTCTGGTAGCGGCAAAGGTGGGCGAGTCACCAAAGGGGATGTGATCGACCATGTAGCGCGTGGCCCCGTGCAGACTCCGGCACGTCCCGCTGTCCCCACTCCAGCAGTCACCGATCGCCCCGGCGATCGCCGCGTGCCGATGACCATGCTCCGCCAGCGGATCGCCGAGCGCTTGGTGCAGGCTCAACACACAGCGGCCATCCTCACGACTTTCAACGAAGCCGATATGACTGCGATCATGGCCCTGCGTGCTCAGCACAAAGAGGCTTTCAAGGCCAAGCATGGCGTGAACTTGGGCTTCATGGGCTTCTTTACCAAGGCCTGCATCTCCGCGCTCAAAGCAGTGCCCGAAGTCAACGCGACGATTGATGGCCGCGATATGGTCTACCACGATTACTTTGATATCGGAGTTGCCGTGGGCACCGAGCGCGGCCTCGTGGTCCCGGTCGTGCGCGGCGCAGATCAGATGAGCTTTGCGCAGATCGAGCAAAAGATCACCGAGCTCGGTCAAAAAGGCCGCGACGGTAAACTCTCGATCACCGACCTCTCGGGCGGGACTTTCACCATCTCCAACGGCGGAGTCTACGGCTCGCTGCTCTCGACTCCGATCCTCAACCCTCCACAAAGCGGGATCCTGGGCATGCACAAGATCCAAGAGCGCCCGATGGTCGTTAACGGAAAAATCGAAGCGCGCCCGATGATGTATCTTGCGCTCTCCTATGACCACCGCCTGATCGACGGCAAAGGCGCCGTGACCTTCCTCGTGCACGTCAAAGAGTGCCTCGAAGATCCGGTCGGAAAGCTCGGCTTCTCGATCTGATTCCCTGGTTAACGATATACAAAAGCCACGCTCGGGCGACCGAGGGTGGCTTTTTTGCTACTCACCGGGCAATCGCCGATTCAAGGCCAATCCCTGTGCATCACGGGAGTAGTGACGAATGATGAAGTCACCGAGGGAATCCCGAGACTGCCGTTACTATTCTGCCCCCAACAGAAGAGATCTCCGTACCGAATGGCGCAGAACGTGTGCTCGTCCGCCGCAATTGCGGTAACCCCGCCCGGGGTAGGGCCAGTCGCGGAGAATGCGGGTACTTCCACTGCATAGATGGAGCCGGCTCGATTACCAGTGCCCAATTCTCCACAGTTCTGCATAGAGCACATGGTGTGCTTACCTCCCCAACAAGCAACCGAACCTGTTGAAGTAATGGCACAGGCAGCTCCCCGACCGACGGCTACCTGGGTCACTCCGACGAGCTGGTCGCTTGCGTTCATGCGGATTTCGGGTCCTATCACCGTCGTATCTGCAGGCCCAACGCTTCCATTCACCCAAACATCACCTTCGCCAAAGCAGGAAACATGATTGTCCGGTTTGAGGATCACGCAGTTGTTTTGGTAGCCGACTGATAGCCCCAGGACACCAGACGAACCAGTGATGGTCGTCGGAATCCCAACCACCCCTACAGCCTGTCCCGCCTCGCCATTTCCGCTGTAGCCCCAACACTTAACGGTTTCATCGCCCATCAACACACAAAAATTCTGATTCCCTCCGCGTCCGAGGCTGCTGACTCCGGACACCGTCAAGGGACCAGGCGGACTGAGAGCGGTGTCAAATGCGATAGTTTGACCGAGAGCTCCATTGGCATCACTTCCCCAGCAATGGACATCGGTCGATCCCTCCCGCATGCAGGTGGCTCGCCAGGCGGTGGCGATCTCAGAGGGGCTCCCCGCACCGGAAATGAGGGTGGCGTATTCGTGGGTTGTAAAATCCGTCGATCCGATCCCCAAGGCACCGTCACTGTTGTCACCCCAGCAGTAGAGCCCCCAGAGTGATATAGCGCAAGTGTGTGAATAAAAAGCCCGCGCCACTTTGAGAACATCGGAGAGATCCGCGGAAGAAGTGGTCTTGACGTAGGCTTTGGCAGTGTCAGTGAGAACCGAGCTTCCAGCCCCATTGTTCCCCTGAAAATTGACACCCCAGCAAATCAGCCTGCCATCGGACTGAATGGCGCACCCGCCTTGATATCCCAACGAGACGCTCTCCACCGGGCCGCGAAACTCCATCTCAAAGGTCACACTTGAAATCGCTCCATCAGCGACTGTTGCGAGCTCGACCAAGTAGTTCTCTCCATACTTGGCGAGCAGGTAAAACTCGTTCGATTGGCTCTCTCCGGCATTGATCCTCAACGTGACAGGGGAAAGCGCGGTTGTGCATCCCGAATCCGAAAAAACCTCGAGCGAATCCGGGAGTGCAGCAAAGGATACCACCCAGTCAAAATCCCGGGGCTCGGCCTGCGAAGTAGCCCCGAGCCAAGTATATACATAAGGTCCCTGACAAGAGCGGGGTGGCAGAGTTTCGGGCCCGGTCCCCACTCGTTGCAGCACGGGATTCCCACCGGCCGTGCCCTGACCCTGAGTCAGGGCACTTGCTGCGAAGTCACCCTCGTTATTGAAGGCGCCGAAAAAACATCCGCTCAAAAACAGCGGCGAGAGCAACGCCCAGCCGAGTAGAAGACCCACGGATTGCTGAATCTGACCGTAACTTCGACTCATACCTCCTCATCCTGTCAAAACCTTGATCACGAAAACAGTTGTGTCCGGTGCGACACACGCAGCACGAATGGCGTCAGAATTTTTCGAACCGAAGGTGGGTATGGGGATTGTGAGTTAGATCCCTGATGCTCCAGAATCTCCTAACCGTGTCAGGCAAGACACGACAGCAAGGAGAAGAACCATGA